>Ga0315905_10002612_pt1 | contig 18935 bp, 18 predicted proteins | sample LakEriMetagenome_5_FD_203522 | JGI IMG/M metagenome (GOLD analysis project Ga0315905, IMG submission 203522) | Freshwater fungal communities from buoy surface, Lake Erie, Ohio, United States - Buoy 4 MA121 | ecosystem: Environmental > Aquatic > Freshwater > Lake | place: USA: Lake Erie, Ohio... | reverse complement strand
TGGCGATGTGGGCAAAGGCTCCGCCGCCTCCCTGCGCGGCGCAGGCGCCCGCGTGAAGGTCACCGAAGTTGACCCGATCTGCGCCCTGCAGGCCGCGATGGACGGCTACGAAGTCACCCTCTTGGAAGACGAAGTCGCCAGCGCCGACATCTTCATCACGACCACCGGCAACCGCGACGTCATCCGCATCGAGCATATGCGCGAGATGAAGGATATGGCCATCGTCGGCAACATCGGCCACTTCGACAACGAAATTCAGGTCGCCAGCCTTCGCAACCACAAGTGGACCAACATCAAAGAACAGGTGGACATGATCGAGATGCCCTCGGGCAGCCGTTTGATCCTGCTCTCTGAAGGCCGCCTTCTGAACCTTGGCAACGCCACGGGTCACCCGTCCTTCGTAATGTCGGCCTCCTTCACCAATCAGGTTCTGGCCCAGATCGAACTTTGGACCAAAGGCCAAGACTACGCCCCCGGCGTTTATATCCTGCCCAAGGCACTGGATGAAAAAGTCGCCCGCCTGCACCTGAAAAAGATCGGCGTCAAACTGACCGAACTGCGCAAGGAACAGGCCGACTACATCGGCGTCACCGTGGATGGCCCGTTCAAATCGGAACATTACCGCTATTAATCGAAAGAAGCTGCTATGTCTCGCAATGACTGCATTTTTACGTCTGAGTCTGTGTCTGAGGGTCATCCCGACAAGGTGTGCGACAGGATTTCGGACGCGGTTCTGGATGCCTTCTTGACGGAAGAGCCGAATGCTCGCGTCGCATGCGAAACCTTCGCGACTACGAACACAGTTGTTGTGGGAGGCGAGGTGGGCCTTTCTACGGAGAAAGCCACTAAGTCGATGCTCGAACGGGTTGAGGGCATCGTGCGCGACTGTGTGAGGGATATTGGCTATGAGCAAAAGAAGTTCCACTGGAACACTCTGAAGGTTCATAATCTCCTTCACGAACAGTCGGCGCACATCGCTCAGGGCGTCGACCGCGATGGCGCTGGAGACCAGGGCATTATGTTTGGCTACGCCTGCCGCGAGACCCCTGAATTGATGCCGGCGCCGATCCAGTATTCACATGCAATCCTGCGGAGACTGGCTGAGGCTCGCAAATCAGGAAAAGAGCCTACTCTGGGGCCCGACGCAAAGTCTCAGCTCTCTCTTCGTTATGAAGATGGAAAGCCGGTTGAGATCACGTCAATCGTGTTATCGACACAGCATCTTGATGAAGCTCAGACCAGCGACGACATCCGCGCTATCGTGGAGCCCTATATCAGAGAAGTGCTGCCATCACATTGGATTACTGCCAAGACAGAGTGGTGGGTGAACCCGACAGGAAAGTTTGTTATCGGTGGCCCAGACGGGGATGCGGGACTTACGGGCCGGAAAATCATCGTGGATACCTACGGTGGTGCCGCCCCTCACGGAGGTGGCGCGTTCTCTGGTAAGGACCCAACTAAGGTGGACCGCTCAGCAGCCTACGCTGCCCGCTACTTGGCAAAGAACATTGTTGCCGCAGGGTTGGCCGACCGCTGCACGCTCCAGGTGTCTTATGCAATCGGAGTGGCCAAGCCACTATCGATCTATGTCGATACCCACGGCACGGGTGAAGTCGCCCCCGCCAAGATTGAGCGAGCTGTCGCAGAAGTGATGAACCTCACCCCCCGCGGCATTCGTTCTCACCTCGGGTTAAACCGACCGATCTATGCACGCACCTCTGCCTACGGCCACTTTGGCCGTGCATATGAAGCTGATGGTGGTTTCTCATGGGAACTCACCGACCTAGTCGACGCCCTCAGGGCCGCGATCTGATCGTCAAGTGAATTTGGCCGTTATCAATGTCGGAAACCCAGGCTGTCACTCATTGCCCGCTTTGGGTAGCCGGTCAAAAGACATTGATCGAGCGAAAGCGCCAACCAAAACACCAAGGATGAGCTGGAAATGAAGGTGGTAATTCTAGCTGGCGGGCTGGGAACAAGAATTTCTGAAGAGTCGCACTTGCGGCCAAAGCCAATGATCGAAATCGGTGGTAGGCCAATCCTTTGGCACATCATGAAGATCTATGGACACCACGGGATCAATGACTTCGTGATTTGCTGTGGCTACAAGGGCTATGTTATTAAAGAGTATTTCGCCAACTACTTTTTGCACATGTCTGATGTCACCTTTGACATGGCGGAGAACCGCATGGAAGTGCATCACCGCAATGCGGAGCCCTGGCGCGTTACCCTCGTGGACACGGGTGAGACGACGATGACTGGCGGCAGATTGCGTCGCGTTGCGGATTACGTCAGCGACACTTTCTGTCTGACTTACGGTGACGGCGTCGCTGACGTAGATGTCACAGCCCTTATCGCTCACCACCGCTCATCAGGACGAGAGGCCACTGTGACAGCCATCCAGCCTCCAGGACGTTACGGTGCCTTAGAGATCGCGGACGGCGGAGTGACCAGGTTCCTTGAAAAGCCAGTCGGTGACGGGCAATGGATTAATGGAGGGTTTTTCGTATGCGAACCCTCAGTGATCCGCCGAATTGCAGAAGACGCAACCCCTTGGGAAGCGGAACCGCTTGAAAGCCTTGCCGCCGACGGACAACTCGGTGTCTATCGGCACACTGGCTTCTGGTCGGCCATGGATACATTACGAGACAAAAACCAACTTGAAGATCTCTGGACACGCGGCACGGCGCCGTGGAAGGTCTGGCAGTGACCAACAGCTTCTGGCAGGGCAAACGTGTTCTCATAACCGGACACACTGGCTTCAAAGGAAGTTGGCTGTCCGAAGTGCTCCTCGGTCTTGGCAGCGAGGTGCATGGGCTTGCTCTTGCTCCTGAAACATCACCCTCATTGTTTTGCCAGCTAGGTCTCGCAAATCGTATTGAAAACAATCTGGGCGACATCCGAGACCTGTCGGTCGTGCAGCAAGTCGTCAAGAGCGCTTCACCAGAAATCGTATTCCATCTCGCTGCACAGCCGCTTGTGCGCCGATCCTACCGACAGCCTCTCGATACATGGGCAACAAATGTCATGGGAACCGCTCATGTGCTCGAAGCTGTGCGTTTTCTGGAAGCACCGTGCGCCATAGTGGTCGTGACCACTGATAAGGTGTACGAGAACCGCGAATGGGAGCACCCTTATCGCGAGACCGATCGCCTTGGCGGTCATGATCCCTATTCTGCATCAAAAGCGGGCGCTGAATTAGTTGCGGCGAGCTGGCGAAGCGCGTTTTTGTCAGGCTCTCCCATTCGGCTAGCGACTGCTCGAGCCGGCAACGTGATCGGCGGTGGCGACTGGTCCGAGGACCGCCTCATACCAGATTTCGCCCGTGCATTTGGTGCAGGCAAGACGCTTACCATCCGTAACCGAACGTCAATCCGCCCTTGGCAGCATGTATTGGATCCTCTCAATGGCTACCTTCTTCTAGCTGAGGCGTTGGCAGGGCGAGGCGGCAAGAGATTCGAAACTGGCTTCAATTTTGGGCCTGAGCCGAGCGACCAGCGGAGCGTCGGTGACCTAATTGAGGCCGCAAGCGGCCATTGGCATGGCGATTGGCAAGATGCCACTGACCCTAATGCACCTCACGAGTCTGGCAAGCTCTCTCTGTCCATTGAACGCGCGCGACAACTGCTGGGCTGGACGCCTCGCTGGAACTTTGATGCGTCTGTAAGGGCGACGATCGATTGGTACAGGGAAGTTGCCCAAGGTTCAGATGCAAAAGCAATTGTCAGACGGCAGATTCATGACTTCGGGTTTCCGGCATGAGGTTTACGCCTCTTTCTCTATCTGGTGCATTCATCATCGAACCTGAGCCGAGAGGCGACGACCGTGGATTTTTTGCTCGCTTATTCTGCACAGAAGAGTTTGGAGCACAGGGGCTGGCAACTGCTTGGACCCAATGCAACATGTCTTTTAGCCTAAATCGTGGTACTGTGAGGGGGCTCCATTTCCAGAGGCCACCTGCAGCAGAGACAAAGCTGATCCGCTGCACGCGCGGTGCCGTCTTCGACGTAATCGTCGACCTACGCCTCGGTTCGCCGAGTTACGGCAAATGGCACTCTGAGCAGCTAGACGATGCAAACCGGGCCATGCTCTGCGTCCCAGAGGGGTTTGCTCATGGTTTTCAGGCGCTGACACCAAATGTCGAGATGCTTTATTTTCACTCGGCATCCTACAGTTCGGAAAATGAGGGCGGCCTAAGGTGGGACGACCCGGAAGTTGATATACCATGGCCACTCCCTGTTACCGACATGTCCAAAAGGGACAGTGGCTTTCCTAGCCTAAACCAACTGGAGCCGATTGCGATATGACACTGCCTGCCTGCCGCCACTGTAAGACGCCCATGGAGCAGGTCTTTCTTGATCTCGGACATGCCCCTCCTTCCAATGCCTATCTTTCGCCGCACAGGCTTAACGAGCCAGAAGTCACTTTTCCACTGCGCCTTAGAGTTTGCGAGAACTGTTGGCTAGTACAGACTGAGGATTTTACAAAGGCTGATCAGTTATTTGACGCTGATTATGCATACTTTTCATCCACCTCAAAAAGCTGGCTTGATCACGCTGCTCGTTACGCGGCTGAAATGACTAAGCGATTTGGACTAAGTGGTGAAAGCCACGTGATTGAGGTGGCTTCGAATGATGGCTACCTTCTTAAAAACTTTGTGTCAGCTGGCATTCCCTGCCTTGGGATCGAACCCACGGCCAGCACTGCTGAGGCTGCCGAAGCTTTGGGTATCCCTGTGTTACGTGAGTTCTTCGGCCACGCTTTGGGCAAGCGGCTCGCAGACGGGGGGCAAGGCGCTGACCTCATTACAGGGAATAATGTTTATGCTCATGTCCCGGATATCAACGACTTCACGCTGGGTCTCGCAGCTGCGTTGAAACCGCAGGGCGTAATCACCCTAGAATTCCCGCACTTGATGCGGTTAGTGCAATACTGCCAGTTTGACACTGTGTATCATGAGCACTTTTCTTACTTGTCATTGCTTTCTGTATCAAAAATCTTTTGTGCGGCCGGGCTGAGAGTTTTTGATGTCGAGGAGCTAGCAACGCATGGTGGCAGTCTTCGTGTATACGGGTGCCGCATTGGCGCAAGCCACGATGAAACCAAGGCCGTTCGCCAAATGCTTGACGAAGAGCGCGCACGCGGGATGGCCAGCTCACCATACTACAGCGGCTTTCAGGCTCAGGCGGATGCAGTCAAAAACGGCCTGCTAAGATTTCTGCTCGACGCTAAACGCGACGGAAAGACGGTTTTGGGTTATGGGGCAGCAGCTAAAGGAAATACTCTGCTGAACTATGCTGGTGTGAAGCCAGATCTGTTGACCGTCATTTGTGATGCAGCCGCGTCGAAGCAGGGAAAGCTAATGCCAGGCAGTCATATTCCAATAGTCGCACCTGCTAAGATAAGAGAGCTACGGCCAGACTACATCTTGATCCTGCCGTGGAACATATCAGCCGAGGTTACACGGCAGCTTGCAGATGTGGCACAAAGCGCGGCGCGGTTCGTTACGGCCGTTCCGGAGGTTCGGTTGCTGTGACCCGCGTTCTGTTGACCGGGGGCGCTGGTTTTGTTGGACGCCAGATACTTGCACGTCTGCTTGAACGAAACTGCGGTGTACGTCTACCAGTCAGGAAACCAGTAACTTTGGCACCACAAGTCGAACAGATCGTGATAGAGGACCTGTTCACTGCATCGTCAACACAGCTACAACAATTATGTTCAGATATTGATGTCGTTATTCACTCTGCTTGGTATGCAGTTCCGGGCAAGTATCTAACAGCTGACGAAAATATTGCCTGCCTGACTGGTACACTGCAGTTGGCGCAGACGGCCATCCACGCGGGGGTGGCCCGCTTTGTCGGCATTGGTACCTGTTTCGAGTACGATCTCGCTTCAGGTTACCTATGTATTGATACACCAATTGCGCCCACTACGCTCTATGGTGCGTGCAAAGCCTCAGCATTCCTTTCATTGTCGCAACTTATGTCACGCGAAGAGCGATCCTTTGCATGGTGTAGGCTGTTCTACCTTTACGGCGAAGGTGAAAGCGAACGCCGACTTGTCCCATACATCCGGACCCGCCTTGCGGCGGGTGAGCCTGCACAACTGACGAGCGGCAGGCAGATCCGAGATTACATGGACGTTCGGGAGGCAGGCATTCGAATTGCGGACGTTGCACTCAGCGATGCGCAAGGCCCAATAAACATCTGCTCTGGGAAGCCCATCACTGTTGCGGATTTAGCTCGGCGCGTCGCAGACGAGTATGCGCGCCAAGACCTGCTTTTGTTCGGGGCACAAGCTGATAGGCACGACGATCCCCCTTGCGTTGTCGGAGAGCCTGGAATGATTGCGTTGTGCGACGCAGAATGGAGGAAAAGATGATCGAGCGGGAGCTGTATACCCAAACTGGACTGCCAATCTTCCAGAACAGAATGTACGATTCTTTCAAGGCTGGGCGCGACTGTCCCAAGGGCGACATGCGTCTAGTGGAGGATATGGAAACTGGACTAGTGTTGAATGCCGCCTTTGACCCGTCATTAATGGACTACGATGCTGCATACCAGAACGAGCAAGGTACCAGCCGCAAGTTCCAGCAGCACCTCGGTGAAGTCGCCGACCTGATCGAGGCCAAAATGGGTAAGGCCAGTATAGTTGAGGTCGGCTGTGGCAAGGGAACGTTTCTGCAATTAATGCTGGAACGAGGCGCTGATATCGTTGGCTACGATCCAACTTACGAGGGAAGCAATCCAAAAGTAAGAAGAGAATACTTCTCCGAGGAACTAGGGATCGAGGGAGAGGGGCTGATACTTCGCCACGTTCTGGAACACATAAAGGATCCTGTTGACTTCTTGTTTAGGTTGGCGAGAGCCAACGCAGATCGTGGTCTGATATACATAGAAGTGCCATGTTTTGACTGGATATGTGATAACTACGCATGGTTTGATATATTCTATGAACACGTAAACTACTTTAGGCTGTCTGATTTTGAGAGAATATTTGGGCGGATTGTTCATGCTGATCGCGGGTTTGGCGGGCAATATCTGCGAATCATCGGCGACCTTTCTACGTTGCGTTGCCCCGCACGTGATCCGTCTGATCCTGTCCGCTTCCCACAGGACTTTAAAGAACGTTTTCAGGCTGAGGTCCGTTACTCACCTGACGCCAGTATTGTCTGGGGCGGCGCATCCAAGGGCGTTATCTTTTCGCTTCTGCGCGAACGTGCTGGTTTCCCAGTATCTAGAATAATCGACATAAACCCAGCTAAGCAGGGAAAATTTCTTCCCGCGACGGGATTGCAAGTACTTAGCCCAGAACAAGGGCTATTCGGCTTGCCGCGCGGCTCGCTGATACATGTCATGAACCCCAACTATCTCGATGAGATCCAGCGCATGGTTGGGCCCGATTTCATCTGCAAAGGAATGAACAATGACTGAGTTTGAACAAGATGTTCACCGTCGTCTGAAGCGCAATGCTGACGATGCTAATCTCTCGCGGTCCGCCCGCGACTTCATGGAAGCCTCAATCGCGAGCCAGTATTCCTACAACTGGTTTTGGCTCGGTCGGCCAATCATACAGTATCCGCAGGACGTCTGTGCGATGCAGGAACTCGTATGGCGAATTAGACCGGATGTGATCATCGAGACCGGTATAGCGCATGGCGGCTCTCTCATTCTGTCGGCCTCCCTTCTTGCCACCCTTGACCTATGTGATGCGACTGCGAAAGGAGAAATGTTAGACCCAACCAATCCAAAACGGAAGGTAATCGGCGTCGACATCGATATCCGGGCGCACAACAGAACCGCAATCGAAGAGCATCCGCTGTCTAGTAGAATAAAGCTGATCCAAGGCTCATCAATAGACCCCGAGATCGTGGCCGAGGTTGCTGCCGCCGCAGCGCATGCCAAGACCGTATTAGTCTGCCTTGATAGCAACCACACACATGAACATGTATTGGCTGAGCTACGACATTATGCATCGATGGTATCTGTCGGTAGTTACTGCGTGGTTTTTGACACCGTTATCGAAAACATGCCGAAGGAAATGTACCCCAATCGACCGTGGGGACCCGGAAACAATGCGATGACAGCAGTTGACGCCTATCTTGCTGAGAACGCATGTTTTGAGATCGATACAGAAATGGATGCCAAATTGCAGATTAGCGTCGCCCCACGCGGTTACCTAAAGCGGGTCCGGTAGCGCACTTGCTACGCCACAACCTCATTGCAAACTACTTAGGCCAAACTTGGTCTGCCCTGATGGGCTTGGCCTTTATTCCGCTTTACATCAAGTTCCTTGGGATAGAAGCTTACGGTCTGATCGGGCTGTTCGCGCTTCTGCAGGCTTGGCTCGCAATACTTGACATGGGGATGACGCCTACACTCGTTCGAGAGATGGCGCGCCATACCGCTGACACCCACGACTCGAACTCAATCCGCGATCTTTTGCGCAGCATTGAAGTCGTAGCTATCTGCATAGCTGCACTTGCATTTGCCGGTATCGCGCTGGGCGCGGACTGGATGGCAAGTTCCTGGCTAAACGCCGAGACCCTTTCGAACGAGGTTGTATCGCAAGCAATCCAAGCCATGGCTTTAATTATTGCTGTCCGCTTCATCGAAGGAATATATCGCGGCAGCATCGTAGGATTACAAAGACAAGTTTTATTGAACACAGTCAATGCTGCTATGTCCACGTTGCGTGGCTTTGGAGCGCTGGGTGTGTTGGTATGGGTATCTGCTTCGATTGAAGCATTTTTTATTTGGCAGGCGTTGGTCTCAATCGCCACCGCAATAATCTATGCTGTGGCTACATACACGTGTTTGCCGAGAGGTGAACGCGCTGGGCACTTTTCGCTTGCCGCGCTGACAACCGTGTGGCGCTTCGCGGGAGGAATGTTTAGCATAAGCGTCTTGTCGCTAATGCTGATGCAGGTTGACAAACTTTTACTGTCTAATCTGCTTTCACTCAGTGAATTCGGATTTTACACCTTAGCCGCAGTCGTAGCAGGGTCTTTGTTTATGGTCATTACACCTATCACACAAGCTTATTATCCCGTATTCTGCAATCTGCAGGCGCGCCAAGACCAAGCACGGTTGATAGAGTCATACCACAAGAGCGCACAGCTAATAGCAGTGTTCGCAGGTAGTATTGCAATGGTCGTAATTGTTCACTCCGAGACCCTCTTGCGCCTCTGGACACAAGACCCTGAGCTAGCAAAGCAAACTGCGCCCCTATTGAGTTTGCTGATGTTGGGTAACCTTTTGAATGGCCTAATGTGGATCCCATACCATGCTCAATTAGCGCACGGATGGACATCACTAACCATACGCATAAATGTTGTGGCTGTAACTTTTCTCATTCCAACCGTGATTTGGGCAATAACTTATTTTGGTGCACTAGGCTCAGCATCGGTTTGGGTGACCTTAAACGCAGGTTATGTGTTTATTGGCATTCACTTCATGCATCGTCGCATTTTGGTAAATGAAAAATGGCGCTGGTACATACAGGATAATCTCATTCCACTTCTGGTCGGGGGTGCCGCAGTGACTAGTTTTGACGCCCTATGGAGCACCGGTTCTAATGACCTATCTGATATAATAAAGTTAACAATTTTGACTATTTTGACTCCAGCAGCTATGTTTATTACCATTAGAGTGCAGCGCAGTCTAGAATAGCTATGAGCTTATATTAGTATGACAAAAAAATCTAAAATAATCGACCAAACAACATGCAGCGATTACCACTCTCGCGATGGTGTCCTGCACCAAAAAGGTAAACACGCCAAAGTAAGCATTGGCATGCCTGTATACAATGGTGAATCTTCTATCCAGCAAGCAATTGAATCGATACTCACCCAAACGTTTACAGACTTTGAACTCATAATCTCTGACAACGCTTCCACAGACGATACTGAAGCAATCTGCCGACTTTATGAAAAAAGGGATGCAAGGATTAGGTACGTACGTCACGAGAAAAATCGTGGATCTTCAGCGAATTTTCAATTTGTGTTAGACGAAGCGGTAGGTGAGTACTTCATGTGGGCTGCCGCCGATGATGTGCGATCAGATTCATTTCTTGCCTTAAATGTAAAGTTTCTTGAAGACAATATCGATTTTGTCGCGTCAACTTCGCCTGTGCGAACTGACAGTTCTGACTTCAATGAGATAAAATTTGGTGATTTCACGTTGGACGAACAAGATTCAAACCAAAGAATTATTCGATTTTTTACAGGCTGGCATGCAAATGGACGGTTTTATTCCTTAATTAGGCGTGAAATCTTAACCCAGTCTCGTTATGAGATTAAAGATTATCTTGGTTCAGATTGGTCGTTAGTATTGTTTCTCTTAAACAAAGGCAAGATTAATCGTGCTGATGGCGGCTGGGTTATACTTGGGATATCGGGAGTCAGCAGAACAACAAATATTTTTAAAAAATACAATTCTTCAATCATATCATTCATGGTCCCATTCTACGAACTGGCGAGTTTCTCGTTTCGCTTATCAAAATCAATGCCTCTTTCGCTTAAGATTATGCTTTTCTTAAAGCTATGTAGGCTAAACCTTTCAGCGCTACGACTCAACCTAAAGTGGAAAATTTTTGGGTTCCCAAGATAAAAATTTGCGCTTTAAGAGAAATGAGCGCACTCAACATTGAAGGGGCTTGACAAATGAATATAGCGTTTGATCATCAGATTTTTACCAGACAAGCCTATGGTGGTATCTCCCGCTACTTTGCAAGATTGGCAAGCGATTTAATGTCACTTAATAATCGTGTTTATATTATGGCGCCCTTGCATGCCAATCGTTACTTGGATGAAATCCCAGAAGCAATAGTTAATGGTTTAAAGTTCGAAACTTTTCCAGGAAAAACAAAGAGCCTAGTGCTGGCAATCAATCATCAGTTGAGCAAGCGGGCGTTCTCTGGTTTGAGTATTGATGTTCTTCATGAAACCTATTACAGTTCATTGCCAGTATGCAAAAACGCAAGATGTCGCATAATAACAGTTTACGACATGATTCATGAGAAGTATCCATCCTATTTTTCACGCTGGGACCGTACCATAAAAAATAAGCGGCAAGCAATCGATAGAGCGGATCATGTTATTTGTATCTCACACAGCACGAAGAAAGATTTGTGTGAACTATATGATATAGCAGATGAAAAGGTTTCCGTGGTTCATCTTGGATGTGATGTGTTTTCGATGCTGCCTTCTGGCGACGCCAAGCCTAGAAGTTTTAATCGACCCTTTCTCTTATACGTTGGTTCTCGTCGTGGGTATAAAAATTTCGAAGGAATGTTGCGTGCCATTTCCATAAATAACGATCTAAAAAGAAATTTTGACGTGGTTGCATTTGGTGGGGGTCAATTTACTAGTAAGGAAAATGAGTTAATCCTGAGGCTAGGCTTTGCGGAAAACTCTGTGCGACAAATAGGCGGCGACGATAATTTGTTGGCGCGTTTGTATTTGGACGCGCGCGCCTTCGTCTATCCTTCAATTTATGAGGGCTTTGGGCTGCCACCGTTGGAGGCAATGGCGCACGGATGCCCAGTTGTGACGAGCAACAGCAGCTCATTGCCAGAAGTTGTTGGTGATGCCGGCGCATATTTTAATCCTTGGGACGATGATGCGCAGTCCCAAGCGATTGCTAGCGTCGTATTTGATGAACAGCTACGCAGCAAGCTCATTTCTTCCGGGTCGAGTCGGGTCGCTGCTTTCACTTGGGATCGGTGTGCTCAAGAAACCCAAGCTGTTTATCAGAAGGTGATCACACGAAAATGACTTCAATTAAGACTGCTTTGATTTGTGGAGTAGGTGGACAAGATGGTGCGTACTTGTCGCGCCTTCTGCTAGACAAAGGATACGCCGTATATGGTACGTCCAGAGACGCTCAGGGTGGCAATTTTTCTAATTTGCTGAGGTTAAAGATTAAAGACAGAGTCAGGTTATTGTCGATGGAACTGGAAGACTTCAGGAGTGTGCTTATCGCTATGAAGACAGTTCAGCCTGACGAGGTCTACTTTTTGGCCGGACAATCCTCTGTTGGCCTGTCCTTTGACCAGCCCGCTGAAACAATCAGGAGCTTCACACTAGGAACATTAAACGTTTTAGAGGCCTGCCGCATGTTAGACAAGCCAGTGAGGCAGTACCACGCCGGCTCTGGAGAGTGTTTCGGTGACACGGACGGTGTTGCTGCGAACGAGAGCACCGCCTTTAGGCCGCGTAGCCCTTACGCAGTCGCAAAAGCTTCTGCATATTGGCTCGTAAACAACTACAGAGAAGCATATGGGCTCTACGCCTGCACCGGAATTTTGTTCAATCACGAGTCTCCGTTGCGTCCTCGCCGCTTTGTAACCCAGAAAATTATCCAAGCAGCAAAGGATATCGCTGCCGGTTCCCAGGAAAAACTTATTCTTGGTAGAATGGATATATCTCGGGACTGGGGTTGGGCGCCAGATTACGTGAAGGCAATGTGGATCATGCTGCAGCAACCAGAACCGGAAGACTATATTATTGCCACTGGCACCACATTGTCTCTGCAGGACTTTGTAGAGATGGCGTTCGAGTGCAAGCAACTCGACTGGCGTGAGTATGTTGTCCAAGATAGAGATTTGTATAGGCCGACAGATATTTTGTATAGTTGTGCCGACCCCACCAAAGCGAATAAGTTTCTGAAGTGGAAAGCGGAACTATCGGGAAAAGCAGTAGTTGAGGCCATGATGCGCGATGAATGCTAGGGGCGGCTCCAGGCATGTCATGATTATGGCCAGAGCCACCACCTTTAAAATAATGAGGTCAAGCCAAGCAGATTACCTCAGTGACTTTCGCATAGTTGAGGAATAAAACGGCGCGACAGTTTTTGATTTCTGTGGGTTAGCTGCGCTAACAGTTATCAGCTAAGGGAGTGCAACTTTTGGAACGTGACTTTGACTCTAGATCAATTTTTTGCTAACTGGCGGCATTACCTGCGATGACTGAGGAGCGCTCGATGTGACGTACATAAATGCTCGAATAGGAAAAACTGCAGAAAACGAAGTGGGTGAATTCAAATGACAAGTAGGACTATAACGCCGGTTATTCTTTGTGGTGGATCAGGAAACAGGCTATGGCCTCTGTCGCGGAAATCGTATCCGAAGCAATTTGTGAGTTTCTTTGATGAAAAAACACTGTTTCAGAGCGCGGCTCTTAGAATGACAGGGCCACAGTTCAGGCCGCCATTGGTGGTAAGCAACTCCGACTTTCGCTTTATTGTGGCTGAACAACTTCAAGAAGTTGGTATTGACCCAGAAACTATTTTGATTGAGCCGGAGAGCCGCAATACTGGACCTGCAATCTTGGCCGCAGCGCTTTACTTGTCAAACGATGATCCAGATGCGGTGATGCTTGTCAGTCCGTCGGATCATGTGATATCCGATGTAAACGCCTTCCACTCCGCTGTTGAGCAAGGCTTACCAGCTGTAGATAAGGCTCTGCTCGTGACTTTCGGAATTAGACCAACCCATGCCGAAACGGCTTATGGTTACCTTGAAATTCCTGAGATTACCAACGGTCAACTCGCACCACTAAAGCGATTTGTCGAAAAGCCTGATGTCAACCTTGCGACACAAATGTTGAAAACTGGGTCATTCCTTTGGAATTCAGGTATCTTTCTATTCAGTGCCAAGGATATAATTAGCGCATTTCAGAATCACCATCCATCTCTTTTTTCTGCTGTGGCCCTAGCAGTTAGAACGAGTTCCGTTGATCTCGGGTTCTATCGTCTGGGCGCGAAGGCCTGGGCCGAGGCGGAAGACATTTCGATAGATTACTCTGTAATGGAGAAAGCCTCTAATCTGATGGTCGTGCCCTTTGATGGTGGTTGGTCAGACCTTGGCGGATGGGACGCACTATGGCGCGCGAGCCAAAAAGATGAAAACGGTGTACATACGTCAGGCGAAGTGGTCGCAATCAACTGTAGCGATTCATTAATTCGCTCGGAGAGTGAGCAAGTAGCAGTGATCGGTATCGGACTCGATAACATCATTGTTGTCGGCATGAATGATGCAGTACTGGTGGCCGATATGTCGCGCGCGCAGGATGTCAAGACGGCCGTCAATCTGCTTAAGGCCCGAAACGTTCCCCAAGCGATAACCTTGCCCAAAGATCATCGCCCTTGGGGGTGGTTTGAGAGCCTCGCGATAGGTCCCCGATTCCAAGTGAAGCGGATTCATGTTCATGCCGGCGCGTCACTCTCGCTACAGAGACATCACCACCGCGCTGAACATTGGATTGTGGTTTCTGGCACTGCTGAAGTAACATTAAATGGTGCCGCGCAACTCTTGAGCGAAAACGAATCAATTTACATTCCACTGGGAGCGATCCACCGAATTAGTAATCCGGGTAAAGTGCCAATGGTTTTGATTGAAGTTCAAACTGGCGCTTATTTGGGAGAAGATGATATCGTCCGTTATGAGGACAATTATGCCCGCGGATCGGGTGCGAGAGGGTGATATAAATTGAAACGTGCACTAATTACTGGAATAACTGGCCAAGATGGTTCTTATCTTACTGAACTTCTCTTGGAGAAGGGTTATGAAGTTCATGGCATTAAGCGCCGCAGTTCGCTTTTTAATACGCAGCGTTTGGATCACATCTATGAAGACCCGCATTCTAACAATGCGCTCTTTAAGCTACACTATGGTGACTTGACGGACACGTCGAACATTACTCGGCTCATTCGAGATATAGAACCAGACGAAATATACAATCTAGGCGCCCAGAGTCATGTTGGTGTTTCTTTTGATTCACCAGAGTACACAGCGGACGTTGACGCAATTGGTACGCTACGGGTGCTCGAAGCAATACGGCTGTTGCGACTTGAGGAGACGACCCGCTTTTACCAGGCATCGACCTCGGAACTTTTTGGCCTCGTACGAGAAACTCCGCAGCGCGAGACTACAGCTTTTTACCCAAGGTCGCCTTATGGCGTTGCGAAATTATACGCCTATTGGATTACGGTGAACTACCGTGAGAGTTATGGCCTTTATGCCTGCAATGGGATTTTGTTTAACCATGAATCTCCACGCCGCGGCGAAACGTTCGTGACCCGTAAGATCACACGTGGCCTGACAAACATCGCACTTGGACTTCAACAATGTCTCTACATGGGAAACATTGACAGTCTGCGAGATTGGGGTCATGCGAAGGACTACGTTCGTATGCAATGGCTGATGTTGCAACAGGAATTGCCGGATGATTTTATTATTGCGACCGGTGTTCAGTATTCCGTACGTGAGTTCATTCTTTGGTCAGCTCAGGAGCTTGGCCTAACACTCGAGTTCAGTGGCGCTGGTACTGCAGAGATTGGTACTGTCATTGCTATTGAGGGTGATCTTGCGCCCTCTGTGAAGATTGGAGATGTAGTAGTCCGTGTTGATCCACGCTACTTCCGCCCATCAGAGGTCGACACACTCCTTGGTGATCCAACAAAAGCGAGAGAGAAACTTGGTTGGGTGCCAACTATCTCAGCGCAAGAAATGTGCGCCGAGATGATTTCTGTGGATTACAAGGCAGCGCTTCGCTTTAAGCTGCTTCAAGAACACAGCTTGGAGTTACCTGGGAGCTTCGATGTCTAATTTACCCTATCTGCTCGCGGACAAACGCGTATGGGTGCCCGGTCATCGCGGCATGGTTGGCAGTGCTATAGTGCGCCGCCTAGACCAAGAAAATTGCGAGGTCATGCTCGCCGGCCGAGAAATCGTTGATTTAGAAGACCAGAAAGCTGTCAACGATTGGATGCACGATAATAGGCCTGATGTAATTATGCTCGCGGCTGCAAAGGTAGGTGGAATACACGCCAACAACACTTTTCCTGTTGATTTTCTCTACTCTAATCTGATGATTGAAGCTAACATAATCAATGCGGCTCATCAGTTCGATGTTGAGCGTCTACTATTCCTAGGTTCATCTTGTATATATCCTAAATTTGCTCCACAGCCGATACGGGAAGATTATCTTTTGAGTGGACCGCTTGAACCGACGAATGAATGGTATGCTATCGCCAAAATTGTTGGTATCAAACTGATACAGGCATATAGAAAACAGTATGGTCGCAGCTGGATCTCGGCGATGCCGACTAACCTTTATGGGCCCGGCGACACTTATGATCTCGAGAACGGACACGTTCTGCCAGCGCTTTTGCGGAAGTTCCACGAAGCCAAGGAACGCGGTGATAAAGAAGTTGTGGTCTGGGGGAGTGGGTCAGCATTTCGGGAGTTCATGCACTGTGAAGACCTTGCGGATGCTTTAGTTTTTCTGATCCAGAAGTACGATGACTACGACCACGTTAATATCGGGTCAGGTAGTGAGGTCACCATTAGAGATTTGGCTGGAATAGTTGCAGAGGTAGTTGGGTATGATGGAAAAATTACTTGGGACACTACAAAACCAGACGGAACGCCACGGAAGGCCTTGGACACCAGCCTAATTAACAATATGGGTTGGAAAAGATCGCGTGAATTAAAGGATGGTATCTCTAGCACATACCAAGATTGGCGTAGTACTTTGTGATGACCTCCTTGTTTTTAAAAAAGTTTGCATTGGTGACATTTTGTCGGCTGTGTACTGCCCCGGCCGAGTGATCCTGCTTGAATGTCAGCGCATCGTTGTCCTCTGTATGATTGTGTCCGGCGCAGGGAGGCGGGATGGCGCTGCCCGCCATGGTATCTGGCGTGACGTTGCCATTTCTCGATTCTGATCTAGGCTCCGCGCAGACAGTGGAGGACCTTGCCGGTCGGGAAAGCATCGCGAACCCGAAACTTAAAGCTTACGCAACACCCATTCTTAGTGTGACAGGGTTAGATGAATGCCGCCTTTGGTCCAAAAGCCGCAATGCGGACACAAATTTTTTGCTATTAGATTTCGCGCCTTTGTCGCACCGTAAGACTCTTGGGGGTGCCTTGCAGGATTAACACATCGCATAGAGCATCGAAGACCTCGGTGGCATTTAGCTTGCGTTTAGCGCCGATCATGAGCGCCTCCTTCTTGAACTCGTCGATGATGTCGAGCGTGCGTAATATTCTGCCGTCTTGGGTCCGGTCCTAGGCGAAATCAAAAGACTAGACGTGGTTCGGATGTTCTGGTGGCAGACGGGCGGACCATCCGTCGCTCAATCAAAGCAAACCTCGTTTATCCTGCTTCTGTGGAAATTTAGCCCTTCCCAGCGTCTGATCCGCTCATCGCTCTTGTGATTTACATTCCGGTAGGCTTTGTTCAACGAGCCTTTAATCATGCAATAACCACTGCGCTCTGCCTGTTGGGGAAGTTCCACTGCGTCCGCAGTCAGGTCCTTTTCATCTGGCTGACCATTAGGCTTCTGGCGCCGCTTATGCCCAAGCTATCACGGCGTGCAGAAGGCCCGGCGCTCCGATACGCCACCGTCCAGACACACCTGATCGACGCGCTGACGGCAGAAAGACAGCTTCGTTAGTGCGAACCTGCGGTTCCTTTGCAGCATCGTTTAGAACAAATTTGACCTGCGTAGAATCCGACACCGCACGCCAAAGAAGCTGGCTCTCGACCTTCAGTTCAGTCAATCGCTTCAGCTGACCGAATTTCGTGGCGTGATAATCGCCTCACGATGGATCAACAGTCTGACCCGTTGCTTCGATCTATGGAGCCGCCGTTGCATGCCCCTTCAGCTTCTTAGCACACCGAAGGTTGAAGGCTATGGGCTAGGGATCTCTAGCTGCACTGTCATTCGTTCGACCTTAAAAATGAACACAAGATATCCTACTTGGTGAACCACTTCTGTGAGGACAGTCCAACATCGCAAGATCCTAGCTCACCTCCAGGCTTGGTTCGATTGACCGAACCTGATGCTACCTACAGAAGAAATCCCGCTGAACCGCAAGCAAATGATTGCAGATGTGAGCATTGTTCAGAGCAAACAATCAAACTGGTTCTTTGTGAGACCAATTGGGATAGTTGAAGTACGCAACACTACCTTAATGTTAAGCCTTCTTAGTCTCAAGTGACTATCCAGCATAAAAAAATCAACTAACGTGTGAATACAAGCCGTTAATATTGATTCGAGTGCCCTGTCTGCAACAAACTCAACATACGACTGGAAATGCAATAATGACTGTTCAGAGAATCATGGTGGTTGGGGGAGATGGCTTTTGTGGTTGGCCCACTTCTCTGCATCTTGCTAAAGAGGGAAATGAAGTTCTAATCGTCGATAATCTAAGTCGAAGAAAAATCGATGTTGATCTTGGACTGAGCACTTTGACACCGATTGCATCAATTGAAGATCGAATCAGTGTGGCAAACCAGCTAGTTGGGAGTATCAAGTTTCATCAGATTGATGTTGCCAGTCAGTTCGATGAACTGAAGTCTGCAATCGCAGAGTTTAAGCCGGATGCGATAGTTCACTTCGGTGAGCAGCGTTCGGCACCGCATTCGATGATAAGCGATGAGCACCGGAACTACTCTGTTAACAACAATATTGTGGGAACACATAACATTTGTAGCGCGATAGTTACAGTTAAACCGGACATTCATCTCATTCATTTGGGAACGATGGGCGTATATGGGTATAGCAAGGAATTTGGAAAGATCCCTGAAGGCTATTTGGGGATTGAGATTCTCGAAACAGCCCAAAAAACAAAAATACTATATCCAGCCAACCCTGGAAGCATTTATCACATGACGAAGTGTTTAGATCAGTTAATATTCCAGTTCTACAGTAAAAACTGGAAATTGCGCATCACTGACTTGCATCAAGGAATTGTTTGGGGCATCAACACATCCGAAACAAGCCTAAGTCCTCATCTAACGAACCGATTTGATTATGATGGGATCTACGGCACAGTGTTGAACAGATTCTTGTCACAAGCTGCGAATGGACATCCATTAACTGTGTATGGTTCTGGTGGACAAACTCGTGCTTTTATCAACATCG
>Ga0315905_10002610_pt1 | contig 18945 bp, 18 predicted proteins | sample LakEriMetagenome_5_FD_203522 | JGI IMG/M metagenome (GOLD analysis project Ga0315905, IMG submission 203522) | Freshwater fungal communities from buoy surface, Lake Erie, Ohio, United States - Buoy 4 MA121 | ecosystem: Environmental > Aquatic > Freshwater > Lake | place: USA: Lake Erie, Ohio... | reverse complement strand
TTTCTTCGATATTTTTAAGATTATACCTGACAAAATTCCCGAATGTATGCCCTTCTCCATGGAAAGTAAATAAACTTTGTTTATTTTTTAAAATATATTTTATTTGTATTTTTTTCATATAATGCTAGAGTGGCCGAGCGGTCTAAGGCGTCTGTATAAACGTTACTTAAGATCCGATGGTTTAAACCTCGTGGGTTCGAAAATATAATCCCACCTCTAGCAAAAATAATTTTTTTATAAATAAAGGGGGATCCCCGGGAATTGAACCCGGGATCTCTCGTACCCTAAACGAGAATCCTACCACTAGACCAGGATCCCTATGAAATTTATTAAAATAATCCATAATAAAACTATTAAACCAAAATTATATTTATTTAAAACAACATTGGTCAGTGGTTCAAACAAAATCCGGAAAAAAATAAACAAAAAAAAAAAATTTCAGATTTTTAGAAAATTTTTTTATTCATATAATTTTCTTATTTTAAAAAATAAAATTGATGTGATGAAAGATTTATTTATTTTTACAAAATTTTTGGTATTAAAATGGGATTTTTTTGAAAATCAGAGCAATTTGGAAGAGGAATCCTTTTTTTTGATTTTAAACGACAAAATTTTCACCAAAAAAATTTTAAAATTAAATTTGAAAAAGAAAGAATTTAATAGAAAAAAAAAATTGAAAAATAAGTATCTTGGGGAAAATTCTTTTCTATCACTTACTAACATTTGTTACTCCGCACTGAAAACCAAGGAATTACAACTCTATTTGTTTTTTTGCAAGACATTTTCTAAAAGTAGAATAAAAATAAAAAAAATTTAAGAAATCAATTCTTTTTCTCAAACATCAAAATAACACTGTTTTTTCCATGATACTATCATTCAAATTTACAGACATTAATTATCGAATCATCTCCACATGATGCAAAAATATTATCAAAGATTGGGTGCCAGCTAACTAAATTTATTTTTCCAAAATGAATTTGTGGAGTCGATAAAAAAGGTTTTAAATTATAATCCAGCTCTACATGGGAAATCTTATTTTTTTTTGAATCGAATTTTTGGGTCAATTTTTTATTTTTCATAATTGTTATATTACCCTGAAAATTGGTTATTGAAATTATATAATGCTTGTCTGAAATAGCCAAGGAGGAGACAATAGTGTTATTGAAAAAAAATATTGTTGTAATTTCGTTAGACTTTTTCTTTTTCAAAGTCATAGAATCTTTTGCAAAAATTAAATCAATTAAAATTAATTCTCCAACTGTATTAACTAGAAATATTCTTTTTCCTGTCGACTCAAAAAAAGAGTTTAAAATCGAGGCCGTGCAAATTCTGTTTTCAAAAATCATTTTTTCTTCTTTTTCATAGGAAATTATAACTAAAATCCCATCATAAGAACAACCTGTAATTTCTGGGTAAACGGGGTTCCATTTTATACATTTAATATCACTTTCTAAGTTTTTTAAAATAAAATCACAATTTATTTTTTCCTTATTTTGGTTTTTCCAAAACCAGATACTCCTATCTCTTCCACACGAAGCAAATAAAATTTCATTTGAAGAAAAGTGGCAACTTTTAATTTCCGAAGAATGTCCTTTGATACAATGTTTTATTTCAAGGGAACAAATTTTCAAACATTTAAAAAAAGAAACCTCTATTAAATAAGATTTATTCTTAAAATCAGAAACAGAAAAGTAATTCGAGTTTATTTTTCTCCCCAAGCCTCGAAAAGTTCTTAACAATTGAAACATTTCTAATTTAAAAATTTTTTTCCACAACCTAAAATAAATTACTTCCTCTATCGATTTTTCGTAAAAATTTCTAGCAATCGAATTTTTACTGGGTCCCCATATGATTAAACTTGAATCTACCCCTATAGAAGTCAAAAAATCTCCAGAAATACTCCATAAAATTGACCAAACTATACCAGTGTGTTCTTTCAAAGAAGTTATTAATTTAATCGAAGGATATTTTCTTTTTTTCATTCTATTTAAATTTATTTTTAAAAATATACAATTATTTTTTATGCATTAAATTGCTTAAAAAAATCGGAAAAACTCTGAAAATCTATTTCCATACTTTTCACCTCTTGAAATTTTAAACAAAGCGACTTACGAATTTTGATTTCATTTTCGATTTTTAAACTTAATAATAAAAACTTTTTATGTAAAGAATAGAACAAGATTTTGATCCGATTAACAAATGGGTCAAATTTTCCTAAAAACCTTTGTTTATAAATTGTTTTCTTCATCATCATTTTTTTAGTTTTTTTCCACGGAAGATTATCTTTAAATCCTTTTTGCCATAAAATATGGGATTCGATCTTTAAATCCAATAATCTATATAGAAAAAGTTTCTTAGATGTTTTTCTAATTCTAGTTTTAGGAATAATTTTACTTTTAAATTCATAAAATAAAAATTCTTTTTTTACAAGGGGTCTTTTTTTTAAGGGGTTGTAAAACTCAGTATTAGGTTTAGGATAAAAAAATCCCCTGATTTTAAAGTAATTTTGTTTTAAATAAAATCTAAAACTCTGAGATTTAAATAAAAATATGAGAATACTTTTTTTTGAAAAATTCATTCTAAAAAATAGATTATTGCTGCTAATTCCAACTGGTAAAAAATAATTAAGTATAGAGGTTTCAGCAATAAGAATTGATTTGTTTTGATTTGTTTCATGGACTTTTCTTTCTATGGAATAATTTATTGGTTCATTTTTATAGAAAGCATTTTTTTTTTTTAATTTGAACGTAAAAATTTGATTTAGTGTTCTATATTGAAATATTTTTTTTCGAATGATCGAAATTTCGTCCAATTTTTTTTCGAAATAATAATCTATTTCTATTTTGATTACCAAAAAATTTTCTTCATTGATTTTTGGAAAAAAATTAAATATTTTTTTAATTAATTTTCCAAAAGAATTTTGCTTGAAAATTTTATCTTGGACTTCTTTTTTTTTAAAATAATCCAAATAGAATTTATTCGACGAAAGGAGGTTAAATGGATTTTGAGAAATTTTTTTTGACATCAGAGATTTTTTTTCTTGGTAAATTTTACTTTCTACTTCTATATATTTTGATCTTATAAATAAATATATAAATCCTTTCAATTTCCCGATTTTTACTTCCGAATCAAGAATAGAATATTGAAATTGGTTTAAAAATTGGTTTGTGATTTTTAAAATATAATTGGTTTTGTTTGAAAAATAAATCATTTTTTTAAAATCTTGTCTTATTTTTAGAAGATATGGTAGAAAAATATTTTGTTTACGTAAAAATATTTCCAAAAAAGGTTTTTCCAAAATTCTTTTTATAACTAAAAAAATTTCGCAGGTTAATGCAAATAATTTCATGATTAAAAACCAATTTTTGTGTTTTAAATTATAAATTAACATGTAATTGGATTGGTAATCGAAAACTTTTATGATTTTTTTATCAGCCATAATATATAAAGACCCTTTATTTATGGTTTTATAAAAGAATAATCAAAAAATTAATAAAAAAAACCTTATTTTTATTTTAATTATTTTTTTACAATTTTATTTTTATTCTTCGTATTTAGGAGCCAAATAAAATCTTATAAACCCCGACTTAATAACTTTAAATTCTAATTGTAAAGGAAAATCCTTACAAAGTTTTAATGTAATTTTTTCACAAAGTGGGGTTGCTTTTGAAAAACTGTTTAAATAACGAAGTGCAAATCCCATTTTAACTGGTTCAGAAATATTTATTTTAACCACATCATCTTCATTTTCTTTCTCCATTTGCTTTAAAAAAACTGTTGCCTTTCCAATATCACCTTCGACTTCGAATTTAATTCCCTCCTTAGAGATTCCAATTTGCATAGTATCCCCCAAAGTAATCATTTCTGATGAAATTCTCCGGTACTCTGATGACGTTATGGAAATTGTGGCAGAATATTCGGTTTCCGGAATCCCCAGAGGTTCGGTATCAATTTTAATTAATTTCAATTCAAATTCAGATATCCTATCGTTGTTAATGCTTTCAAAAATTATAATTAAAATATCAGAAATCTCTGAACTCGAAATGAAGATAGAATCGTCATTTGATGAACATTTTAAAATTTTATAAAACGAATTTAGATTTAAACCAAGTGTAATAGGTTTTTCACATTTAAAAACATCGAAATCATCTGATGGAATTATCAGAGAAACAAGAGAAACATGAGAAGAATCCATTGCCTTTTTTGAGTTTTAAATGAATTTTAAAAAAATTTTCTCTATTTACTTACTTGTAAAGAAATTCCATTTTCATTACATTCAAGATTTGCATCGCTTACGATATCTTTGACCGCTTCGATTAATTTTTTAATTTGGCCACTTTGACCTAATTTTGCTTCGAACATTTAATATGAAAATATGAAAATAAATTTTTCCAAACCATATCTTAAATTGTGATAAAGTTTAAGATGTCTTCGTATGAAAAACCCATCTGGATTTTTTCAGATGGTTATTTAATTTTTGAAACATTTACAGGGTTTTTAGAAGAAATTCAAGATTTTTTAGTAACAATTTCAGAACCGGTAATAAGAACAACTTTAATTCACGAGTATATCCTAACACCTTATGCCCTTTATGCAGCAGTGACTTCAGGTGTAGAAACATTTGAAATTATTTATATTCTTGAAACTCTTTCCAAAAATTTTATCCCAAATATTGCAATAAAAATGATTTCTTTATGTACAAATCTTTACCGGAAGTTAAATCTCATCCTTTATAAAAATATTTATTATATTTATTCTCCTGAAAATAATTTTTTAAAAATTGTATTGGGAGACAATATTCTTAGAAAATTTCAACTAACAATTACTACTTCTCATCTTAATTTTTTGACCATAAAATCCATTATAAGAAAAAATAAAAAATTAAAAGAATTTAAGAGAGATAAAGTCGCAACTTATAAATCTTTTACAAAATCTGAAATGATATTATCGATTTGTCCATTAAAAAATGATATAGAATTATTTCGAAGACGATGTATAAAGTTAGACTGTCCTCTACTAGAAGAATATGATTTTACAAATGATACTACTTTAGATGATATCTCTATTGATCTTATTTCTCATACTAAAATTAGAAAATATCAGGAAAAGGCTTTATCTAAAATGTTTCATAGAGGGAGAGCGAGATCAGGAGTTATTGTTTTGCCATGTGGAGCCGGAAAGACAATTGTTGGAATAACAATTTCTTCGATTATAAAAAAACCAGCTCTTGTTATTTGTAATAGTACCGTGTCTGTAGATCAATGGCGAAAACAATTTTTAAGGTGGTCAGATATTCCCCACTCCAAAATTAGAAGTTTTATTGCAGGTTATTTTTCAAAATCTGAGGACGTGGTGGCAAATATAATCGTAACAACATATTCTATGATATCTTTTGGTGGCCGAAGAGCCAAACTGTCGGCCAGTTTACTAGGTGAAATTAAAGAAAGAGAATGGGGAATAGTTATTTTGGATGAAGTACATGTTGTTCCAGCTAATGTGTTTAGGAAAGTCCTTGGGGCTATAAAAACTCATTGCAAACTTGGTTTAACAGCTACTCTTTTAAGAGAAGATAGAAAAGTCGGTGATATTGGTTTTTTAATAGGACCTAAGTTATATGAAGCTAATTGGTTAGATCTTGAAAAATCAGGTTATTTAGCAAAAGCTTGTTGTGCCGAAATATGCTGCACGATGCCTTCTAAATTTTATGAAAGGTATTTATCTGAATCTAGTTCGATTAGACAGATTTTATGCGCTCTTAACCCTAATAAGGCAAGAATATGTGATTTTTTAATCCGATACCACGAAGATAGAAAGGATAGGATTTTAGTTTTTTCAGACAACGTATTTGCGTTGAGATCTTACGCAACCAAAATGATGAGATCCTTCATTTATGGTGCTACAGGTGCTGTAGAAAGAATGAAAATTTTAAAAAATTTCCAAGAATTTCAAGGACAAACTTTATTCATTTCAAGAATCGGTGATACTAGCATAGATCTTCCCGAAGCAAATGTTATAATACAGATTTCTTCACATTACGGGTCTAGAAGACAAGAAGCACAACGATTGGGAAGAATCCTTAGACCTAAATTTAGATCACAAAAAGCTTTTTTTTATTCATTGGTAAGTGCAAATACCGAGGAAATGTTTTACGCAGCAAAAAGACAGCAGTTTTTAATTAGTCAAGGTTATGATTTTAAAACTGTCATCGAATTAAATGAAATGGATATGATATCTAATCTTGTGTTTGACACCAAGGAAGAAGAAGAACAATTATTAAATCAAATTTTATCTAACCAAAACCGAGTTAATTTATTTTAATTATAAATTAACAAATAGTGAATTTTTATTTTAAAATTTTTTAAAACAATGAATTTATCAGGAAAGATTTGTTACCTACAAAAACCATTTTTTTTAAGGACTTCAAAAATTTTTCCGTTAAATTTGGATCAACTATATTCTACTTTAGGGGTAAAAATTAAGGATTTAAGTAATTCCAGTGATTTCTCTCAATTATCTGTAATCTTTCAAAATTTTACTCAATTTTATCGTTTAAAAGAAAACGCTTCAGTTGAGAAGAAAACATTTTTAATATCAATTGAAAATTGTATTTTATTAGAAGAAGAACTTCTGAAAGAATCTTTCCACAAAAAAATTAAAAATTTCTCGTATTGGTGTTTTAAACAATGGATTACAGAAAAAGAGTCCTATGGAAACTTTTACTTTTTTACCTTTTTCACATTTTTACTTTTTCAAATCAATCCTAGTAATTATTATTTTGACAGTTATCTAAGTTCGAAATTAAAAAAAGAGAAAACTGAAACTTGGGTAATTCTCGTGACAATTGAGATTTTTTCTTTATTAGACAATTTTAAAGAAGTCTGTTGGAATCTTATTTCAAATTCTTGGTTAAAGTTAAAAAAATTGAACATAGATATTCTTTTTAATTTTTTATCTAAAATGGAAACAATCTTTCGTCAAACCCATTGGAAATTTTTTAATGATGTTTTAACCAACACGGGTATAATTAGGGGAAATTTAATCTTGAGTCTCAAAAGCCTTTTCGAATTAAAACTTAATAAAATAAATGATAAAAACTTTTAAATCCAGAAAAAAAATATTATATGAAATAAAAAAAAACTAATCTATTGGATTTCCTATTCCTGCTTCCGAAATTGAAAATGTACATTCTCCATTGGGAAGACTAGGTGAATCATAGACTCTACATATTCTATTACTACCTTTTCCTTTTTTCAAATAAAGCCTTGTTTGAGATGCATGTGCAATTACATTACCACCCATGGGTTTTTTGGGGTCCGAAATAAAAGAAGAACTTCCATCGACCTGAGCTATTACTTGATTTGTTATAACCACTGCAACCCCAAACTCATCAGATAGACGTTGGAGAGCCCTTAAAAATTTTGCCAAATGTTGTTGTCTAGAAGCTAATTCCCCTCTTCCAACGTAATCGGTTCTATAAAGAGATGTTGCTGAATCGATTATTACTAAAGCATATCTACTTTCTGTCATAAGAGCGCTAGCTTGATTTAAAAGTTCGATCTGATGATCGGTATTATAAGCGCGAGCAAAAGCGATATTGTCTAGAACATCTTGACGATTTAAACGAAATCTATCTGCCACAGCAACGATTCTTTCTGGTCGAAAAGTACCCTCTGTATCGATGTAAAGTGCCCTACCTTCTCCCCCACCCTTATCGATCGAAAGTTGGCAAGTTACACAAAGTGTATGACAAATCTGGGTTTTACCAGTTCGAAATTCTCCAAATAATTCAGTAATACTTCCTGTTTCAATTCCTCCCCCTAAAATTCTATCAAGATCTTTACACCCTGTTGTCAAAAATATTATATCTTGCCTCAATTTGTAGCATTCCGTAGCTGAACAAAATCCTAGTGGAACTAATTTTACTGCTTCAGTATGAATTTTTTCGGCTTTTATTTCTGAAAATCCTCGAATTTCAATAAGTTTTTTTTTGTTTGCATAAGCTACCGATTCAATTGTATGATAACCTGTATCTTGTAATTTTTTAATATCATTGATAGAAATTCCAAAATTTTGGAGCACACTAACGTGTCTCCAAGGTTCAGCTTCTTTCGGAGCGGAATTTTCTTCTTGCATAAAAAAATTTTTATATTTATTTATAACCTTTTACTATATTTGAAATAAATTAAATGTCACTTGTAGGAAACCAGCGTTATTCGGTTATTGGTAGAGTTGTTGGAAGTGGATCTTTTGGAGTGGTTTTTCAAGCAAAAGTTCGAGTAACAGGAGAAACCGTTGCGATTAAAAAAGTATTTCAAGATGATAGATATGAAAATAGAGAAGTAGAAATAATGTCAATTTTATATCACTCAAACATTTTAGACCTTAAACATTGTTTTAACTTTTCAGAAAGTATTGAATTGTATTATAACTTAGAATTAGAATTTTTTGCAGAAAATATTCACCGTGTTTGTCAGCATTATTCTAATCATAAACAAACCCTTCCACTCATTTACGTTAAATTATATATGTATCAAGCCTTAAGAGCTTTATCATATTTACATTCTATAGGTATTTGTCATAGAGATATAAAGCCTCAAAATTTATTAATTGATCCTGCGACCCAACATCTTAAACTTGGAGATTTTGGTTCAGCAAAATTGTTAACAACAAACGAACCCAGTATTTCTTATATTTGTTCAAGGTATTACAGAGCCCCCGAATTATTGTTAGGTGCAATTGATTATACAAATAGCATAGATATGTGGTCAGCTGGTTGTGTTATGGGCGAACTTTTGATCGGATTTCCTTTTTTCAGAGGCGAAAGTAGTACAGATCAACTGGTAGAAATAATTAAAGTGATTGGAACACCAACAAAAGCTCAAGTCCAAGCAATGAATAATGAATATACCGAATTCCAGTTCCCAAAATTAGCCTCCCATCCTTGGGAAAACGTATTTCACGGAAAAAAATTAAGTTTAGAAGCTGTCAATTTAATTGACGCAATGTTAGATTATTTACCTTCTAGAAGAATTCAAGCAATAGATGCCGTACGTCATCATTTTTTTGACGAATTAAAAAAAATTGGGGCAAGGTTACCAAATACAAAAACACTTCCTTGTCTTTTTGATTTTCAAAAAAAGGAATTTGAATTTTCAAAAAGATCAATAATAAAAGCCATTCCAGATAAATTTCTGGGGTCGCTTTGCAAAATTCATCTAAATAATTGGAATCTTGGGATAAGAATATGTTAAAAAGAATGGTGCCTTGACAAATAAATTCATGGTATATATTAATTTTTTAATTCTTTTAAACCTAAATAAAAATTTAGGATCTTTTTTGTCTAAGAATACTTTTATCCAAAAAAAAATGCCATTTATATTTACCCAAATGAATTTATCTAATTCACTTGAAAATTATAAAACGCTTTTAAAAAGAAATAAAAATATATTCTATGTTTCCGAGCATGTTTTTTTAAGAAACACATATAATAATATTATTTCGAAACAAACAACGAACGTAATTTATAAAAAACATATTTTGGATTCCCTTAGTCTTGCACCGTTTTTCAGATCTTTTTGGTATACAAAGAAAGAAAGAACTTGTCTCGATTTTGGAACAGGAGGTGGATTTCCTGGATTAGTCCTTTCGGTTTTTTTCCCCCAAATTTTTATTTCTTTATTAGATTCCATCGAAAAAAAAAATACATTTCATATTGGAATTTTGAATATTATAAAAAGTGATAATTGTAATTCTATTTGTTTTAGAGGCGAAAAATTAGGGCACTCAATTAATCACCAAGAAAAGTATGATTTAGTTTTATCTAGGGCAGTAGCAGATTTAAACCTGTTAATATATTTATCTATAACATTGTTAAATACTAAAGGTAAGTTTACAGCCATGAAAAAAATCAATGGATGTGGAAAAGAAATCAATGGTACTATGGTTTTTTTTTCCAAACCAAATATTAAATTAAAATGTTTAGTTAAGATTAATAACGAAAAGATGGGAAAGGTTTTAGTTGTAGTGAAAAAATTATAATCAAAAGTATTGTCTTTTTATCATATTTAATTTTTTTAATTAACGAAAATAAAAAATAAAAAATTAAAACATATTTGTTTAAATGGTGAATGAAAAATTAAGAATCGCAGTAGTTTCTCCAGATAAATGTAAACCAATAAAATGCAATCTAGAATGCAAAACATATTGTCCAGTTGTAAGGATGGGAAAAATTTGCATAGACGTACAGAAAAAAAAAAACAAGGCAGAGATTTCGGAGACATTATGTATTGGTTGTGGTATTTGTGTTAAAAAATGCCCCTTTAGAGCTATAAAAATTATCAATCTTCCTATTTCAAAAAATTTAAATCTTGTTCATCAATACGGAAAAAATTCTTTTCGTCTATTTGGTCTTCCAATACCAAAACAAGGATTTATTTTAGGTTTAGTTGGTTCAAACGGAATAGGAAAATCAACGATTTTAAAGATTTTAAGTGGAAATTTAAAACCAAATTTGGGCGATTATGAAAATCCACCCGGTGAAAAAGTAATTAAAAAAATTTTTAAAGGGAAAGAATTACAAATGTATCTAAATTTACTTTACAAAAAAGAATTAAAAGTCGTATTAAAACCTCAATACGTTGATACACTTAGTACGATATTTAAATGTTCAATGGCAGAAATTCTTGAAAAAAAAAACCAAAACCAAAACTTGTTTGAAATAATAGAAAGACTTGGTATTAAAGAATTAATGAATCATCGAATTGAAGAATTATCAGGAGGAGAATTACAACGGTTTGCAATTTCTTTGAGTTTAATCCAAAAAGCCGATGTTTTTTTGCTCGATGAATTTACCTCTTACTTAGATATAAAACAAAAAATCCAAGCGGCAAAATTAATTAAAGAGGTAATGGTTAAAAATAATAAAACATATATAATAACCACGGAACATGATTTAACAATTGTGGATTTTCTTTCTGACAATATCTGTATAATTTATGGAAATTCTGGGGCTTATGGGATTGTAAGTTTACCTTATTCTGTTCGAGAAGGATTGAATATATTTTTATCTGGTTTTATACCTACGGAGAATATTAGATTTAGAGAAACTGTTATTGATTTTTCAAACTTTAAAACAAATGTTGAAAATAACACTGAAACTCAGGTTTCATTATTCAATTACAATACGCTTAAAAAATTTTTTAGTAATTTCACACTAACCATCCTGTCTGGAAAAATATCAAAATCAGAGATAGTAGTTCTTTTAGGAGAAAATGGGACAGGAAAAACTACATTTATAAAAATATTAGCAGGGTTAATTAAACCCGATGAAGGAGAACTTCCTAATATTCTAGTTTCTGTTTCCTATAAACCCCAAAAAATTTCACCAGACTTTAATGGAACTGTTGGTAATTTTCTCACCAAAAAACTAGGAAATCTTCAATTCGATGCTGATTTTAAAGAAATTGTTTTGAAACCATTATGTTTAGAAAAACTTGAATCAAAAGATTTAAAAAATCTTTCAGGTGGGGAACTTCAAAAGGTCGCTATATGCTGTTGTCTTGCTAAAAAATCTGAACTTTATTTAATCGACGAACCATCTGCCTATTTAGATTCAGAAGAAAGGATCAACATTTCCCGAATCATAAAAAAATTCGCAAATTATTATAACAAAATTTGTTTTATCGTCGAACATGACCTTTTGATGGGAATATATCTAGGTAATAGGATAATAGTTTTTTCAGGCTCACCATCCATATCAGCTATCGCAAATACTCCTTTAGGGATAGGAGAAGGGGTTAATAAATTCTTAAAAGAAATGGATATAACTTTTAGATTAGATCAAGTAACTTTACGGCCAAGAATAAATAAATTAGATTCTACTAAACACAGAGATCAAAAAAAGCGAGGGGAATATATTTTTTAATATTTACAGACACGCAATAACTTATAATTATATATGTGGAGTGATAATAATATTGCAGAAGTTTCTTGTTCTTTGGTTTCTTTAATTTTGTTAGAAAATAAGCTAGAATTTACAAGCGAAAATTTTGAGAAAATTCTCAAGGCAACTAATGTAAAAATAGAAGGATTTTGGTATTCTTGGTTTTTCACTAAATTTGTAGGAGAAAAGATTATAACCTCAAATAATTCAAAAAGTGATAATGAACTAATTGATTCAGGAAAAGATGGAGATGATTATGAAAAATTTGAAAAAAAAGAAACAAAAATTGAAAAAGTTCAAGAATCTGATGAAGACATGGGTTTTGGATTGTTCGATTAGTTTAAATAAATAATCTTGAGTAAATTTTTTCTATCCCCTATATTTACAAATATCCGTTGTAATTATTATTTAAACGTTTTATTTAATATAATTTTCTGAGTTTAAATACGGGGTAGTAGAAATATCTGCAATAATAATTCTAGCCTAATATTTAAATAAAATCAAAATTTGAAATTAATAAAGTATAAATTTTATTGAAATGTTGAAATTTAATGAATTGATAACTTTTATATACAAATTTAAAATCCTTTGGTGCTATTTGAAAAGATAAAAAAACCTAAAAATTACATTCTTAAAAACTGTTTTGTTTTTTATTTTAAAAAATTTGAAAAACTTCAAGGAATTAGTTTAAATGAAGTTTTAATCGATTTGTTTATTTTTTTCAATGAATTATAATAACCATAACCCCATTTTTTAGAATATATATTTTTTTTCATTAATACGTTTTTTATTATAACTGCCTTAAATTGATAATTTTTAAAAAGGATTTCTGTATTATAACACATTTCACCTATCGCAATTATTTCTTTTTTTTTAGTTACCAAGATAACTTTTTGTCCTTTAAGTATATCTTCTTCTGTGGCTAAAATTCCGTTTGACATCAAATTTGATCCATAACAAATAGAATTTATTGCTGAGTCTTTAACAACTATTTTTTTTAAATGTCTTAAAACAAAAGGAATTGGGATTAAAAGCTTTTGAAAATTATTAAAATTTTTCCAAAAATTTATATTCCATAAAATATCAATTAAATCTTGAAAAACGATAATATTTTCATTTTCAGTTATTACTCCTACATTTATTATTCTAATTTCGTTCACAAAACAATTTTTCCGAAAAATTAAACCTAAATTGAAATTCAATGAAGTTTTAAAATTATCGAAATCATCAGCATTTATATAAAAAAAACATACAATCTTTCCTTTATACCAATTAATACTATTAACTAAAGAATATCTAATATTCAGTAGTTTAAATTTACGTTTGTTTAGATTATATTTAATATTCTGATAAAAATTTCCTTTTAAATATCTTACCATAATATTATTTTCTTTTATGTAATTAAACTCAGTACTTATTAAACTCAGGATTTTAAACGAATTTTCTATTATTGAACTGAACTGAACCTTAGATTTTTGAAAATAAACAAGGAGGCAACCTGATGATTCTTTGTCAAAAAAAGATTTAGAAAATATTTTTTTTTTTCTAGTTTTTTTTTTTATTTTTGTTATAATTTCTAAGGAATTAGTATTCAAAGGTTTATCTATGTTTACAATACCTTCTATTCGATTATTTATCGATAAAGGAAAAATCATTATTTTAGCGTATCGACTTATCTTGTTTATTCTTTTAAAATTAAAAAAAATCAATATATTTAAATCGACTATTTTTCATTTTTAAATTCGATTTTATAGATAATTTGTTATGAAAATTTAACCAACAAAAAAGTATAGTTCTCATTTAATTATTTAAAGCCAAGGTTTTATTATTCAAAAAATAAACAAAATTGTAAATTTAAATATTTCTGTAAAAATAAACAAACTATTCTAAAATAAAAATAGTGTTTTTTTTATGTTGAACTTTATAATTTATAATTCAGAATTTGGAAAAACTATTTGAAATTAGTAAACCACCAAAAAGGAAATTATTTAATATCTTTAACATTTTGGTTAAAAAATTCAATTATTTTTTTACGAATTATCGTAGATTTTTTCTTGATTTTAGAATTTTTCCTAAAGGGAAAAAAAATTTAATATTTTTGATATTTACCAGTTTGAAATTCTTAATTTTTAAAATATTAACCATTAAACTGATTTTTTTTTAAAAATAATAATAAGATTGGTATAAAAATAAAATTAAACCGATGTATGTATCTTTAAATATAAAGGCATAATGACCAAACACACAAAAAAAGTTGGCCCAGTTGGGAAATATGGTACTAGATATGGTTCGTCAGTAAGGAAACATTTAAAAAAAATTGAGATTTCTCAACACACACTTTATGATTGTAATTTTTGTGGTAAAAAAAAAGTTAAGAGAAAATCAATAGGAATATGGTTTTGTAAAGGATGTAATCGTTTTTTAACAGGGGGCGCGTGGACTCTTTATACTCAAGCCGCAATCACAACAAGAGGTACAATTAGAAGATTGAGGGAATTGGTTTAAATTTTTCTTCTTTTTGAAAATAAATTATGACTTCAAAATCCCTATTTCAGTTTCGTAAAACTATTAATTTATGTTGAGTTAGATTTATCAATAATATTTTTAATTACATTGCAGTTCATTTTCCAATAATCAGACGGGCTTATATTTTTTTCTATAAAACGCTTAAATTGTTTGGAATATTTTTCTTCATCTTCTTCTTTAAGTAATTCCATATACTCAATAATATGTTTGCCTTCAATCCTATTTTTCATTGTTTCAATGTTAAATGTTTCATTTTTTTTATACCCTGGAAAACGTTTTTCATTATGGGGTATCTCAAAACCCCCATCTACAGCGCCTTTCATGGTGGCAAAAACCTTATTTCCCGTGGTTATACGTGTTAATCCTAGATCTAAAATGACTTTAAGTTTATTTTCCAAAGAATTCTTTTCATTGGTAAAAGAAAACTTTTCTTTGAAAAATTTATTTGATAAATGAAGACCAGCTATATAAGCTGTTGGAAAGTTATTGTTAATTAAAGATATACCAATTAAGTTGAGATTTTTGGAGTAAATAGAACTAAGCACAAAGTCTCCCTCAAGACGAGAATATATTAGTTGGCATAAAAGGTTTTTTTTAGATAATCTAACGACTAATCTATATTTTGATGCATTAAACTTTTGTTTATCTTGTATTAATAGATTTTTTCTTTTATAGTAATTTGTCTTACCCTCACGTCTTCTTCTCCATTTCACTTGAAATCTGCTATGAGAAGAACTATTCTTAATTCTTTTAATGACTTTCATAATTTCTTTCACAATAAAATGCTAATTTATTTACATCAATATACTTTATTTAATAAATTGGAAAAAATTAAAATAATTAATCATATTCAACAAGGTACTTTTAATTTTAGGGGATATTAGGGAATTCTTATTTAATACAAATTTCGAATATTTTAAAAGTTTGTGATGTATTAAAAAACCAGATATTTTCTTTTTTGTGCATAGATATAAATTGATTTTTAAAAACTTAGAACACATATCCAATATGTTTTTTTTTTTTCTGGTGCAAATAGATATATCTAAAAAATTTTCGGAAAGTTTTTTGAAATGAATTGTCTGATTTTTGGGTGACAATTTAAAATTCTTATTTAAATTGATAATTTTTTTAAAATCTGAATTAGATAAGTATTTTTCATTAAAAATTTTTTTTTCTAAATGTCTGGATTTATTGTTTTTATTAGAGATTTTTTTCTCGATGTTTTTAATGTATCTAACGACTTCTTTCCCGTGATCATAAATTGAAGAATAATGTCTTGACCAAACATCAAAGGAATTTAATAAATTTATTGTCATACCAAAAATTAATTCGACATATACAAATCTAAATAAATAAATTTAAAAAAATTTTATATTATGAATGAAACACCAAAATAGTCCAATTTTGTATAAGAGGTCTATCTTTTCCCTTTTCTCTATGTTATCTGGGCTCCCAAAAAATTTAATCTGTTCAAAATGTCTTTTTTTTATCGGACCAATGCCCGTAAATTTAGATAGATCATCTTTATTGGATATTTATAAAAAAGAATATCTCATCTTAGAAAAAAGTGATGGGATTCGGTATTTATTTTTCTGCGATTTAGAAAAATTTTTTATAATTGACAGAAAAATGAAAACTAATGTTATCTTTAAAGAAAAAAACCAAACCCAAAAATTCTTAAATTTTTTAGATGGAGAATTAACTTTTAATTTATTTTTTGAAAAATATTACTATTTAATTTATGATGCAGGAATAATTAAAGGAGATTGGAGGATTTCAAGTTGGGACCTATATTCCAGAATACGTGCAGTCAATATATTCATTTTTTTTTTTAATTTTCATACTTCTAAAAAAAAAAATTTTTTTGTCGAAAAAATTTTTTTCTACAAATACAATTTAAAAAAAATTGTGGATGCTATATCAATCAACATATACACGAAAGAACATTTATTTCTCAATTTTGGGATAAATCATCAATTTCATTGCAATAAAAACGATGGTATAATCTTTTCCCCTCTCAAGACAAACTATTCTTTTAGAACCACTTGTACCACTTTTAAATGGAAATACGAATTTGAAAACACAATAGACCTCATGTTTAAAAAAAAATTTTCCGGGGAACTCAGTAAAAACACTAAGAATTCACCCTTTTCATTGGTTTCAATGCAAAATAGGAACAAATTATTTAAAGTTTATGAAAGTAAGAAACCTGGTTTGTTTTGGAAAAAAAAAATTTCAGTTAATAACAAATTAAAAAATATTGGTGAATTTAGATACATTCAGAAAAAAGGTTCCTGGACTCTAAAAAAAGTTCGCTTTGACAAAACAACCCCAAATTCATTAAAATTATTTATAAACACATTAAAAATTATTACCGAATGTATAACCAAAGCAGAACTACTTGATAACGTAATAAAATTTCAAACTCGAAAAGAAAAGGGGAAATGTTGTGAAAAGTATTAAATAGAATGTTATAAGTTAATTTATTTGATCATAAAAGGTCTGTTTATTTAATCACATTGGTTTCATTTACCGTCATATTAATAATCATTTGTTTCATATTATATTTCGATTAATTTAGTTTATTATATTCGTCAAGTAAAAAATAAAAAAAAAATTCGATATCACGATTTTGGGATTTTTTTTATTATAATTGCTTTATTATACACCTTATTTACTGGGAAAACGGGTTTTCCTAAAAAGAAAAACCCGGAAAAAAAATCTATGATTATTTTTTAAAGGGACTTTCTCCTAAGTATTAAAGTATCTAATTATTTAATTTCCAAAATTTTATTTGTCCACCCTTAAAGCCAGTAAATAATCCTGACCCATCGCGACTCCAGATCATAGATATACAAAAAGAATTGTCAGTTTTTTTTTCATTTTCACCATCTCTAGTTTCAATTCTATCAATAATTTCTTTCGATTCTAAATCCCAGACTAAAATATTGTTGCTTGTAGAAGCACACAACCAGTATCTATTAGGAGAAAAACATATAGAATGAATTTTTTCTCCGGCAACCAAAGAATAAAGATGTTTTCCTTCCAGTAAATCCCAAAGCATAACTTCCCCAGATTGCCCCCCAGAAGCGCATAAAGAACTATCTGGAGAGATTGTGATAGCTTCTACGTATCCCTTGTGTCCTTTGAGTCGATTTTTGATTTTATTTAAAGTCATATCCCAAATATCGATAGTTCCATCCCAACTACATGATAGAAATGAAGGTGAATCAAACGGTAAGAAATAAACAAAAATTATCCAGTAATTTTTTGTATTTTCTTTAAAAGTTTTTTTACATTTTCCAACCGTATTCCAAAGTTTTATGGTTCCATCTCGAGAACCTGAAATTATTTGTCTTTCGTCTTTTGAAAAACATAAAGACAAAACATCTTTCTGATGTCCTAAAAAATTTTGAATGGTTTTTCCAGAACCAATGTCCCATAATCTTAGTGAATTATCCCATGAAGATGATATGCAAAATTGTCCATCTGAGGAAAATTTTACATCGGAAACAAAATGAGAATGACCTTTTAATCTTTTAAGAGGAACGATTGAGAATTCTTCTGTTTTATTAATCTCCCAAACAATAATTGTTTTATCTCTGGATCCGCTAACGATTATATTAGGATTTTCAAAAGGAATACTCATTGAAGTTACACTTTCTGAATGTGCTTTATTGTTTATTTCCAATGAAAATATGTTAGGCATTTTAAATAATATATAATTATGAATAAAAGAAATATATGAATATTGTAAAAAAGTAATTTTAAAAATATTATGCACATTATAAGATGTTCATTTTGTGGGTCAAAAATACATCCTGGGCACGGGACCTTATACGTAAAAAATAACTGTGAACATTTTTATTTTTGTAGATCAAAATGTAGAAAATTATATAAACTTGGAAAAAATCCATTATTTATAAAATGGTGCTCTTATTTCAGACTCTCTAATGGAAAGGCTGTGAAAATTTGTGAAAAAAATATAAATCTCGATTTTCCAAATTTACCCCTTTCAGAAACCTACAACAAATTTCTTTTAAAGTTTATGTTTTTACTATTAAAACGAACAAAAAAGCAAAACATTAGAAAAAATATAACTTATTTAAATATAAAAAAACAACCAATTAAGTAAAGGTTGTGTGACCGAGTGGTCTAAGGTGGTAGACTCAAGATCTACTGGATTTTTCCTCATGGGTTCGAAAATCAAATTTCCCATCGCAATCATTTCTTTAGAGTGTTGAAGTTTAAATCCTAAAAATAAATTTTCTTTTTTATGTTTGATAAATATTTGAAATATTGGATTGTGGAAGTGGATATTAAAACCAATAAAAATCGAAATTCATTAACGTAACATTCATAAACTTAACTAATACCTTTTGTATAGTCCCTGTCTCATTATCCAAAAAAGTCTTTATTGCAATAAAAAGTGAGCTTGGGGAAAATTTCCCAATACTATTTTCAAATGTTCTAAATTC
>Ga0315905_10002609_pt1 | contig 18947 bp, 11 predicted proteins | sample LakEriMetagenome_5_FD_203522 | JGI IMG/M metagenome (GOLD analysis project Ga0315905, IMG submission 203522) | Freshwater fungal communities from buoy surface, Lake Erie, Ohio, United States - Buoy 4 MA121 | ecosystem: Environmental > Aquatic > Freshwater > Lake | place: USA: Lake Erie, Ohio... | reverse complement strand
CAAAATATTTACTACCCGTTCAATAGCGGTGAAACCAGATTGAATTACCGTAAATTTTTCGGCAAAATTCCGTAATGGTTCAAAAAATTGTTGGGCATATAAAATAAATGCTGATAAAATCCCAAAGGTGATTTGTTGATTTAACAATAATGAACCACCCAACCATAATACCCCAGCAATAGCAATTAAAGCAACCCATTCTAGGGTGGCAGAAACCGCTGAATCAAACCAAATACTAGTATCTAGTTCCCTAACATAACGTTGATTAGCAGCCCGAAATAACTCCAAATTAACTTTTTCTCTGCGGAATAATTGGACTACATTAATACCAACAATATTTTCTTGGAGTTGAGAATTGAGTTGAGAAAGTTCTTCTCTGCTTTTATAATTAGCCGCCCGATATTGCTGTTGAAAATAAATTATTAACCAAGTGACTGGGAAAAGAATAAATATCAACAAACAAGCAAGTTGCCATTGAATTGAAAACATTAATCCAACAATCACTACCATAGATAATAAATCAGAAATAATACCTATAGCCCCAGTTGAAAAAACATCTCCTAAACTTTCTACATCACTAGTAAGTCTAGTAATTAATTTACCTACGGGTGTACTATCAAAGAAACGTACAGCTAAAGATGTCACATGATCAAATAAATCATCACGAATAGCCGCTGTGATTTTTTGTCCTAATTTCTGAACTAAATAACCTTGTACACCTATTAATACTAAGCGGGTAGCCGTTGCTATCAGTAACATCCCAATGAGAATATTTAAACCCTGCCACAGGGGCATATTTTGCAAAAATTGATATGTACTCGGTTCTTTGCGAATTAAAGAAACCGCTTGTCCGACTAACATGGGTTTAATAGCACTAGCAACAGCAATAGGAATTAGCAGTAACATAGATACTGCCAATAATTTGCCATAACGACGACCATAGGGTACTAAGCGCAAAAATAACCGCCAGTCATTTTCTCGAGGGCGGTATACCGTATCCGATTTAACTTGAAATGGGTAGATGCTCATAAATAGGAAATAGGAAATTGAAAACCGTTGAAACTTGCAAAAGTGAATTTATAACTGAATGCTCACTAATTTTTTTCAAAAATTAAACCATTGATTTCTTGAGACTTTATCTCTGCGGCTTGATAGGCCAGCAAATATTCTTGGCCACCCAACATAACATCACCATAATAATCATAAGGCGCTTCACCATAAATAGGTAAAGGATCATCCTCTGGATAATCTTCCTGAGATTCTTCAATTACAGCTTTTAACTGCTTAACACTGAGACTTTGAGCCGGAAAATAATAAAGTTCTTGGGGCTTTTTTTGGAGAAAAGGAAGTGTAGGATCAATAATCACATCATTAACTTCAATCCAACCATGTTCAACGGGTTTATATGGCTTACCCGCAAATACTAAAAAGCCTTGTACATACTTTGCCCCCTCAGTCACTAAAACCGCTTTATAAGCATTATCAAAAGGTTTTTTGGCTTTACTTTTGATAGTGTTTGCAACTTGATGAGACAGAGTTTCATTTAATACTTTATTCATTGGATAAATCCTCCTTTAATTATGCCGGCAATTATCTGTTAATTTTTGGTTTAGCATTAAGTAATTTTAGCAAATGTGGGATCATTTTTACTTTTCTTTTGGGTAAATTTAATATTTTATTTGTTCTTTCTGTCCCAGTTATTTCATATTCAATAAGCAAAACAGAAAAAACAGAAATTAGGGGTAATTCCTGGATTACCCCTATACAAGAATTAGGCCAATAGCCATATCCTAATAATAAATTCCCTGACCTTTAACAGGATATTTTAAAAGTATCATCAGGAATAAATAAACCTAATTTGAATTATTTTTATTTGGGTTTTTATTTGGGGTTTTTTGTGGTGCAGGAGTTACCGCTGCTGGTTTAGAAACTTCTTGCTTGTAAAAGCGAACCACCTGCTGCACATAACCAGCCGTAAAGCCCTTATCGCAGCCCGTATAGTTACCAGTCATCCACCAACAAGCAACACCACGCACAGCAGCAGTCTCATCGTTTTTAGTCGCTGCAAATTGCTTATTTAACTCACGGGTGGTGATACAAGAAACAACTTGACGGGCTACCTTGGGATCATTTTCAAACTGAGTTGGTGTTAATTCTTTTTTCAGACAATTTCTCGTCCAACCTTTGAGAGTTTCCGGTTTAACTTGCCATTCACTATAATATCCATCATTGCGCTTTTTCGTTTTCGGTGCAGCTAGTCGCAAAGCTTCCACCATGGCTGCGACTTGGGTATCAGAAGCAGGAGGTTTAGGTGGTTTGGCTTGGGCTAAAGACGGTAAAAATCCCAAACCAATAATCATAGTGCTAAACATCAATACTATCGGGTTTTTGTTCATAACTCAATTTCTGATTCAAAACATCAAAATATAGCATATAACAACAGTAGATAATTCAGTCAAGAATTTTCTTCACTCCCTGTCCTCTGTGCCTAGAGTGGTTAGTTCAAAAAAGAATTTTAGGGCTAAACCAGGGACAAAGAGAGAGTTTAAAAGTATCAATCATCTACAAATTTCTTTTCTGCTATTCTCAACTTAGCAGAACGAGAACGGGGGTTTTCTTTTATTTCCGCTTCCGTAGCCATAATTGGTTTTTTTGTTAAAATTCGCAAGAAGGGTAAGTTTCTTAAACCGTGTTTAACTATTCTATCTTCTAAGCTGTGAAAACTGATAATTGCTATTTTTCCACCGGGAATAAGGGCTGTTGGTGCTTTTTCTATTAAGGTTTCTAAGACATTTAATTCATCATTGACTGCTATTCGCAGGGCTTGGAAAACACGGGTGGCAGGGTGTATTCTTCCGTAGCGATATTTAGGAGGAACAGAGTAGGCGATCGCATTTGCTAATTCTGTAGTAGTATTAAATGGGCGATTTTCTACTATTCTTCTAGCTATTTTTCTGGAAAGTCTCTCTTCACCATATTTAAAGAAAATATCCGCCAATTCTTTTTCGTCCCATTCATTGATAATATCTCCAGCGGTGAGAGATTGTTGTTGGTTCATACGCATATCTAAATTAGCAGTATTTCTAAAACTAAAACCTCGTTCTGGATGATCTAAATGATAGGAACTTACTCCCAAATCTGCTAAAATTCCATGATAGGTATTTTCTAGAAATTGGTAATTTGCAAAGTTGCTATGAATAAAATTCACTCTATTTCCAAATTCCGCTAAATTCTCTTTGGCTGCATTTAAAGCATCTAAATCTTGGTCAACGGCGGTAATTTTCACATCTTCAGCAGTTGCTAAGATTAAGCGACTGTGACCTCCACCACCAACGGTTAAATCTAAATAATGTCCACCAGGTTGGATATTTAAACCTGTGATTATTTCTTGACTGAGAACGGGAATATGGGAAAATGTAATTTCTTCTAAATTTAGGGGTGTTTGTAAATCTGATTTGCTCATTAATTTATTTGATTAATTTATGAAAATGTAACTGCTTTTTGCTTTTTAATGACAGAATGAAAATCAATTCCTTTCCAATCTTTAAATAGTTCCGCAATTTGTTCTAATGTGGTAAAATTGTCTGTAAAATATTCAAATTGGCAAAGATCAAGATTGAGAAAAAAACTCAAAAAGCTACAATGATCTTTTACACCAAAACCAAGGGGACAATCAACACGCCAATTATCTATACTTGTGCCATATTCATGAATAACTTCCCATATTTTTTCAATCCTACCAGAATATTTTTGACATAATTCTAATAATTCAAGAGGATTTTTAGCGATATCACAAAATAACTCTATTGCTTGATAGGTTAAATTGGTAGGACGATATTTAAAATCAATTAATGATTGACAAATATCTAAGGCTTCTAAAAATTTTTGTTCAGATGTTTTGTTCATTATGAATATCAAGAATATTGACCATATTTTGACCAAGGGGCGGTTAGAAACCGCGTCTCAACAGACAAAACCCACCTACGTGGGTTGTTAATTTAGTCCGCGCGGACTTTGTTTGTGTAGACGCGATAGCGCAGCGTAAGCCATATTATATTCGCCGGGGTTTTATTATATTCACTTATTGATAATCTCATTCTAACGGAAAACCGCCATATTTGTCAATGATTTGATCAATATTTTCCATAATCTTAATAGTCTCCGATATGATGGAAATAATATTTTGATAATGACTGATATCATCAAAATTTAATTGTCTTCCTTTTCTGTCTTTCAACCATTTTTGACAAACTTGATAACCACCAATATAAAAATTCCAGATTTGTTGCGGAACTTGATCAAAATACTGTTCAGCATTTATCCAGATTTGTTGATGATTTTCATGATATTTGACTTGTTCGACCAGATCAGAACCAGGAATAGGATAGGTAGAAATTTCTGTTCCGGTTTCCTTCATTAAATGGTATTTAACTAGTTTATCACCTTTGATCACTAATTCCCAAAAAAGTGCAGCATTGGCAGTTAAAGGAACACGAGGAAAATCAATCTTTAAAAATTCGGCGTAACGTTGACGGTAAATAGGAGCATGAAAGATAGCGTAAATGTAATTTAAAATATCCTCTGGTCCAAAGGTTTTAGTTTTATCTCCTTTTCCATCAGGAATAAATTCTAAATCTAGTTTTTGAGAGAATTGTGTAATAAATTCTGGGGATAAATTCGGTTTACGTTCATGAGAATGATTAATGATATTATTATCAAGAGTAGGCTTATTAGTTGGGTAAAGATAGAGAGGAAAAATTTGATTACCCTCACGACTCGTAGTAGAAACAACACAAGATTCAGGAACGTGCATAGAAACCCAACAATGTCTATAACCTAAAGTTGCTTGTTGTCTTGAAGATAACAAACATAAATTATATTTTCTAAAAACATGATCGAGTAATTCTCGTCTAGGATAATCCATTGTCGCATAACTAAAATAACAGTAACGCCAATCAAAAGGACGATATAAACAAGTAATTATTTTAGCTTTCCATTGATTATCAGAACGAATTAATTTACGAGATTTATCTAATTGCCAATCTCGATTATCTTTGATATTATATTTATCAGCATATTCTTGATTAGATAAATTATTCTCTCGTAATTCCTGAATTTTTTTAGTCATACTTTCTTCATCAAAATCAATAGCAAAATGGTCTCTATGAGTTTGAAAACCTAAAACATTAACACTCATTATTTCGTTAATTTTCCACATTTGCTCATGTTCGACTCTTAAATCAATATTTTGAGGCTTAAATAAATAAAATGGTGTATTTGGTGATAATTGTTCCCAATTAGTAGAACTAATATCATTTTCCCCTAACCAATGATACTTACCACCAACTAACTCTTTATTTTCATAAACTTCTCTAGAACCCCATAAATCAGCATGATAAACTGTTGCTAATTGTTTCTGACTATTTTGTTCTTTATTTTGATATTTAATAAAAAATCCAATTGCTACCCCTTGCTGAATATCAAAAACATTTTGATCTCCTGAACCGTCAGGACAAACTTCTTTCTTCTTACTATTACCATGTAAATCTAAAACATAAATCTCATCAAAAGTTTCCATTAAACTTTGACGCATACCCCGAAAAGTGGGGTTATCTAAATAACCATGATTGGTAATAAAAGCTAAAATTCCGTAACCTGTTTTTTCAATTCTCCATTGACTAAACCGGATAAATTTTACATAATCATCATTTAACCATTTAGGATTTTTTTCACCTAAAGGTTTTCCGTCAACTTGAAAATAATTTCCTGTTTCACAATTATAAATACTATCTTGACCTTTCAAAAGATTTTTGATCCAATCACCTGTATTTACAGAGTGTCCAGAATAAGGAGGATTTCCCAAAATTACCATAACTGGATTTTCTTGTTTAATAAGCTTTGCTGCTTCTGCTTCTTGTTTAATTCGATAACCAAAACTAACCATTTGATCTTCTAACTGAAAAGCCTCTTGTAAGGTATTAGTCAAATAAATCCTTAACCGTTCCTCAGAACTAAAATCATAACCCAATTCTTGCAACTGTAAAACTAATTTTATATGTGCTACAGTATAGGGAGCCATTAATAACTCAAAACCAAATAATCGCGGTAATAAATGTTGACTAACATAACTTGACCACATTCCCCTTTGATTTTTAAACTTATCATAAATAAAATCAATGACATTGTGAATAAAAGTTCCCGTTCCCACCGCAGGATCTAAAATCAAAACTTGATGGGTTTCGATAGTTCCCTCACCCTTGGGATTAGGAACTTTAATCTTTTTAGAATCTGCTAAACCCTTACTAATATTAAACTTATGTTTGAGAATATAATCTACACTTTTGACAATATAATTAACCACAGGTTCAGGAGTATAATAAACCCCTCTTGATTCTCGCATTTTCGGGTCATATTCCGCCAAAAACGTTTCATAAAAATGGACAACAGGGTCTTCTGTGCGAGTCCGTTTACCAAAATTTTTGAGAATTTCCGCCATTTCCGTTTGTTGGAGAATAAGCGCTAAATTATCTACAGCCCAACTAATTCTATCATCTAAATCAGGTCCGGCTATTTGTCCAAAAATACTTCTTAAAAAAGGGTTAGTTTTCGGTAATTTAAACGCTGCTGTTTCCCGTGAAAAAGTCTGAACATTATCAGTATTACACCGCGCTGCAAATAAACCATAACAAATGGTTTGGGCGTACATATCCGCAAATTGTTCAACGGTTAAATCCTTAATTAATACTCGTTGAAATGATTCCAACTGTTCCCGTAAAGTTCCCCCTTTATCCACATCATTTAAGGCAGTTTTAATAGCATCTCTCATCAATTGAGCTAAACTAGCCATACGTTTAGCTAAATCCTTGGGTGTCGTAATTTGGGGAACTTTAGCTAATAAAAATTGCTGCAAAAGTTGGTCAACTTCCTGCATTCCTTCCTGATCAACTTTGATTTTTTTGTTTTTATCAATAGTTCCCAAAGCAGCAGATAGTTTTAACTCTCCTTGGACATACCAACGAAACTCTAAATAATCAGTTAAAATCAAATTACCCAAAGCCTGAAAATAACGCCCCATTTGAGCAGTTTTTTCCGCTTTTTTCAGAGAAACACCAATATCTTTAGCCTCAATATGACCAACATCTAAAACACCATTTTTGATCACAAAATCCGGCGCACCACAAGCGATTCTTTTCGGTTCATTAATAGCTTGAATACCAGAATCTAAAGACTCCATTAACTTCTTCAAAGCTGGACGATAACTATGCTCAGTAGCATTTTGTCCTTGATAAACTTGATTCACTTCCTGAAAATAAGCTTGCAAATACTTCATAACTGAATCATACCTCTTAAAAAACTCTGCTTCTCCAACTTTGCACCTCTGGGTGAGCTAAAAAAAATTAGCCATAGATACTAATTAGGGTAATTATAAATTAAATCTATCTTGCTAGGAGTCAAAAACCAGCAAAACTACCCAAATATTGATATAATTGTCAAGAACTCAATACCAATCATCCTCTGATACATGAAAAAAGTCAAAACTCTTAATCCCCTATATATCAAGCTTCCCTATAATAATTGAAGTACAAGTTAATCTTAGCGGGTCAATTGACAACATCCACAACGGGAGAACAGCAAAATCTATGAGTAGAATAGAAACCCGCACCGAACCGATGGTGCTAAATATGGGTCCTCATCACCCATCAATGCACGGAGTTTTGCGCTTAATCATGACCTTAGATGGTGAAGATGTCGTTGACTGTGAACCAGTTATAGGCTATTTACACCGGGGGATGGAGAAAATTGCCGAAAACCGTTCTACAATCATGTATGTCCCCTACGTTAGCCGTTGGGACTACGCTGCGGGGATGTTTAATGAAGCGGTGACAGTCAACGCACCGGAAAAATTAGCGGGTATTACCGTACCCAAACGCGCCAGCTATATCCGTGTGATCATGCTGGAACTCAACCGCATTGCTAACCACCTCCTATGGTTTGGTCCATTCTTAGCTGACGTTGGCGCACAAACACCCTTTTTCTACCAATTCCGGGAACGGGAAATGATTTATGATCTGTGGGAAGCCGCCACAGGCTACCGCATGGTTAATCATAACTATTTCCGTGTTGGTGGTGTGGCCGTTGACTTACCCTATGGTTGGGTAGATAAGTGTTTAGATTTTTGTGATTACTTTATCCCCAAAGTTGATGAGTATGAACGCTTAGTTACCAATAACCCCATTTTCCGCCGCCGTATTGAAGGTTTGGGAACTATTACCCGTGAAGAAGCTATTAATTGGGGGCTTTCTGGTCCGATGTTACGCGCTTCTGGGGTAAAATGGGATTTACGGAAAGTTGACCACTATGAATGTTACGATGATTTTGATTGGGATGTTCAGTGGGAAACCGTCGGCGATTGTCTTGCCCGTTACATGGTACGGATGCGAGAAATGCGCGAATCTGTAAAAATCATTCGCCAAGCTATTGCAGGATTACCCGGAGGACCCTACGAAAACCTGGAAGCGAAACGGATAATGGCTGGAAAAAAATCTGAATGGGATGGTTTTGATTACCAGTTCGTGGCTAAAAAAGTTGCTCCCACTTTTAAAGTTCCTAAAGGTGAAATTTACTCCCGTGTCGAAAGTGGTAAGGGAGAATTGGGAATTTACCTAGTTGGTGATAATAATGTTTTCCCCTGGCGCTGGAAAATTCGCGCCGCAGATTTCAACAACCTACAAATTCTTCCCCATTTACTCCGAGGAATGAAGGTAGCGGATATTGTTGTTATTCTCGGTAGTATTGACGTAATTATGGGTTCTGTTGATAGATAATCAATAGGAAACAACCAAATTTAGTAGGGACGTTTCCTGGAACGTCTCTACATTTCTAATGTTTAAGTTGAAATTGTTGACTATGATTTTGGAATAAAGGACGAACAATTATATACCCAGCTGCAAAACCAGTAATCATAATTAATACAATGGTGATTAATAAATTCCAGCCGCTTAACTCCTTTGTATTAGACATGGTAGGACGAGAGAAGCGTACCTTTTTTTCTTCTATAAATACCCTTTGTGACCCTGTAGCATTAATATTCGTACCAGATACGGCCGCACCCTGGTGATGGTTTTGAGAATGTGTATTTTTTATGACTGCTTTTTTTTGGGGTTTAGTCTCTTGACGTGGAGGTGCTGCGGTAACTTTCGGCTTATTTGTAGGCTTATTTGTAGGCTTATTTGTATATCTTACCTCATGGTTATTACTGATTGGAGGTTGAATTTGAGTTGAAGATTTGACTCGTTTATTAGGCTCAGGTGCTACGGGAGAACTAGGTGCTGAAGCATCAACTAACCTTTGTAGTTCTAAGCAAGACTCAATTACTTTGGTAATTTCTTGACGCAGTTGTTGATTTTCTTGGGCTAGTTTTTGATTGTGATTTGTGACTACATCCAATTTGGATTGTATTGCTTCTAACTCTGCTGTCAACTCCCGATAAACATACAGAGGGACAGAGGGGGGGTAGTTGGTAGGTGGTTGACTATAGTTGTTAGAGGCTGTAGATGTTTTCATGGATATTTTAGTATCAAAATTTGCTAATTAGACTCAGGACAACAAAGGGAAGAATATAGTTATTTGCGAGATTATGCCTAAGAATAATGTAAAATTCCATAGAAGGCAAAGTTTTGCAATTAAATTAATTGAAATTAATGGAAAAAATATTTCTCAAATGGCAAAGTCAAACTAGAAAACTGGGATTTTTAGCGATTATCATGGTCGTGAGTATGATAGCTATCATCATACTATCATTCCCTTTAAATGCCCAAATTCCTAATTCCACAGAATTACGGGGGGTATGGTTGACAAATATTGATAGTGATGTTTTATTTGAGAGAGAACGATTAAAACAGAGTTTAAGAACATTACAGCAATTCAACTTTAACACCGTTTATCCCGCCGTCTGGAATTGGGGATATACATTGTATCCTAGCAAAGTAGCAGCCAAAGTAATTGGTAAAGCAGTTGACCCTACCCCCGGACTGCAAAAGCGAGATATGCTCAAAGAAATCATCACCGAGGGACATAAACAAAATTTAACAGTCATTCCCTGGTTTGAATTTGGCTTTATGGCACCTGCTGATTCACTTTTAGCTAAAAATCGTCCTGGTTGGTTGACAAATCGTAAAGATGGCACAAGAATAGTCAAAGAAGGAATACATAGCCGAGTTTGGTTAAATCCCTTTCGTCCTGAAGTGCAAAAATTTATTCAAGATTTGATAGTAGAAATAGTTAAAAATTATGATCTTGATGGAATTCAATTTGATGATCATTTCGGTTTACCATCAGAACTAGGATATGATCCCTACACCACAGCATTATACCAACAAGAACATCAAGGTAAACTTCCCCCCACAGACTTCAAAAATCCAGAATGGGTAAATTGGAGAGCGAACAAAATTACTGCATTTATGCAGCGGGTATTTACAGCAATTAAAGCCAATAAAAAAGATTGTATCGTTTCCGTGGCACCAAATCCCCAGCGGTTTTCCTATGAATATTTCCTAGCAGATTGGCAAAAATGGGAAAGAATGGGAATAATTGAAGACTTAGTTTTACAGATTTATCGTGATGATTTAAACATCTTTATCAGCGAATTAGAATATCCAGAAGTAAAACTAGCCCAAAGTCATATTCCCGTGAGTATTGGAATTTTAAGTGGTTTAAAAAATCGTTCAGTTTCCATAGAACAAATAAAAACCCAAGTTGAGAAAGTACGCGAGAGGAAATTTGCTGGTGTTTCCTTCTTCTTCTATGAAACCCTCTGGAATATCAGCCGAGAAAAACCCCAACAACGTCAACAAACATGGCGAAAAATATTCCCCACACCCGCAAATTATCCCAACTTATTAGCAAATTGGAAACCGTAGGAAATTACAGCAGTTCCCGGTATTCACAAACTACAGATATGAATGATAAAACTCTTGTGGTGCGGGCATCTTGCCCGCTAAATATGTAACTCATAACACCAGTAAGTGCTGTATGAATGATAAAACTCTTGTGGTGCGGGCATCTTGCCCGCATAAGCTATACCTCACTCAATCTGAACTTGCTGTATCTCATTACCGGACGATATTGGGGCGGTAGTAAAAGGAAGAAGGTAATCTCTGGTTTAAATCGCCGAAAACTGCTGTAGGTGTGTCCGGGGTTTGGTGATGAAATTTGCTGTGGTGAGTAAGCTACTCACCATGATTGTCATTATCAATGGGATAGCCGCTGATTGTAATGGTTAATAATTTGTGCAGCCACTTCAGAAGCAGTTAAACCATCGGTTTGGACTTCAATAGCATCAGGCGCTTTTTGTAAGGGGGAAACCTTACGAGTGCTGTCTTTTAAGTCCCTTTCCGCAATGTCCCGTTCTAGCTGTTCTAAACTAACTTGGGGTTGATTTTGTTTTTCAAAGTCCTGATAACGACGACGGGCCCGTTCACCCACGGAAGCAGTTAAAAAGATTTTAACTTCTGCATCTGGAAACACATGAGTACCAATGTCTCTACCTTCCGCTACTAAACCCCCCCGTTGTCCCCAAATCTGTTGTTGTTGGACTAATGCTTGTCTAACAGCGCTTTGGGCAGCGATCGCCGATACTTTTGATGTCACCTCAGTTGTACGAATTTTTTCAGTTACATCTATATCGTTAATCTGGACCTTTACGGGAGATTGCAGACTTTGACCAGGAGTAAGTTCAATTTTACACCGCATCGCCAATTCAGCCACAGCACAATCATCATCAATATCAATAGCTTGTTCCAGCACTAGCCAAGTGATTGATCGGTACATAGCACCCGTATCTAAATAAACCAAACCTAATTCCTGTGCCACCTGACGAGCGACTGTAGATTTACCAGCGCCCGCAGGACCATCAATAGCGATAATCGGTTGGCGGATTTGGTCCTTGACATCCCGTAGAATCGTGTTGTCAATTAACCTGGTAGAACCAAGACGAGCCGCGATCGCCAACATTCCTTCATTCTCAACTTTTTCTAAAAACATCAACGTATTTGGTTCAACTAATTCAATATATTCCAAGCTGATAGTCCTCACCTTGGCGATTTCTTGCCTGGCCAATGCTATTAACTCACTACTGTGACGAACGCCAGCTTGAAACGCCGCTTTAGCTTGTTCTAAAGCTTTAAATAACACTGTTGCTTGCTCTTTTTCCGTGGTAGTCAAATATTGATTCCGAGAACTTAAAGCCAAGCCGGACAATTCCCGCACCGTGGGACAAGAAACAATCTCAACGGGCAAATTCAAATCAGTTACTAACCGCTTAATAATTGCCAGTTGTTGACCATCCTTTTGTCCAAAGTAAGCTCGGTCAGGTTGTACCAAGTTGAAGAGTTTAGTCACAATTGTGGCTACACCCGCAAAATGACCCGGCCGAAAATTACCACACAAACTAGACATCATAGCAGATGGGGGGATAACTTGTGTCACCTGAGTTGCTGTGATATTTTCAGCAGAGACACCAATTTCTTCAGGATTTGGGGCAAAAATCGCATCTACACCAGCTTGTTCACAAAATTCTCTGTCCCGTGCTAAAGTCCGGGGATAGCGTTGATAGTCCTCATTTGGTCCAAATTGCAGCGGATTAACAAAAATACTGACAATTACCGTCAAATTTTCCCTCCTAGCTCGATGAATCAAGCTCAGATGCCCTTGATGTAAATTACCCATAGTTGGCACTAAACCCACCGCAGTCGGATACCAAACAGCTTGATCATCAACTTCCTTATCCTGGGTCGTCCCGAAATGGTAACACCTCCGACGGCCATTCAAATAACACCTTAAAGCTGTAACTGTTGTCAGCAACCGCACAAAAAACCCCCAGTTCCTTTCAATCCTTTCCCCCGTTAGTGTATATCTGATAGCGCCGCGTGGCACAATTGATAATTGGGGGATAAAATAGATGAACCAGGGGAATTTAATAGTGAAGAGCGAAAAGAGATAAGGAACGAGAAAGGGGATTATCTTCCCAAAATTTCCAGACTGACTGGAGCAAGACCACTGCCGATCATACCTAACACACGGGCAGCACCGGCAGAAAGATCGATAATTCGACCACGGATGTAAGGACCTCTGTCATTGATGCGGACGACGACAGAACGCCCATTTCTGGTATTAGTAACACGGATTTTTGTCCCCATAGGTAAACTGCGATGAGCAGCAGTTAAACCTTCGGGATTATATCTTTCCCCACTGGCTGTTTTATTGCCAGAGCCGTCATAACCATACCAAGAAGCTATGCCGCGAAAATTAATATTTACCCCCCCAAAAGCAATTTTTTGTGGTAACTTTAGTGTAGAAACTGATTTACCAGCGGGTAGATTGGCGATTTCCTTGATGGGATCTGCATTGCCAATCAGTCTCCGCAGTCTATTAGTTGCCTCTAAAGCATCTTGAGCCAGATTAGTGGCTGGGGTTTTTTTGTTGCCATTAGTATTGGCTGATAGTCGCGTGGTTTTATTGACTTCTACCAGTTCTTGACCGTCAATTGTGATGGTGTAGCGATCACGGAGCGATCCATAGGAATCCCCAGACGGTCTACGAACAGAGCGGCCATTCTTGTAAGCTTTGTTATTACTTGCGGGATTATCCGCTATTTTCCAACCGACGGTAATCTTGCTTGCGTCTACATTGTTTTCAACTAGTTCATTAATTCTAGCTGCTATGACACTAGCTTTCTCAACCGGGTCATTGTCAACGGAGCTAACTTGTTTGTTGATATTGATTGTATTGCCAGTATTGCTAAAATTGGCAAATTTACCTGAGTCAGCAGCAACTTCAGAATCAGAATTTAAACTCTGATTATTACCAATGACTCCAACTTTGATTTTCTTGTTAGTAACTCGGGCAGAACCGAGAAAGGTGAGAACGGGAGTATCCCGAACATAAAGAGTTGCTGCTTGTAAACCCTGAATACTGTGAGGCTTAATTCTGGCAATCACAGGCTCAACCAGGGGTTGTTCTGTCGGTAATTGGTATTCTCCAACTTTAACCGCATCATTGGCAGATGATTTGGCCAGAGTTGGAGAACTTCCCTCGCTGGCTTGAGTTCTAGCTGCTAAGGGTAGACCCAAAACGGTTAGGGTCAATATTGTTTGGGCTACGACAGTATTCCACAAATGTCTTTGATTCATGCGTCCGATTTTTAAAGCGACTTGAGAACTTAAGTTGTTTTTAGTTGGGTTTTTCACTTGTGATGGTGACAGTACCTGCAAACTCGAACCTGTTCCGCTTCCACTTTGGATTTTGTAACTGCAATAGACTAGCATGAATGTTTAAGGTTGGGGATCAGGGTTTTAGCGTAAATTTCAACAGACTGGCAAAATTTCAACTCAGACTTGGGCTGTCAAACTGTTTTCAATTCAGGATTTTAGCTATGTAACGTTTTTTGAAGATATCTATATTTTCTCAGACCAAATTATTATTGACTAATAACTTGATCCCAGAGTTACTACTTAATATTTATCCTCAGTATTTATCAAATATTATGTATTTAAAATAAACTTAGCATCGTTTAGGTTTAGATGCAATTTTACTGGCAAATAGTTCTATTCACAGAAGCTCAAATCTCGGAAAATATAGTCTACATAAGGACTAAATTTGAAAACCTATTTGGGATATTTCACTAAATACTTAATTTGTTACCTACATAATTAATGGATAAATACTGATAATAACTTACTTATTTAGTATATGTAATTACACAAAGTATTGAGTAATAAAAGTGTTTTTTCTCCAGTAAGTATTTATTCCTATGATCAGGTCAATAATTAATGAGACAATGAAAAAAGGGTAATAAGCGCGTATATATTAATACTCACAGTCTAAAATCATACATATTTGCTTTTTATTCAGTGATAACCTCAGTAATCAATTTTGTATCAAGCTATCAACCCTATATTTAGTCCAGAAAATTCAGAAATATTACCACCAGCACTTTTAAACATGATTAAGGAATTGTATTTCCAGTATAAATCCCTCAAAGATGAGTAGCAACTAACTATAACTATATTCCCGAATTTGCAAAAATAAATCCCAAATTCCTAAAACCCTAAATCCCTCCTCATATATAGACCATTCTCTCTACAATATTTACAATTCCACCTTACTCAATCTGAACTTGCTGTAAGTAACGAAAAGTACAGTTACCCAAAACCGTCACGGAGAAGCCTCTTTTCTGTTCCCCGTTCCCTGTTCCCTGTTCCCTGTTCCCTGTTCCCCGTTCCCCGTTCTCTTGTCATAACGACAATTTTTAACGCCAACCTACTTACAACTTCTGCAATAATTCCTGAGTTAATTGCATAAATGCTTTAGAACCGGCTGTATTAGGACTTAGTAAAGAAACTGGCATGAAACTATCAACAGCTTTGGCAACATTCACATCAACTGGTATTTGCGCTTTACAGATTTTATCTACTCCAAAATCTTCAATGACTCGGTGCATTACCTGTTTATAATATTTACTATTCAGGATATTTGCACTGGACATACTAAAGACTATTCCCAAGATTTTAATATCTATTTTTGCTTCTTGTTTGTGACTATCTTTTAATTGGGAAATCCGTCTTTCTAAAAGTTGGATTCCTACTACAGATAAGGGTTCTGGCCTAGCTGGGAGAATATAGAAATCACTACTGGCTAAAGCACTACGAGTCATGAGATTATAACCGGGAGCGCAATCTAAAAGAATAAAATCATATTCATCGCGCACAGGTTTTAAGATATCTCTAATTAAGACTCTTTCAAAGCGATTCCAGATAGTTTCAAAGTCCTGTTCACCCAATGCTACAGATTGATTATGCAGCATTTCTGAAACCACAAATTCATCATATAAATCTATATCTCCCGGTAATAAATTTAATCCAGGAAGATTACAAACTTGCGGTTGAATAATGTCATGAATGGTAAATTTTGCCTCTGGTTCGGGGTTGATAATTTGATCTAGCAAATATCTCAATGTCTTTCTTTGTTTACGACGTTTGGCAAATTCTACTGGTGACATTAAACTCAGTGTGGCACTAATTTGACTATCTAAATCTAAAACCAGGACTTTTTTTCCGTAATTTTTCGCTAAACAAGTAGCTATATTGACTGTAATAGTGGTTTTACCGACTCCACCTTTCATATTTGCTGTTGCGATTATATGTCCCATTTTAGTTCCTCTACTGACGCTTTCCCATTTAGATAGCGTTCATATTATCTAATAGATTTTAACTTTGGTGATGTTACTCAGACCCCAGATCCAAGAAATCGGGGATATTGTTAGGATAGTTTAATACTTTGTGCTAATAAACTCTGAAGACGTTGCAATTGCGAACCAACTTGGTAAACTAAATCACCTTTGCCTATCAGATAAGCTGCTACGGTTGATGTTCCACCTAAGATGATTTTTGAATCAGCTTCACTTTTAGTGCTGAGTGCGACCCTTCCAGGTAGGTTAGAACGGATAATTGGGGTGACAATACTCGCTTCTGGACGTTGGGTAGAAATAATTAGATGAATACCTGCGGCTCTTGCCATCGCGCCTAAACGTTTGATACTTTGTTCTAATATGGTGCGGACCTCTTTTTCTGCCATAAAATCGGCATATTCATCAAAAATACAAACAATGCGCGGTAACATTGGGGAGGAACGTTGATTATAAACTGTTAAATCTGCACATTTAGCCTTTTCAAATTTTTGATAACGAGATTCCATTTCTGCAACTAGTTCCTGCATTAATTCTACAGCGCGATCGCTATCTTTGACAACTGGTGCATATAACCATGACATTTGTTCAAATTCGGGAAATGTTACCCGCTTAGGATCAACTAAAGCAATTTTTAAATGTTGGGGAGAATGACGATAGATTAAACTGAGAAGAAGCGATCGCAAAAATTCACTTTTTCCGCTTCCTGTTGTTCCTCCCACCAAAAAATGACAGGTATTTGGATCTGATAAATCAGCCTCTAACAATTTACCATCAATACTCACCCCAATGGCAATTTTTACGGGTGCTGTTGGGGGTAAAAATTGCTTTTGAATAAAATCTTCAAACTTAGCAATTTGTCTATCTTGACGCGGTAAATCAACACTAACATAACCAGCTTGAGGTGCAATTAAAGGCGGATAATTTAAGCCTAATTGTACTTGTAAATCAGCGGATAATTTGAGAATTGAATTTACTTTTACACCCGAATTTGGTTTAAGTTTGACTCTGATAAATGCTGGACTTACCGCAGCACCATGATACTCAACACCAACACCAAAAGATTGCAAAGTATTAACTAAATCTTCGCCTATTTTATCAGCATTAATAGATGGATCTGGCTTTTTTATAGGAGGTTCTGTATCTGAATTTTGATCATGATTAGATTCAACATCAAAAAAAGTTTGACATTTTTGTTGTTGCGGACAAATTTCACATAAATAAGGTTGATTTGTCGCTGGTGGTGGGTTAGGATTGGGAGATTCCCAACTTAACCATTCTTGCATTTGTAATAATTTATAGGGAATTAATTGATGAACCGTATTCTCTAACTGTTCCCAAGAATATTTGTACTCTTTAAATTCTGGTAAAACACAATAAACAGCAGAATCAACAGGTGTTTTTTTCTGCTTCGATAACATATAACTATAGAGAGAGACTTGCGCTAATTGTGCTGCTGAATCTACAGGTTGATAGGTTTTAAATTCTACCATAAAAAGGCGTTTCAGTTCAAAATTAAAAACCAGACAATCAAACTCACCTTTAATTAATTGTTTTGTGCCATTAGGTAAATCAAAGTAATATTCTAAATTGTGTTCTCCAGAAATAAAAGTATTTTGAATAACTGTTTCCGCACTGCAATAACGACGATTAATTACTAACAATTCAGTAAACTTTTTAATTAATCCTTGTAAACCTTGCCAAACTTGTAATAATACAGGTGCTTTACTTCCGTCTTGTACAATTACATCTTGTAAATAGGGAAAGAACTTAATTTGATAGAATAATTGTTGAATTTCCGATGTAATTTGATCTACATTTAATTGTGTTGTAGATGGATTAAATAAACTTTTAAATCTGGGTTCAATCAGCAGTAAATTAATAAAATCATCTGCTAATTTATGAAAAACATTACCAACACCCCCAAGAGTATCTTTAGGAGAGAATATTGCTTTACAATTAAAATGGTGATTTAGATAAAATAGTCGAGGACATTCAAAAGCTAATCTAACTTTAGTAGGAGTTAAAGAGGAATTTTCAGATTTGTGATCTACCATATTAAATACACGACTGATAACATCAGGATTGGATATTTCAAGCAAGCGATAATGAACAGCAGCGAGATAAACAGTATCCATAGCTGCATAGTTTAACTGTTTTTGAGTCAGGGGACGTTTTCCCCAATCACTTGTTCCTTCTTCTGCGTCTACATGAGAAAATTGACAGAGTTCAGCAGCTAGAGTTTTTAGTTTTAAGTTGGTAGTTTGTAAAACTTCTTTAGTGATTTTTCTCGCTATTTTTAAAGTACAAGTGACATTTTGTGCTAGTTCCTTCCCTAAATATTTTAAATCAAAACCAGCATTATGAAAAACTTTCTCAATTTGCGGATTAACCATGATTTGGTTAATGAAATATACAGCCAAATCAGGTTTATCTAAAACATCAAAAATGTAAGCAGATTCACCAGTTAAATCTGTATAATCAGCCAATACCTGAATTAGTGCTAATTTTGGTTTCTTGGTATAACAATCAGCAATTTCCGTATCTATCCATAGGGTTTTAGATAGGGACAGTTGGGAAATTTGATTGTAAATTTCAGAAGCTTCTGTCAGGTAGTGCATTGGCTGATATAAAAAATGTGCTGGATAGATTACTTGTGAGGAACTAAGCAAATTAATTGAGCTTCTGGCTTGGCTTTGGGGTC
>Ga0315905_10002607_pt1 | contig 18949 bp, 16 predicted proteins | sample LakEriMetagenome_5_FD_203522 | JGI IMG/M metagenome (GOLD analysis project Ga0315905, IMG submission 203522) | Freshwater fungal communities from buoy surface, Lake Erie, Ohio, United States - Buoy 4 MA121 | ecosystem: Environmental > Aquatic > Freshwater > Lake | place: USA: Lake Erie, Ohio... | reverse complement strand
CCAAAGTTAATTTTTTATCCATTTGCGCTAAAGTTGGTAATATTCCTACCATTGGCCAAGTTTTACCATCAAAATCAATAATCTGCTCACATAAATACATTAATCCTCCACATTCTGCAATTGTCGGTATTCCTCCTAAAATCGCATTTTTCACTTCTTGAATTAGGTTAACATTTGCAGCTAATTGTGATGCAAATACTTCGGGAAAACCTCCACCAAAATACATTCCTTGGATATCTTTTGGTAATTGATCATCATTTAATGGACTCCAAAATACTAATTCTGCACCTAATTTTTCTAATAAATCTAAGTTATCTTGATAGTAAAAATTAAAGGACTGATCTCGTGCTACAGCAATTTTACAGAGTATTTCAGATTGAGGAATATCAACCACACTCCTCCCTAACTCTCCCTTTATTAAGGGTGAGGTATTGGAACTTGATAAAGATGATGATTTTAAAAGCGGTAAAAGTTGCTCCCAATCAAAATAAATATCTCCTAAATCAGCTAAACTCTCAATTATTTGATCTAATTTTGGTAATTCTGCGGTGGGAATTAAGCCCAGATGACGGTCAGGAATGGTAATATTGTCTTGTCTTCTTAATACACCCAAAATTGGTAATTTTAGAGATACAAGAGATGCTTTTAATAAAGATAAATGTCGTTCACTTCCTACTCTATTTAAGATTAAACCAGCAATTTTAATTCTTGGATCTAAGGAAGAATAACCATGAGCAATTGCAGCTACAGAACCAGATAAACGACTACAATCAATTACTAATATTATCGGTATGTCTAATAATCTAGCAATATGTGCGGTACTAGCAAAGTCCGATAAATTTCCAATACCATCAAATAAACCCATTACTCCTTCAATTAAATTATATTCACTTTGGCAAGAATGATAATTAAAGCATTGTTGAACATAACTTTCTGAAGTTAATACCGGATCTAAATTTCGACAAGGAAGACCAGTAACATATTCATGAAACATAGGGTCAATATAATCAGGTCCTACCTTAAAAGATTGTATATTCAGACCACGACGACGTAAAGATGCTAAAAGGGTAAGTGTAACTGTTGTTTTTCCGACTCCGCTTCTTTCTCCAGCAATAATTATAGACATAGATGACAAATTTAAAGTTCAATTTCAAAGTTTAAAATCAAATTCTAAATCAAATTCAGACAACTGGTAAAAATTAATTTATTCAATATGAATATTCTCTTTTTTATGCTCCGTGTGAGAATGCAGATTTAGATATTCTGATTTTAAAATACAAGAGGTAGAACCTCTAACAAGACATTCCCCGTCTGGAGACTGGGAACGAGAAAGGAAAAATGAGAAAACATTTTTATTCTTTTTCTTTTTGTTGTCTTTGTTCAATGTCCGCAGGAGAAATCATACTATTAATTTTTTCAGTATCTGTCATCATCATGATAATACCTTCTACATTATCGCCGATCAAAGGACTAAAAGCAATATAACATCGAATTTGTTTACCGCGACGATTAGTACCATTAATTAGTATTTCCTGAAATTTCTTTTTACTAGACAGTATATCACGAATTGGGATTTGTAGTTGTTCTACAGGTAAACCAATATCTAAACTAAACCAAGATTTGTTCATTACTTCCTCTTGACGTAAACCCCACATATCTTCAACCGCATGATTCCAAATTAAAATATTAAAATTAGTATCTATTACAACCATTCCTATTTGCAGAGAACTCAAAATAGAAGACATAAAGGTATTAGTTCGATCTAGTTCATAAGTACGATTACTCAGTTCATGGTTAATTGCTCGCAGTTGTTCATTAGCAGACTGCAATTCTTCATTCATAGTCTCCATTTCTTGATTGGTAGATTGCAATTCTTCATTGGTAGTCTCCAATTCTTCATTGGTAGATTGCAATTCTTCATTGGTAGTCTCCAATTCTTCATTTGTGGATTGCAATTCTTCGTTAGTGGTTTCCAATTCTTGTCGAGAGCGTTGCAATGCTGATTGCAGTTTTATATAACGGCTAACATCATTAAAGGTAACTGTCACACCGACAATGGTTTGATCAGTATCTTGCAAAGGAATAATCCGCACATCTAAATACTGAGTTTCTGAATTAGGCTGATAACGCTCAATATTAGTTAATGTAATTGGATGACGTTCACTATATACTTGCTCAATGAGCGATCGCAATTCTAGAGGTCTATAAGATAATTCTAAATCTTGAAAAGGGCGATTGATATCTTTAAGTGTTAAATTAAATAAATTCCGAGCTTGTTCATTAATCATGATTAAAGTTCCCTGATTATTAATCACAATCTGAGCGTTAGATGCTGTATCAAAAGCTAATTCTCTAACTCGAATTTCTTGAGATACATTAGCTGATTCTTGATTTTGTAAATTAGCCATTACTAATTGACGATTACGGATATTTCCCAAAGGTACTTTTGCAAAGACGCGATCTTTTAAATTTATAGGTGTAAATAAATTAGCATGAGTGACTAACATTTCTGCTTTTCCTAAAAACAGATAACCATGATCATTAAGAGCAAAATGAAAACGATTGATAATGCGTCCTTGGGTTTCTGAATTGAAATACATTAAAGTATTACGACAAACCAATAGATCTAAACGAGAAATTGGTGCATCCTGAAGTAAATCATGACGACCAAAAATCACAGCACGACGTAGTTCTTGGTGAAAAATATAATTTTCATTGCTTAAATCAAAGTATTTATCCCGCAGTTCCAATGGGACAGCGTGAATATTTTTGGCCGAATAACTAGCTTGACGTGCTTGGTTTAAAGCTTCCTCATCTATATCTGTAGCGTAGATTTTTACGCGATGACGAAAATCGTCAATTCCTAATATTTCTGCTAAGATTATGGCTAAAGTATAAGCTTCTTCTCCAGAAGCACAACCAGCACTCCAGATTCTAACTTGTTCATTTTTTTGTTTATTTTTAAGAATATTGGGAATAATTTCCTTAGCTAAATATTCCCAAGCTAAAGGGTCACGAAAAAAAGCAGTTACATTAATTAAAATAGTATTAAACAAAGTTTTAAATTCATCGGGATGAACTTCTAAATAATCTTGATAATTAGCAAAATTTTCTATGTTCAAATACTGCATCTGTTTACTAACACGACGCATTAAAGTTGAACGCTTATAACCTGTGAAATCAAAGCCTCGGTTAGTTCTTAAATATTGGAGAAGATTTTCAAAATCAACGTCTTTATGTGGAAGGTTCATAGAATCAATAGAGATGTAGCTATTTTGGATGGTAAGTTATTGATAATAATCTAAATTTATCAACTAGCGTCAGACATGATTAAAGTTCGTAAGGCCAGGGAAATTTCTGCCAAAGGTAGGATAAAATCTACATTACCAGTTTTAATAGCAGCAGTAGGCATTCCCGGAAATTCAGCAGTTTTCGCATCTTGAACAATCACCGTACCACCCATTTTTTTAATTGCTTCCACGCCCATCGCTCCATCCGTACCAGTTCCACTTAATACAATAGCGATCGCTCTTTCTTGATAACTTGCGGCCACAGACTCAAACAATAAATCAGCGGAAGGACGGAGAAAATGCACCATTTCCGACTGAGATAAACAAATTTTACCGTCACCATTAACCAATAAATGATTATTAGGAGGAGCAATATACACAGTTCCGACGGTTAGTGTATCTCCTTCCTTAGCCTGTATTACCTTTAACACAGTGCGACGACTGAGAATTTCCGCCATGAGGGAAGGGTGACGAGGATCTAAGTGTTGAACGACAACAATAGCTGCTTTAAAATCTGCTGGTAAACCAGTCAAGACCTCAATTAGCGCCGTCAACCCCCCAGCAGAAGCCGCAAAAGCTACAATCTCAAAATTAGGAAGATTTGACATATTTATTTTGAATAGATGATTTAACCCCTATTGTAAAGTATCAAAATTTCTCATTCATTTTATCTATCTATTGATAGATAAAATTTTTGGCGTTGTGTGAATTGAACTTAGTAATTGGTAATGGGTAATGGGTAATTGGTAATTGGTAATTGGTAATTGGTAAATCGAAGAGCCTAACTTTCTGCTTCTAAAGCCTTTTTTGCTTCCGATAATTTTCGTTTATATTCTTCACTGATTTTTGGGTATTGTAAATTTAATTCTTGTAACTTTTGGCAAATAATATCTGCTACTATTAATCGTGTAAACCACTTGCGATCGGCCGGGACAATATACCAAGGAGCAAATTCCGTGCTAGTGTGGTTAAAGACTTCTTCATAAGCATTCATATAATCATCCCAGAAACGGCGTTCTTGTAAATCACTAGCGGAAAATTTCCAATTTTTTTCTGGTGAGTCAATGCGTTCCAAAAACCGTTTTCTTTGTACCGACTTAGAGACATTGAGAAAAAATTTAAGAATAATCACACCATTATTAACCAAATATTTTTCAAAATTATTAATTTCCTCAAAACGCTGTTTCCATATTTGATCACCTTTAGGAAAACTGGGTAATTGTTGTTTTTTAAGAATTTCTGGATGTACACGCACTATGAGTAATTCCTCATAATAAGAACGATTAAAAATACCAATTCTTCCCCTTTCTGGTAAAGCCCGCATTGAGCGCCATAAATAATCATGATCTAACTCTTCTTCACTGGGTGCTTTAAAACTAAATACCTGACATCCTTGGGGATTGACACCAGACATAACGTGTTTAATGGTACTATCTTTACCAGCAGCATCCATAGCCTGAAAAATAATCAACAGAGAATAAGTATTTTGAGCATAGAGAATATCTTGATACTTAGCTAACTGTAAAATACCCGCATTTAATTTTCTGACAGCATCACCTTTTTGATGAAATTCGCACTTATAACCTGGGTTATAATCCTTCAGCAAAGAAATTTGAGAACCTGGTTTAACAATATAAGGATCATGATTCATTGAAAAAAATTAGCACTCCTATAAAACCTTTAAACTTAATCCTAAAAAATCCCAAAACAACCTAAATATCACCTTCCTCCTCCGCGTCCTCCGCGCCTCTGCGGTTAGAGAAAAAACCCTAAAACCGCAGAGAGAGGGAGTCAAAAAAATAATATTTTATTTCCCGACTTCTAAGAAACAGAAGATTGTAATTTGGTTAACTCCGCTAAAACTTCCCTACTGTGAATACTAGGATTAACCTTGACAAAAGTTGCGCGTAAAATACCTTGAGGATCAATAATAAAACTATGGCGCATAGAGAAAAAATTCATCCAAGAACCATAAGCCTTACTAACTGTTCCCGTAGTATCAGCTAACAAAGGAAATTTTAACCCTTCGGAATCACAAAATTCCGCATGAGAATCAACATCGTCAGCACTGATACCAATAACTTGAGTATTTTTCTCAATGTATTTAGATAGGTCTTGCTGAAAACGTCGAGCTTCAATAGTACAACCAGAAGTAAAATCTTTAGGGTAGAAATAGAGAACTACCCACTGACCGCGAAAATCAGCCAAAGAGATTTTACCATTGCCTGTATTAGTTGGTAAAGTAAATTCTGGCGCTAGTTGATTAATTGTCGGTAATTTACCGCCTAAAGCTTGAGCGTTGGGTGTAAAATTCAACCAACTAATCACAGCTAAACAAGTAGTAAATAAAATGCTCAGAAAAGTGCGACGGGAAATCATGGTTTAAACCAGAAAAATAACTTAATATAAGTTTACATTCTTCTCGTCTCCTATTTTGCATCTGAATCAGATTCCGGTGGTTTTTCGATACTTTCAATGTATTGGCTATCTATGAGAAAAGCCCCTCTAGTAAAGCGGACACCCCAATAACCACCGGGGCGACAGTCAATAACTATACCTTCTTCCCCAATGTGAATGACATCAGCAGGACGTAACATAGGCATAGGTTCAGCAGTTTTCAGGTATGGTGGTAAGGATACCACACGAACTCTACTACCAATTGGGAATTGTGGGGACATTTTGTAATAATTTGTATTCCATAATTTTGCAAGCGGTTAGCATTGGGTCTTTGCGCTTTGGCGTGAGACTAAATCATACTTCAATTATATAACACTCAAGAAAACATATCTAGAAAATTATGTTACGTGATTTTAAAAACAGAAGTGAATTAGTTACATACCTGCGGGAACAGTTTCCCCAAGCAGCAGATGATCATGTTAGCCATATTCCAGGGGGAAGGAAAGCAGCGGAGGAAGCACTCAGAAAAATTGATCCGGTAGCTTATGCAAAAACACGCAATTTTTTAGATGGTAATGTTACTAAATTATCAGCTTATATTCGTCATGGTGTTTTAAGTTTGGGAGAAATTCGAGAATATGTACTCAAACGAGTTAAAAACCCAAATGATGCTAATAAATTGATTCAGGAATTAGCTTGGCGTGACTACTGGCAAAGATTATATGTTAAACTAGAAAACGGGATTTGGCAAAATCAGGAAGAATATAAAACCGGTTATCTACCCGCAGATTATACAGCTAAATTACCAGAAGATATCACCACTGGAACTACAGGGTTAGTTTGCATTGACAGCTTTAGTCAGGAATTGCGAACCACTGGCTATCTCCATAATCATATCAGAATGTGGTTAGCAGCTTATATTATTCATTGGCGACGGGTGGAATGGCAAGCCGGCGCAAAGTGGTTTTTGCAACATTTACTCGACGGTGATCCAGCAAGTAACAATATGTCATGGCAATGGGTAGCAAGTACATTTAGTCACAAACCCTATTTTTTCAACCGCGAGAATTTAGAACGTTACACAAAGGGAGTTTATTGTCATCAGTGTCCTTATTTAGGTAAATGTGACTTTGAGGGAAGTTATGAACAAATAGAACAGCGACTTTTTCCCAAAGCGGAATTTAGTAAACAACATCACAGTCAAACCTGGCAAAAAGGAACTAAACGCAAATAAGCACTTTCTTCACCTCTGTTGATTTTTACCTAAGTAGGTAAACGGAAAAAAACCAACATACATAAGTAACGAAAAGTAAAGTTCCCTATTCCCTGTTTGTTCCCTATTCCCTGTTCCCTATTCCCTGTTCCCTGCGATGCACTGAGCTTGTCGAAGTGTTCCCTGTTCCCTGTTCCCTGTTCCCTGTTCCCTATTCCCTATTCCCTGTTCCCTGTTCCCTGTTCCCTGTTCCCTTGTCATAACGACAATTTTTAACGCTAATCTACTTATTTGTTAATAATGTTAATAAATGTAAAGAACAGATTCCACCAGCAAAATCAAATGATATATTAAATCCATAGGACACCAAACAAATAAGAAACCAACCAAAAAGGGCGAATGATCTAGTGTCCCCTGTCATCAGCCCAGCAAATTACAGCATTATTGATCATCAAGTGGCAAGTAGCCGATTGTAAGTGGCGAGGCCAAATCCCAGAGCGGAAAGACGTAGAGATGCTGTGTTTGTGTTTCCACAAGTCCACCTTTAGTAATTTAGATTCACTTACTTTACTTTAATCATTTGAAAGCTGCAAATTCACGATAACCCGGTCAATCTTGATCGGGTTTTTAGATGTTCAGAACCTGGTTAGTAATAAACTCAATACGCAATTGATTAAGTTAGTAAACCTTGTTTTTTTAATTTAGCTAGTGCGTCCTCAGCAGCAGCTTTTTCTGCTTCTTTTTTACTACGTCCTTTACCTTCACCATATTCTTTTCCATCAATTAATACCTTAGCAATAAATTCTGGGGCGTGAGATGGTCCTCCTGTATGTTCTGTCACATATTTAGGGGGATTTAGAGTTACTTCCCTTTGTACCCATTCTTGTAATTGGTTTTTAGAGTCTACATTTGAGCGAGTTTCAACAATATGTTTTGATGCAGAATCAAATAATGGTTCGACAATAGCGCGAACTGTGTCAACATCACAATTATTATCTAAATAATAAGCACCAATCACTGCTTCAAAGGTGCTACTGAGTAAGTTAGGATTTTGAAAACCTCCATCTCTAATTGTCCCTTTTCCTAATCTCATTCTCAATTCTATACCTATTTCAAGGGCGAATTTTGCTAATTGTTTTTCTTCTACTAATGCAGAACGCAAACGAGTTAATTCATCCTCTCCTTTTTGGGGATAACGACAATAAAGATATTGTCCACTGATAAAATTGAGTATAGCATCACCAAGAAATTCTAAGCGTTCATTGTGTTCTCCTTCTCCTGGGTTTTCATTGACATAGGAACGGTGGGTAAGCGCTTGACGCAGAAGTTTTTCATTATTAAATGTGAGAAGTTTGTGCATTTGTTTTATATATTAACTATGTTGAAAAACTATGTTGAAAATGAAAAAACCACTAAGTGCAGTTTGTAGAATCCTCATATGACTCTTGTGGTGCGGACATCCTGTCCGCTTTAATTAGATAAATTAAAATTAGTATTGATTCAGTAATCAAACACCACTATTTTTCTTTCCCGGTCAGATTCAAAAGCCATTTTACAGCACTTTCTACGTCTGGAACTTGTTCTCCTGGGGGTATAGGTGGACGTTTGACCATCACAACTTTTATACCTAGTTTCCGGGCGGCGATAATTTTAGGATATGTGGCACTACCACCGCTATTTTTGCTAACAATAGTATCTATATTGTATTGGAGTAAAATTTCCTCTTCCTTTTCTAAATTAAAGGGACCGCGATCGCTTATGATCAAACCAGGTGGTACTATGGCATTGGCATCTGGGGGATCAATCATCCGCATTAAAAACCAAATTTCTGCTAACTTTGCAAAAGTAGCAATTTCTTGTCTACCAATTGTTAAAAATACTCGTTGAGATTGATTTGATAAGGCTGCTGCTGCGGCCAGATTATTTTCCACTTCTAACCAGTTATCACCCTCTAATTTTTCCCAAGGTGGACGAATTACCATTAATCGCGGAATACCGACTTCCTCTGCGGCTATGGCTGCATTTGCAGAAATCTGATCAGCGAAAGGATGGGTAGCATCAATTAATAAATCAATGTGCATTTCTCGGAGATAACTAGTCAATCCCGCTACACCACCAAAACCGCCAATCCTCACATTACCAACGGGAAGGGTAGGTTTCCGCGTACTACCAGCTAAAGAGGCGATCGCCTCAATACCAGGAATATTTGCTACCTTAGCAGCCAACTCGACCGCATCACCAATCCCACCTAAAATTAAAACGCGCAACATATCAATTTTGTTAACTTTGAACTTTGGATGTTTACTCTTTACTGCTTGACGCTCCCCGCCCTATAGAGGGACGGGGATTCTTGTTTCAATGAGCAACCTTACTCAAACTTGTTACCAAGTCTGAGCAGAGGGTCATCTCTCCACAAGCGTTATTAGTTTCCGTCCGCCCGACGGTACTTAAATCATAGCCACTTTGTCTTAGTGCTTTAGTGAGAATGTTAATTGCAGCATTGTGGTCACGGTCAAGTATGCACCCACATTTACAAACATGAGTTCTAACTGATAGGGATTTTCTAACTATTTCTCCACAATTAGAACAATTTTGAGAAGTATATTGTGGTGCAACTGATACAATTACACGACCATAGACTTTACCAAAATATTCTAACCATTGAGTAAACAATGACCACCCCGCATCACTAATTGATTTGGCTAATTTGCTATTCTTAACCATGTTTCTCACTTGCAGTTTTTCAAAGGCCACTAAATCATTAGATTTAACTACGCACAATGCTGTCTTTATAGCAAAGTCTTTACGCTGACGTGAAACCTGCAAATGTTTTCTACCAAGACGGTTAATAGCTTTCTTGCGATTACTAGAACCCTTTTTTTTGCGACTAACTCTTTTTTGTAGTCGTTTTAAAGACTTTTCTGATTTCCGCAAATATCTAGGATTATCAATTTTATCCCCTTGAGAATTAGTGTAGAAACTGTTAAGACCAACATCTAAACCAACGGTTTTACCTGTGGCATTGATGTCAATATTCCGTTCTGCATCTACACAAAACTGGATATAATAACCGTCAGAACGTTTAACTATCCTAACTCTCTTTATTTGCTTAATCTGGTAAAAATGTAAATCCCAAGTTCCAATTAATTTTAACTGACCAATACCACATTTATCTTTGAAAGTAATGTGTTTTCGGTCTTCTAATAGTTTCCATCCTGATGTTTTATATTCAACTGAACGGTTATTTTTTTGAAATTTGGGATAACCCTTCTTACCTGGAACTTTTGCTTTGCAATTATCAAAAAATCTTTTAATTGCAAATGCAGTTCTCTCGGCTGCTGCTTGTCTAGCCATGGAATTTAATTTATCTGCAAAATCAAATTCATTAGCTAAGACCGCAGTGTATTTATTCAGGTCGTAATATTTAACATTTTGATTGTCCATCCAAAAGCGCAAGCACTTATTACGGATGAATTGGGTTATCCGTATAGCCTGATCAATTTTTTGATATTGCTGCTTTGTGCCTTTGGCTTTAAATTCAAAAACAATCATCTTTTATTCCCAATCCCGACCTATTTTGAGTCTAACATTCTTTAGGAAATCCACCAACCTCTAAGATTGGTAAAAATGAAACTACCCTCTCTCAAGATTAAGCTGCGCTTAATATCGTTTGAAGGGTGTTTAATTTTTACCCGCCTTACATCCCCACTCTGTAGAGGGATGGGGTATTACGGCGTTTTCTGATAAAATAAATCTGCATCAGATGATATTTTTCACCTTTAATAACTAATGTTGATTCAGACTAGATTTGAGAGTTTTAACTTGATTTTGTAATTTTTCCACGGTTTGGACATGAGATTGTTGTAATGCAACTAATAACCAAATCGAACTACCAGTAAATATTGTCAACACAGCTATTAAAAGACTTATTAGCAATTTTACCTGAAAATTCAGACGTTTGACCTGATTTTGATTTATAATCTGGGAACTAGCAGCTATATTTTCAGGTTCATTTTCTACCATCACCTCTATTTTCCGTGCTTCCTGTTGAGGAAATGCAACTTTACTTTTTAACCATCCAGTAATCAACTGAGGACAATTATTTTTAACCCATTTCCAAGCCAATATTTTCACCGCTGGTTTAGATATTTTGGTCATAAATTTCAGAGTTTTATTGAGAGTTCCCAACTGAAACTTTTGGTTAATTAAATTGGTGACACCGATATCATATAAACAATCTATCAGCAACTTAATTGTGATTTCTTCATTATAAACTAAAGTTTTTATCAAAATAAGCACCTCATTCATCAATTTTTCTTCTCGGTCTTTTTCTGGAGAATGTTGTTTTAAATTCTTTGATATTTTTACTGGTTCAGACATACTAGACCTCTGAAAGAATTAATTTCATGTTATGATTGGAGGTTTGCTTAATTTGAGATAAAAGTTATAATTACACCGCTATAGTTGAATTTACAACCGCAAAGAACACCCAAAAATACATAAAACCTAAAACTATTCATCATACCACAGAAACAATTGTCTAACAGACCTGCTTTAATTTTGAGTATAAGTTTTGTTTTTTTAAATTGACGATATGATGTAAGGAAACTGGCGCAGATTTTCACTTCTTAATCAGGATATGATTTGATATTCAGCCAAAATTCGCTCACTTTCATCTACCTGTTGAGTAAGTTCCCGAAATACGTGGAGCGGGGATTTTGTCATATATAGCACTTATTAATCCGCAATTCTCCACGCAAATTTTCGCTTTATCCCCTTTTTAGCGGTGAAGTGTCCTGGGGATGAAGTATAATTTTAATTACTCATCACCCCGGTAGATCTAACGCAATTAACAAAGCTTGTTCCAGATGTGCCATAACAACCTCAGAAAGTACACCTCGTAATCGCAAAAAGCGGGTCTTAGATAATACCCGCACCTGATCTGCCATTGCGATCGAGTCCTTCTTGAGACCTCCATCTGGTGCTAAAATTAAAACTTGAGTGGGGTAAACTCGCTTCCCGTCTTGATAGGTGGTACAGGGTACTGCTAAAACTACTGGGCTGGATAGATTAATCACATCACGACTAACAATAATCACTGGACGAGTTCCTCCTTGTTCTGAGCCTTCAGTCGTTTCTAAACGAGCATCATACACCTCACCCCTTCTCATCTTGGAGATTCCCCTAACTGCAACGCCTCCCACTGGGCTGTAGCAAATTCTACCTCTAGTTTGAGGACTTCAGCCTGATAATCTGGATCATTAGCCATTTCTGCCAATGCGGCATCAATTTCAGAACGCTTCTGTATGGCTAGTTCCCTTCGTAAAGCCTGGGCGACAAAATCATTGCGATTTTTAGCTTTTCCTTCCATAACCGCTTTATCTGTGGCTTCTAGGAGTTCTCTGGGAATGGTTAACGTCGTGCGAACGGTTTCTGTTTTCATGGCGCGTTCATTATTTTGATGACTGAAGTGATGCCTTATATCATATCGTTTTCCGCATCACACAAAATTAAAAATTAAAAATTAGTCATTCTCAATTATTTATTCTCAATTTTCCCGGATACTTTTCTAATTTATCACCTAAAACACCACCAATTGTGGCAATCTGAGAAGTATAAGCTCTGGCGATCTGATATTTTAATTACAGAAAATCTACCTGTTGAGATTATGCAAACTCTGTCAACTCTGGAAATTAGCAAAACTACATCTAGTCAACCAGCCTTTGATACCACTATTAAACGCCGCAAAACCCGCGCTGTCAAAGTGGGGGATGTGATCATTGGGGGGGGATACCCAGTGGTGGTACAATCAATGATCAATGAAGACACCCTAGATATTGACGGTTCTGTAGCTGGTATTCGTCGTCTCCATGAAATAGGCTGCGAAATTGTCCGTGTTACAGTCCCCAGTCTTGGACACGCTAAAGCATTGGCAGAAATTAAACAGAAATTAATTCAAACTTATCGTGATGTACCAATTGTCGCTGATGTCCATCACAATGGTATGAAAATCGCCTTAGAAGTCGCCAAGCATATTGAAAAAGTGCGAATTAATCCAGGGTTGTATGTATTTGAAAAACCCAATACCAGCCGCACCGAATATACAAAAGCTGAATTTGACGAAATTGGTGAAAAAATCCGTGAAACTTTAGCCCCGCTGGTAATTTCCTTGCGTGATCAAGGTAAAGCCATGCGAATTGGCGTAAATCATGGTTCTTTGGCTGAAAGAATGTTATTTACCTATGGTGACACACCAGAAGGCATGGTAGAATCTGCCATAGAGTTTATCCGTATTTGTGAATCTTTGGATTTTCATAATGTCGTCATCTCCATGAAAGCTTCACGAGTTCCTGTTATGGTGGCTGCATATCGTCTCATGGCCAAACGTATGGATGATTTGGGTATGGACTATCCTCTCCATCTAGGCGTGACCGAAGCAGGGGATGGAGAATATGGTAGAATTAAATCCACTGCCGGTATTGCCACCTTACTAGCTGACGGCATTGGTGATACAATTCGTGTATCTTTGACAGAAGCACCAGAAAAAGAAATTCCCGTTTGTTACAGCATTCTGCAAGCTTTAGGTCTGCGGAAAACAATGGTTGAATATGTCGCTTGTCCTTCTTGTGGACGGACTTTATTTAATTTAGAGGAAGTGCTGCACACAGTTAGAGAAGCCACCAAACATTTAACTGGGTTAGATATTGCTGTGATGGGTTGTATTGTCAATGGACCTGGAGAAATGGCCGACGCTGACTATGGTTATGTTGGTAAAACCCCCGGTTACATTTCTCTATATCGTGGTCGGGAAGAAATTAAAAAAGTTCCAGAAACCCAAGGGGTAGAAGAGTTGATTAATCTGATTAAAGCAGACGGACGTTGGGTAGAACCTTAATTTATCAAACTTTTACTTCTGTCCCCCTGTGAGATTACTTATTTTTTTAAACTAACTACAAAGAAAGTTAATAATTTTTGAGGGGGAAGAGGTAAAAAAATGATTTTTGATTTCGTCCTCATGATCAAGATTTACAGGATTTTAGGATTTTCATAATTAGGAACTTGCCAATAAAAAACAATACCCAAAAGTTTACTAAAGTTTACTGTGGTGCGGGCATACTTCGACAAGTGTTACAGTGAGCTTGTCGAACTGCTCAGTACAAGTCTTGCCCGCATCCCCTTAATAATATTATTATTACTCTAAATCAGGTTCTACACCTAATGATCTTAATTGAGCAATTAATCTTTCTGTTTTTTGTCTTTCCTGTTCAGCCTTTTGACGTTCCTTTTCGACGCTGGTTAATATCCAATTTCCGTTTTGATCATACCAACGTAACCAAGGCATTGTTACACCTTGATAATTACCTACCCATACCCCCAAGCCTAATTCTATTCCAGGAATCCAAAAACGATTATCTACTAATTCTATTTCTGTAAAAATTCCCCCATTTAACTTAAACATTCTAAATTTTGATCGGTATCTGTCAAATATTGCGTAATAAGGTACTCTCAAAATTTGTTCATAAACTTGCCATTTTCCCGGCGGTTTTTCCGTATCTCTTAACCCTTGTCCTAAATCTTCTTTTTCTGTTCCTGGTGATAGCAATTCAACAACTATATAAGGGTTTACTGCTTCTTGCCACACTACATAACTTAATCTTAAATCCCTATTTTCATACAGATATGGCACTCCTAAAACTGCAAACCAGTCTGGTCTTTTATACAATGACGTATGACGCAGATCATAATAGAGATTTATGTCTGTTCCTGTAAATACTTCCTGCCAATTATAGTTAGGAGGACAAAATGTGTCTGTTAATAGTTGTGGTTGAAATACATGAAATTGATCTGGCAAACCAGGTTCCTCCGAATCCTCACTAGGAAGATCATACATTGTGGGTAATGTTGCTTTAGGAGAAAGTGGCGGATCTATTTGATACATTTTTCACTATCCTAAATTTTAATAACGAACTTTCAGGCTAAAGCCATAAGTCTTACTATGGATCTAATCGTAGTGAGGACTTTAGTCCTATCTTCAAATGAAATCGTAGTGAGGACTTTAGTCCTATCTTCAAGAAACTATGATAACACTCATCAGGGCTAAAGCCCTGACTACAAACAAATGATATAATAATTTTTTGTGACACTTGCGTCAGTCCTGGATAATTCTGATTTGTGGTTCATTTAATTTACCTTGATTTTTAAATTCAACAAAAAGGTTTTGACCATCAATAAAAGTTAAAACCATCAGATTAATTGCCTAAATTATGAAGAATTGTCAAGTCTTCTGGCTGTAAGTGCTTCACTAGCATAAAATATCGAATTGGGAATTACTATTTCCTAGCTTCTATTACTTAGCCTCCGTGCTTCTTAATTACTCATCAGCCTAGCAATATACGCAAATAACGACTAATTAGCAATTATCAATTACTAATTACGAATCATTGTGTTAGATTAGTCATACTTGACATATATTTTTTTCCTTTGACACAGCTGTCATTATGGTAATTACAAAGAGTAAGCTGGTTTTAAGTGCTACAGTGGTAACGCTTTCTACAATCGCTGTTACTAGTCTTGGTATTCATTCAATTGGTAAAGCTTCATTTAAAGACAGTCACAAGGATTTAGTAGATGAAGTTTGGCAGATTATTAACTATCGTTACGTAGATGGAACTTTTAATCAGATAGATTGGCAAGCTGTACGCAAGGAATATTTAAACAAGTCCTATACTGATGAGAAGGAGGCTTATAAGTCCATCCGGGAAATGCTGAAGAAGCTAGAAGACCCTTACACACGGTTTATGAACCCGGAGGAATTTAAAAATTTACAAGTTGATACCTCTGGAGAACTTACAGGTATTGGTATCACTATTAGTCAAGATGAGAAAACTAAACAACTGCTTGTCATTGCTCCTATTGAAGATACACCGGCATTTAGAGCGGGTATTTTAGCCAAAGATATTATTCTGGAAATTGATGGTAAAAACACCAAAGGAATGGATACAAATGATGCAGTATCCCTGATCCGTGGCAAAGCAGGAACTAAGGTGAAACTGACGATTTTACGTAATGGCCAGAAAAAACAATTCAATATCCAACGGGCGCGAATTGAAATTCATCCTGTGCGCTATTCGGAAAAGAAAACCCCAGCGGGTAATATTGGCTATATTCGCTTAAATCAATTCAGTGCTAATGCTAGTAAGGAAATGAAAGATGCTATTGAAAACTTAGAAGCTAAAAAGGTTTCTGGATATATTTTAGACTTACGTGGTAATCCCGGAGGTTTGCTATACGCGAGTATAGACATTGCCCAAATGTGGATGAATAAAGGCACAATTGTTTTTACTATTGACCGCCAGGGTACGCAAGACAAACAAGTAGCAAATGGCTCTGCTTTGACTAATAAGCCCTTGGTAGTATTAGTAGATAAAGGTTCAGCCAGTGCTAGTGAAATCCTTTCTGGGGCGTTACAAGATAATAAAAGGGCGATTTTAGTAGGAAATCAAACTTTTGGTAAGGGTTTGGTGCAATCTGTGCAACCTTTAAAATCTGGTTCAGGTTTGGCTGTAACTATTGCTAAATATCATACTCCCAGTGGAAAAGATATTAATAAACATGGTATTGATCCAGATGTGAAGGTAGAATTAACTGATGCCCAACGACAAGATTTATGGTTGCGTGAACGGGATAAATTAGGGACTCTTGCAGATCCTCAATTTGCGAAAGCTGTGGAATTATTAGGTAAACAAATTACTCAAAATACAAGTACAATCAAGAAAAATTAAATAAACATCTAGGTAAATTAGAGACGTTCCATAGACCGTCTCTAGCAATGAACTATCTCACCCTATCACTTGACAACAATCAGGATTTCAACTTAAATTCATCAAACTTAACAACTCCAGTATCGGGTTTTCTCGTATCAAAACGATAGCTACTAATTGTCCCTGTTCCTGTGTCGAAAATGCTAAAAACTGTAATATCATTACTGGCAATATAAGGCTGTGGTTGACCATTTTCTCCTAATAAGGGCGAAATAGTTGGTACTATCGGTTGTAAACCATTGGGATCACCAATTGCGATACAATCTTTTTGATAGTTATTTGGTATTTTTCGCTGTCTTTCCCCCCAAGCAGCACCATAAGAGTTACCGACATTAGATGTTTCTAAAAAGTGCATTCCACTAGCACTGATAAAACGATTCCATAAATGGGAATGTCCATAAAATACTAATTGCACTTTAGCAGTTTCTAATAGGGGAATAAGATCACGAATAATATAATCTTGATCTTTGGGATATTGATAATTTATGGATGCGATTTTTCCGGCATCATTATATTCTATTATTCCTATGGGATTAGTATAAGGTGGAGTAATATTATCACCCAATGTATGGGGTGGATGATGAAACATGACAACTTTATATTTTGCTGCTTGAAATTCTTGGCTGTTGAGTTCTTGTTTTAGCCAATTATATTGTTGACTACCTGCAAAAATTGGTTCATAAATAATTTGTCCATAACCCCAATTTTCTGGATGATTAAAGTCTTTTTCTGCTTCTTGATATCGCCCCTTAGTATCTCGATCTAATCTAGGACTACGCCACATATTCGTAACATAAAGAACAACAAGACGCACATCTCCAAAACTAACAGCATAGTAGGTTTTTCCCCCTGGTTGACTTTCAGGTAAAGATAAAATTTCCTCATAAGTGTCAGTATTAAAGGAATGATCTTTTAAGGATTTTTCGCCAGATAATTTTTTAGCAATTTCCCGGGGAATAGTATCATTAAATTCATCATCTAAACTTGCTGTTCTTTGAAATCTACCCATAACTTCATGATTACCAATACAAGTAAACATGGGCGCATTTTGAATAATTTTCCCCCCTGTATAAGTGACCTTAACTCCATTATGTTCTATCTGATATTTAGCGTGACCTTGTAACCCAGGAAAGAAAGCATTACCTCGATTATCATCAAACCATTCAGAAGCGCGGTCTGAAACATTGACTAAATCACCCGCAAACCATACTCCGTCCACTTGTCCTACTGTTTCGACAACCTTTTGCAGATTTGCGGCCGTCATGGGTTTTAGTTGGTGGTCTGAGGTGAGGAGGATTTTTAATGGTGTTCCCGGTTGGGGAGTGGTTGTCAGGGTAAAAATTTCGCTACGGACACTTTGACCATCTTCCCTAACACTAGTAACGCGATAGGGAACTCGCACACCTGTAGTTAATTCCGTCACTAGGGCTTCATGTCGCCAAATATGACGTTGAACGGGTTTTTGGTAAATTTGCCCGTTTTGAGTCTGATTCCCGACTCGTGATTCTTGGTCTTCTCTGGTGCGACTGAGTTTGGTAGTATGAGCTAGGGAAGTTTTCTGGAGATTTTCTCCGTAGCTAACTGAATGATGCTCACCAAGAAACTCAGTAAACCACACTACTTGTACTGTTGTTGCGGTTGGTAGTTGTAAAAATGGATCTGTCAGCAATTCTGGTGCTGATTTCATGATTATTTGCCCAAAATAACTCAAGTTTGCTATGACTATAATACATACACACATTTGTCTTTGCAAAAAAATGACCTTATCAAAGTTTTTAACTACTTTGGGTATAACAACAACTTTAGCTGTATCTTCAATAGTTGGTTTATCTAACATAAAACAAGTTCAATCTCAACCTAATAGTCCTTATCTAATTCTGGCAAATACTAAAATATTCAATTTTGGATTGTTTTCTCTTGTTTATTTATTGTCAATAATCATTGCTAATTGAGAAAAGTCTGATATAATTAGTTTTCAGGATGATTATTTATATCGAACTCAGGTGCTATCGCTCTTTTGTTATGGTTTTATGAGAATGATTGCTTGTTCGTATCATCCAAAAAACAAAACCCCCACTAAATAAATAGAGGGGGTGATGTAGTTGTAAAAAATAAACCTGGCATCGAGCTATTTTGACATGGGGCTACCCCCAAACTATCGTCGCCGCAGCAGCGTTTCACCTCTGAGTTCGGGAAGGGATCAGTGTGGTTCCACCGCGCCATAGACA
>Ga0315905_10002606_pt1 | contig 18951 bp, 49 predicted proteins | sample LakEriMetagenome_5_FD_203522 | JGI IMG/M metagenome (GOLD analysis project Ga0315905, IMG submission 203522) | Freshwater fungal communities from buoy surface, Lake Erie, Ohio, United States - Buoy 4 MA121 | ecosystem: Environmental > Aquatic > Freshwater > Lake | place: USA: Lake Erie, Ohio... | reverse complement strand
CACATGTATCCCAGTATTTATGCAGCCATAGGCTAGTAACTATTTTTGCTGTTTCTAATACTATTCCCATAATAATTATGGGAACGATAGCTGCGGCAAATATGGCAGTAAGCCCCGATATTGAGTACCATGCGGCGGTAGCACTCAATAGTAGAGCTACTACTAAAGTAGCCTTATTAAGCATTTAGAAGTTCTAGGAGCTTTTCTTTAGGTAAGACACCTAGTGTCCTCTTAAGCTCCTCCCCCTGATCATTCACTAATATAATAGTGGGTACCGCATCCACTTTCCATTCTATAGCTTTCTCTACGTTAATATCAATATCATACACTTTGATATTTGAGTAATCATTTAGAGACTCTAAAGTGTTTTTAAGTCTCTTACAAGGACTACACCAAGAGGCCGAGAAAATAATTAGTTTATTCATATACTCTCCTTACAACTCTAGGAATAATCTCGCCTGCTCGTATAACTTCTACTAAGCAATGCAACTCTAAATTTAGTTCTTGGATATACTTAGCATTATGAAGTGTAGCCCTAGAGACTACAGCGCCACCAATGTTAACGGGTTCCAAGATTGCTACAGGACTAACTACACCACTACGGCCAACCTGCCATTCTACTGCTAGAAGTTTAGTAACTACTCCGCCCTTTCGCTCCTTAAGAGCAAAGGCACCACGAGGATGCTTGGAAGTATATCCTAGAGCTTGGAACTCATTGTGCTTATTGAGCCGGTATACTAGACCATCCTCAGGGAATTGACTATACCATTCTTTTGACTTATTAAGTACTGTATTGAACCCTTCTGCGTGTAGATACAACATATCTGTAGACCAATATTCATTATCTACAAAGGGCGTAACCCCATAAGCAACAAAGGTTAAGTCCCTAGATTGAAACTCGTCTACAGACTTTAGGTTCAGAGCGCCAGCAGCATAGTTACGAGCATTCTCAATCGTCTTAGGAGCTACAATCTCACCCGTAATTTGCAAGAATGGATTGATCCAGTGCTCAAGTTCATTTGGAACTAGAGTAGCCATCTTGTCTGTGATATCTAGACCCTCCTTACCGTCGCCACGAGTAAGGGCTAGAACAAATCTACCTTCTGCGTAGTAAAGAGCTACGGCAGCTCCATCAAGCTTCGGAGTTACAACCACTTTGCCACCTAGATCAATAAGCGGTTCGTCATCATAACACTTCTGTAGACTCCACATAGGAAAGGCGTGAGGAATCCTGTCGCCAACGACTGGAGCCCCCACGCCTTGATATCCGTAGTACTCCGCTAGCTTATCGAATTCCTCATCGCTGATGATTGGATCACCCGCGTAATATTTGGCACTCGCATAATCTAGGAAGTTCTTCATTGATAAATATCCTGTAAAAGTTCTTTGAAGTTTGATAGTATCACATCTTTAGACTCCGCTAAAGACAAGATTTCAACTAAGCCGATAAATAGCTCTTTCGAGTTATTTAGATCTAACGGCATAGCAACTCCGTCTTTAGACGGCATCCACTTCTCAGAGAAGTCTAAAAAGTACTTTCTAACATGAAGGTACTCGACGCCTCTGAATCTGTTGATTGTTAGGCGAACCTGAAAATCATCAGTGCAGTGAATTATTCGTGAATAGATTTCTTCATCATCCATATGACCTTTCCTTTAGCGATGCCGCTAAAGGGGCTACACTAGTTACACTAGAGGGTCTGATAAGTCTAAAGGAGTCAGCGTCCCAGCAGAACATAAGAACTGTATCTTCTGTTTCTCTGGCTCTATTAGACTTATCTTGAATGTATGGGGTGGAAAAATCTAGAGTGCAAACATTGTACTTGAGCTTATTTGATTCTAAGCTTCTGTACGTGATGGTTGCATCCCCAAACTCTTTTACTGCGTTAATTAATTCGTCTTTTGTCATAATCCTCTTGTCGGCAGGTTGGCATACTTGCTGACACGAGTTAGATTAGGCAAAGAGTCCGGCGAAATAAACAGCCGCCTTACCAGTTAGCTTGCTGATAATATCATTATCAACAGTCTTACCGGCCTCTTCTAGCGCAGCGATAAGCTGAGCCTGAGCATCTTCCTTGCTTACGCGGGTAGACGCTGACTTTGTAGTCTTGGAGGCACTGCTGCTACCTGACTTGGCTGCTTCCTTCTTTACGTAGACACCAGCCTTGCTGAGAATCATACGCACACCGTTTACTGACTCACCGAGTTCTTCGGCAATTTCGGCTACAATGTCCATTGAGTTTTCTGGAGTAGGCTCGGCCTTCTCATACATTTCAATGGCCTGTGCCTTGCTCTCATCTGTCCATGGCATATTAATAAGCTCCTTAAAAGTTAAAACATCAACTTCTTAGTTGATAAATGTATTATAGATTTATTGAATTGAAAAGTCAAGAATTATTTTTTGATTACTGGCAATTCAAAGATCTCTAAGGAGTCATTGAATGCAGTGACTCGCATGTGAAGGGCTCTTCCCCTATTTACACCATCTAAAAGACAAGTGTTACAGATATTGATAGCTAGTTCAGAGCCGTCCATTGGGTCAAAAACTCCTGAGCCATAGTGACCATAGGTACTGAACTCAGTTGCTGCTAGGGGCTGATTTCTACCTATATTCTCTAGCTCTTTTCCACACACGAAACAGGGTACTAGTGTTTTATCCATTTATTAATCTCCATGGGCATTTGTAACTGGTTGGGTGAACTCTGTCTCTCGTGGGACAGTATTTAAGATCTACTAGAACATCACCCGGCTTAGCAGCTTTTCTCACTTGTGTGGCTGCTTTTCTGTTGTAGGGTAGAATCCAGACTACATGCCCGGAAATTCTTTGTCTAATTTTGCGTAAATTTTCGGGTAGTTCGGCGCTGTTAGGATCGTTGGACCCTGCGGATATAATGGTCACATTGCCCTGCTGCTTAAATCTTCGAATATAGGAAGACGTTGCGCCTTCTTTTGCGTGTGTAGCACAATTTTGCGCTAGCTGGCCTATGCCTTTAGCGATTGAGTCACCAATAATTACACAATCCATTTTATCTCCAAACGAAAGCTGGGACAGTGTTAACCACTATCCCAGCCTGTTATTTTTGGTAGCCCGAACGGGTTTCGATCCCGCTTCTCTGCCTTGAAAGGGCAGTGTCCTAGCCACTAGACGACCGGGCCATAACTGGTGGGAGCGGTAGGATTCGAACCTACTCACCCAAAGGAACTGATTTACAGTCAGCCGCTGCTCTCCAACTCAAGCCGCGCTCCCATGGTGCGGATGAAGGGACTCGAACCCCCACACCTTTCGATACTGGTACCTAAAACCAGGGCGTCTACCAATTCCGCCACATCCGCTCGCGACGACGGGGGTCGAACCCGTGACTTAGGCACCACAAGCCTGCGTGTTACCAACTACACTACGCCGTCATAAAAATGGTACTCGATGACGGGATTGAACCGCCGACATTCTCGGTGTAAACGAGACGCTCTACCGCTGAGCTAATCGAGCATGGTCGGGAATGTAGGATTCGAACCTACGGCCCCCTGCTCCCAAAGCAGGTGCGCTACCAGACTGCGCTAATCCCCGTATATTCTGGTGGAGATGACAGGACTCGAACCTGCTACCTTCTGAATGCAAATCAGACGCTCTCCCCGGTGAGCTACATCCCCGTTATGTATGGCGACCTTGAAGGGAATCTAACCCTCCGACCTCCGCTAGACAGGCGGGTCTCGTCAACAGCTGAGTCCAAGGCCAAAATAACTGAATAAAAACTTTACAGTAGGAATGTGCCAACCGTTTCCTATGGTTTGATACCGTCTGGTATCACTTAGAATATCCGTATAATTATCAGGTAATCCCTGTAATCTTTCAAACTCTAGTGGCGTGTACTTTCTATACCCTAGTTCGTTCTCAATATATTCAGCATCTGAGGGCAGTTTAGAATAACTTGCTAGAATAGTTCTGGCTTTTTTGGTAGAATAGTCTATAAATCTAGTTCCACCTGTTCTGCTGTTTCTTACTCGATTGACTGTATTATCACTTAAATAGTACTTATTGTCAACTTCTATTTCAAGAATATCTGAAACAGTCTCACTAGAATCGTCTATTGGAATAGGACTTAAAGGAATATTTGTCCAATAGTATCTCTTGCGTGATTGCGCTCCAAATACTCTGGAATCAATATAGGCTGGCTCTACGCCAAGTTCTTTCGTAATAATATCAAGCCATTCTTTTTTCATGCTTACATTTTCTAGCATGAAGTATTTAAACGAGCCTTGATTTAGTACTCGAATATACTCCCAAAAAAGCTTTGACTCACCATCAAAACCTTGCTGATAACCTGAGCTAGAGAAAGACTGACAGGGACTCCCTCCAATGAGTAAGTCCCAGGAACAGCCAGCAGGCTCTATAGCCTGAACATCACCCATCTGAATTATACTAGGATGCCTATGTTCGGATACAGAAATAGCATATTTATCTATTTCAGATGCCATGTATTCGCACTCTATCCCTAAAGAATCTAGTGCTTGCTTTCCACAGGAAATACCATCGAATAGGGATAGAACTTGCATTTATACTCCAAATGGAGGTGAGTGAGGGATTCGAACCCTCGGTACCGTGAAGTACAACAATTTAGCAAACTGTCGCTTTAGACCGCTCAGCCAACTCACCCAAAACTTTCTCTAGCTTCTTCCTCGCTAAGAAATAGTCGCATCCCATCATATCGCAAGTTTTTATACTTGCGCGCGAACCATTCCTTGCGGGAGGCTAGATCATTACAAACTTCTTCTAGCGTTTCGCCACGAGCATCGCCCATGTGACCCGCTGTGTATTCCCGCTTGGGGCAGCCCTCTGACCAAATTGCTTTTAGAAACATTAAATAATCCCTATAATCCAATTTTCAGCGCAGTTCTCAGCATATAGCTCAGAATGACCCATAAGTGGCCTACGCTCTTTTAAAATATTATCTTCATACATATAGACGACGAAAGCACCGTCTTCTCTATGAATTTTAGCAATTCTGTTATTTTGTTCATAAGTACTAAGAAGCACAATAATCTCCTAATTTGGATGCCCCCCGAGGGTTCGAACCTCGATAGCTAGTACCAAAAACTAGCGTCCTACCATTAGACGAAGGGGCAATATGGCGAAGGTGCAGAGAGTCGAACTCTGGCTTGCAGTTTTGGAGACCGCCGTGCTACCGTAACACTTCACCGACATAATTATGGTGAACCCTCCGGGACTTGAACCCGGAACCTACCGCTTAAAAGGCGGTCGCTCTAACCATTGAGCTAAGGGTACGTGGTGCCGGCAGCAGGAATCGAACCCGCGACCTGAAGTTTACAAAACTACTGCTCTACCAACTGAGCTATACCGGCATTGGAGGTGTGGACAGGAATTTAACCTGCTTGAATCTGGGTTGCAATCAGATGCCTAAACGGTCGGCCACCACACCCTACTATGTTTTGGAACTCCTGTTAAAAGATATTCCATTTGATCGTCCAGAATACGTTTGTTCTTAAGAATCATGTTCTCATAGTGATTCGGAGCATAGGGAACATAGATAAGACTCATATCAGACTCATTAAGAGTCTTAGCGCCTTTCTCTTGATTACAAGGCACGCAGGCTGTAACCACATTAGTCCACTCGTCTTTACCACCACGCGAACGTGGCACAATATGATCGCGGCTAAAAAATCTATGATTGGTATGGGTAAACCCACAATAAGCACATAGATGCCTGTCTCTAGCAAAAAGGGTAGGATTTGTTAGAAGAACTCTAGTATGTTTATGGAACTCGGAGCCTTTAATAGCAATAATACTGCTAGTTTCAAGCTTGCTCTGCTTTCCGGTTATACGATTGAACCCTCCGTGATACTTGGCGACAGTTTCGCCAAGTGACCATGCGACGAGGTCTTTAGCATGATAGCTAATGGCTTCATCGCAATTGATCCAAGCACGAGGAGTACCAGACATATCTAGTGCAAGAATTGTTGTCATAAAAATCCTGGTAGACCCGGAGGGACTCGAACCCCCAACCTATCCGTTATGAGCGGACAGCTCTGACCATTGAGCTACAGGTCTAGATTACCGATCATCTACTAGATAAACTAGCCAGACAATGGGCCAAATGAAACTAAGTAATACAAAAATAATTGTTAGCTTAGAACTTAACTCAACGTAGTGATCGGAGATCGCCAATAGAAACGTAAGTATCCCTAGGAATACGTATAATGTAACAGCTATTTCTAGCATAGTTTTCTCCTAAAGTGGCTGGGAAGGTAGGGATCGAACCTACGACCAGACGATTAACAGTCGTCCGCTCTACCGCTGAGCTACAACCCAAAAACTGGTGTATCCGGCTGGACTCGAACCAGCAACCCTCGACTTAGAAGGTCGATGCTCTGTCCAGTTGAGCTACGGATACAATACTATCAAACCGGAAGGAACGCCAAGCATCGGCTTCCATGTCCCATACGGTTACAATCTCATTCTGAAAAACGGGAGCACTACGAGTGCTTTCTGAGGAATCACCAAGCACATCAATGTGCGTAGTGCAGACCATACGACGAACCGAGCCGTCCTTCTTCTTGAAGTGAACCTCTAGGGTTCCCTGCCGAAGTTGATTGCGAATCTCATCAATAGTCATTCCCGTTTCCTTTCAATGTAATATAGACAAATTGGGCAACAAAGTCAAGGATTATTTTTGCTCGACCTTCATTTCCAGTGTAAAAGGCACTTTTAGCCTTTGCAGAAATGTGAGTTCACTCGCCATCTTGTCCTCAATTTCTAGAGAAAACTGAGGATACGCATAATAAGCTGTAATGAATTTATCGCGAAGACGATAAACTGATTGAATAATTACTTGCATTGTGTTCTCCTATATCTGGTGAGGGCGGTGGGACTCGAACCCACACGGAATCAATCCACGAGATTTTAAGTCTCGCGCGTATAACCAGTTTCGCCACGCCCTCATTATTTACAAAGTATATACCAAATTATCTTAAAAGTCAAGAACTTTTTGAGATAACGTTACTTTTTGTTGCACTTGCAACAACTAGGTGTAACCAGAATGTTGCTAACCAATTCCAAAAAGTTTTACGAGGCTACTATATCATCGCCTGTGCGGTCTAGAAACTTATAATCCACATAAGTAGGATCAAAAGGTCCCAGAGCTGATATGATCGTATCAATATCAAATTCAGCACAAGAGTACACGTCTAGTCTTAGATTACCCGGAGATTCCTCATCCCATACATGAAGAGCGATGTGTGAGGTCTCGATAACACTCACAGAGGTTAAACCCCTGTTACCGGGCATATCATGATATGTGCTGAATGGCCCCATAAGAAGCTTCATTCCAATATCCTCAATCAATTGCTTTTTCCAAGCATTGATGAATACAGGATCTACAGGTGGTTTATTGACTCTTGCGTTTACCACAAGAAGATGATGTACTAGCATTAATTTTCCTTTAGGCTGAAGTTCGCGAAATCCTGCCTATACGGACGATAAACGTCCACTCCATATTGTTTAAGATGTTCTAGGGAGCCTAAATCATAGGAGTAAGCGCCCACATAACGTCCAGCGTAATTGTGCTGTTTCAGGTAAAAGCGGCTATCGTCTTCCAGAGCCTCAATAACGAGGGTTCGATAGTACTTTGCCGATTTATCTTTTACTTGGTCTAGCTCTTTGACAATAATAGCCATAGCATGTTCCTTAGCGTGCCAGACAATCTCTCCGACTTCGAAGGATTCTCGGATGCACGGTTCTGGAATAATACCAGGGTTACTATAATTAGCACCAACAACTCGTGAAGGTACGCCGACTTGTTCGACGATTTCCTTCACAAAACCCACACTACGATACAAACGCTGTGCAATATCTGAAATGGAATCTCCATCTAGATAGCCCTCAATACACGTTTGAATCTCGTGAGCTTCAGGTGGCTTGCCGCGATTTTGAGCGCGACGACGCTCCAGTTCTGCTTTTTCTGCCTTATAGTTCTCGATGATCTTAGCCAATCGAGTAGGATTAGGAGAAATGTTAAGGATTGCGTAGGCATCCTTCTTTGGAATAGGCTTTTCTGCTTCAAGGAGTTCGATAACTCGCTTGATGTTAGCTTCACTTAGATTTTCGTGTTCTTTGACTTTAATCTTAGATTTAGTCATTAAGCCCTCCTTAAAGCAGAAATATAGCTTGTTTAACCGATAATGTCAACTTAAATTTTGAAGATTGTTAGAATACCATCAGACACTTCATAGTCTAACATATCACCTTCATTCCAGTCTAGATTGCGTAACATACTTTCTGGAATGGTGACAAAATGTTCGTCCAGTTCTTCATTATATTCTAGTTCCACTTTTATTTCTCCGTGCAGGCTTCTACTACCGAAGGGAAATGTTGTTTTACTATTTCCCAGCATTGTTCAGCCACTATGCGGTGCTCTTTCTGAGTGCCATTATCCATCCTTAGTAGACAGAAATGTACCCAAGAACGTAGAGTTCCCGCCATGATTACAGTTGATTCAGTATTGCCTTCTGGTAATACCGCTCTTGCTTGCTCTTTAGCAATACCGTTCTCGATAGCCCAGTTATATGCTTTTTGAGACCTTGAGATAACTTCCCATTGAATCATATTCCAATCTTCTTTGATACGCCTATCGGTTTCAGATAGTTCTACAGAATTTTGACGATTCTTTGGGTCCTGGAGGCGGGCTTCCCTAGCCTCAAATCCTAGTGTCTTTGTTGGATCAGCGTATCGCTGACTGTATTCCTGAAACGCAAAACTACGATGCCGAAGAATCTGTCTCGCAATATCGCGTGTAGTCTTGATCTCTAGGCTCATATGAACCATTTCTAGAGGGGACCAATGCTGATTAGAAATAAGATACTTGACTAGCTTTGCAGCAGTCTTTGTGTTGTTCTGGTTACCCGGATTGGAAACTCTAGCGCACCAAGCGACTAGGTCCTCAGCGCTTAGGCACCCGGTATAAGCACTGGGCTTAGATAAACATACTAGGTTTACTTGACTCACGAAAGAACCTCGTTTAGTGCTTCTAACTTATCGTGGTACTCTGCAATGTAACCTAGTTCTGTTTCTATAGCTCCTAGAAGATCAGTATGCTCGTGAATAGCCATTGGATTAGCCAGCATAATCAGAATATTCATTCTATGCTTTTTAATATTGCCTTCAAGATGCGCCTCTAGTGCCTCTATGATTTCATTTTTCATTTTTATCTCCAAATATAAACATACTTATTAAGAATAGTGCTACAAGGAACCAAATCCAAGCTGGTAGTGCTACAATTAGCAAGGCTATTAATAATACCACAAAACAAATAGTTAGAAAACCACCTAAGAAATCCATTATCGTCCACTCACTCTGCCGCCTTCCAGCTTCTGCTGTTCGACGATGCTGTCATCCCACCAATCTGGTTTACCGCGTACCTTCCATGCTGCGAAAGGCCACTTGTCTAGCATATAGAACATACGGTAGGACGCAATATGATCGCTAGATTTTAGTTTGTCAGGCATGGCTAATGTAGGAGGAACCCATCCCATGTCTGGTAGACGAGTAGGTTCTGACATACGATTAACCTCTGCGCAAGACGCATGAGACTTATTACCTCGGTACATAGTCTCTGCGTTTAGCGCATTGACATAGTTTACTGTCCAATAATAGTGCTCAAGGCTTGACCGTACCCAGACAGCGCTTGGGTGGTTAATATGAGTAGGGAGATATCGAGTGAAAGTACGACTATCAATATCCGGTTCACGACGCTTGAGATCATTTATAACTCCTAATTCTTCGCTTGTTAGCTTACGTGGAATAAATCCTAGATGTTTGTCAATCCACACTGTAGTGGTAAGAAGCTGAGCTGCTTCGAGCTGCATCTTGCCAACATGGCGATCAATGTGATACTCCGCACACTTATCTAGGTCTTCGTCTAGATAGAATAAATTCATACTTTTCCTTTCTAGCTTTAACTTACCAAACTCGAAACTAAAAGTCAAGAATTATTTACGGGTTTGCTCAATCTCTTTTAGACGCCTATCTACTAGTAGAGCATAGCCGGCAATGTCATGCCACGAGTCTGAATACACAGTACCTACAGGAGCATTTAGAATTCGAGCAATCTTATCCGAAATAACGGTAAGAGCCTGACGTTCATCTGCTTCTAGGTACTGCCAGTTAGGACTAGACCGCATTACATCCTGTACCGCCTGCGCGATTCTAGCATGATTCTCAAACGTGCCGTACCTTGACCCGCGCTCGTCCAGTGTATTTTCTACTGACATTTAGGTTCTTTTCTCTCATTGATAGCTTCTCGAACACAGTTATAGTATTCTAGAAGGCGATTATATTTAAAGCCCGTTTCGTTGTAGGCTCGAATACTTCGGTTATTGTCTCTAATCTGTCCGGCCATTGTTAGATCATAATTAGGGGGCAAGGATCCTACCTTGTCATTTAGTTGATTGGGTACTGGTGGTACTTTAGGATATGTGCCTAGACCAGTCTGTGCTTCTGCGCATCCGACTAGTAGAAGTGCTACTAATAGAATTCTCATTTTAGCACCTCCTTTAGTTCATTCTGGCTAGTTACGACTTCAGAATTAACCTTGCACTCCTGATAGATAGGCTTTTCGATGATTGTTTCAATACGAGTCTGAATAGAAGTCTCCTTCTCTTTGCGCTCATTATTGTCTTTGTCTGTATGCTCACCAAACTTAATCGAGTTATCAATTAGTTTTTCACTGAGCTTCTCGTTCTTTAAGGTCTCAGCCGCTACCTTGACCTCCCACTCTACGCGACAGTCTTCCCGACCCTGAGTGTAATAATGTTCTTTTGTCCAAAAGAAAGTTATTACAACCGCTAGAATTGGAACTGTTATTCGCCAGTTGTCGAAAGCCCACTTAACGGCAGCTTTTCCGAACCCTACTATACTTAGGATAAATCCCATTCGTTTCTCCAATGCAAATAGGGGCCGTTAAGCCCCTAGTCACATGCTTCACATTTTGGATATTGAAATACAAATCTACTTGCAGGAGCACCACAACTAAAGCAAATCTTGCTAGAGTGTTGTCTAGCAAATCTTGCCATATAGTCTGTGGTGTGATCCCCACCCTCATAGATAAGATGAAGAAGGCCCTTGTGGACTCTTGCTTCCACAGCGTCTACAGGAGGTCCGTTATTGAACTCTTCTTCCCACTGTACCATTGTAATGAAAGAATCTAAAAGCGATTCCCAGTATTCTGGGACTTCATCGGTTATCAAGTAGTTCATTTAATGTTCTTTCAGGGTCTTTGGAGGTAAAGTAGGCACGATCTTCTGCATCAGTCATTGGACGATGCTGGGTCTTACCTTGTCTATCTTTCCAGCAAATATAATAATTATTATTAAAAGGTATTGTCCAAATGTTACGCATATCTCTCCTTTGAGTGTGGGATTCTGTTCCAAGGCTCCCACCGCCCGTCGTCTAGCTTATGCAGCTAGCGCGAATGCAACGTTATCGTTTGCAGTTAATTATGGCACTTTGCCAGTCAATAGTCTCGGAAAGGTCTATGTAATGTCAGTCGATTTCCAAGTCGTCCCCGTAAATGGTGGAGACGGCGAGAGTCGAACTCGCGTGCTGTCCATTTTTATTACAAATCGTCAGCGACTATGCATTGTTATAACAAATTATGCTCGAAAAGTCAAGATATATTTTAGTGAATCCCTCCAAGAACGGGTTCAGACTGGTATAGTTGACCAGCTACTGTCGCAGTATTGCGGATAGCTTTCACGTGCCTCTCGGCATCTTCTAGAGACTCGGCCCAGATTCGTACGGAGTACGTTGTCTGGCCTAGCTTGTAGTCTACTAGAAAAATACTTAGATTACCACTGATAAATTCTTTATTAATAATCATTCGCAAGTCCATACTTCATTAGATCGTTTGAGGCGTGGCCAGCCCTGATCGTCAGTAAACGATCGCTCTTCGAACAATAGATTGTTTGTTGGCACAATAGTCAACCGATCACCATGTGTTCGAATAAACATAAACTCTTTAGCCTGCGATACCTCGTGAGTATATGCATCTCCCTGAGGCACCGCTGTAAATAAGTACTGGCCTTCTCCACCGCCCTTGACACGAACATCTAGCCCGTCCAAATAGTCATAAATTAGCAGCGAGAAATCTCTGCCATAGCAATCCCAGACTTGTGCTTGTTTCATCGTCCAATCAGTACATTCTGGCTCCTTGCTAAATGAGATGGCATGAGGTGGTAAACCTCTATAAAATGCACCTCCTTGAAGAAGAACGTGGCATCCCCAGGCCCTTCCAGGATAACTATGCAGGCCAAACCATACTGCTGGCTCATACCCTGAGACTCCTTCTCGGATGAATGAGCTGTCCACCCACACATAATAGTGCCGTGGTAGTGATGCGCTAGAGCTACTCAAAATGATTTTCCTTGTGTCATTTTACAAATTCCCTTTCTAGATCTGCCCAAGTAGTAAGTTCACCATCCAGATACACACGTGTACCCTTCATACTGACAAACCGACCCTCGACCTCGTAAGAGTCAACGCCTTGCTTAAGCATATACTTAGTAACCTGCGAGAATACCTTAGGATGGTATCGCATATGCGTGGTAAGCTGACCCTTTTTGTATACAACATTGATCATTATCGTCTCCTATCTATCTCTCATATTACAAGGTTTAAGCTTCAGAGTCAAGTAAAAAATTAACCAAAACTAAAATAATACTTGACTTTCGATCGTAAATAGGTTACTATATTAACTAGGCACGAAGATGCCTAAGTTAGAGAGGAACTAAAATTGGGTAAAAAGCGTACTAGATCAAAGAAAACTTCTAAGGGCTTGCATAGTAATGTAGCCAAGAAGCATAAGTTTGATACTTGGTCTCTAATAGATCGCCTTACCTTTAAGGCGGATGCTAGAGCGGCTGGTAAGCGAGTCTGCGAAACCATTCGTAATCCAGACAAAGACAACAAAAGTGCCCTGTACATCAGGGTTTGTACACAAGGAAAAGCACGTGGATAATGTAATTCAATTTCCAGGCAAGGCTCCCAAAGATCCGGACTTCGATCCGGTCGAGGACTTTATTGAAGCAGCTCTGATTCCTTGGGCTGTGGAAAATGAAATTGATGTTGATTCCATGCTTTTCAAGCTAAACGCAGCAGGCATTATGGCCTGTATGCAAGGGATGTTACTAAGTAATGATAATTGAGCGACTTCGTGAGGATGCAATCATTCCTCGCTATCAAACTAAAGGCTCTGTAGGTTTAGATCTTCATAGTATTGAAGCAACTGTTATTTTGCCAGGTGATAGTGCATTGATCGGAACTGGTCTTCGCATTAATCTACCAGAGGGCTTCGAGGGGCAAGTTCGTTCTCGCTCAGGCCTAGCAGCAAAAAACAGTGTTTTTGTTCTTAATAGCCCTGGCACCATTGACTCTGATTATCGAGGTGAGATTAAAATCATTCTCTTTAATGCGGGCAAGGAAGCTTTCTATGTTAAGACCGGAGACAGAATCGCACAGCTAGTACTAGCGCCCGTTCACATTGAGCAGGAACTATTACTAGATAATATTAGAGAAGACAACGGATTTGGATCGACAGGACTATGAGAGTAGAAGTTAGAAACGGCAACCTAAACAGGGCTTTGCAGCTATTAAAGCGGAAGCTTATTGAAGAAGGCGTGTTTAGAGAAATTCAGGAGCGACGCTTTTATGAAAAGCCAAGCGATAAAAGGCGTAGGCTAAAGCGCGCTGCTGTTGTCAGGGAAAAACGTAGAGGGAGGGCTCAAGAAGAGTCTTAATCTATATTATGGAATGTGTAAATACTGTAACTAGTGTATTGTATGCTGAGGCTAGAGGTGAGAGTGAGAAGGGTATGCGTGGAGTTCTTCACGTTATTCTCAATAGATCCAAGAAGCAGCATAAGCCAACGTGCCACGTTGTAAAGCAGCGAGGTCAGTTTGCCAAAGGGCTATATAAACCCGGCGACCCAATTTGGCAGTTAGCCAAAACACTAGTAAAGAACCCTGGTAGAGATATTACTAGGGGTGCTGTTTACTTCCACAACAGAAGTGTTAAGCCATATTGGATTAGAGAACTTAAAGTGACACTGAAATACGGTGGTCATATTTTCTATTCTGTATAAAATGAAGGCCCGCTGATTAGTTTCAGCGGGCCTTTTTACGTACACGTAACATTAGGTGAGAAATCGTTGTGGTTTGGCGCAGGTAAGAAAAAAGCGCCCTACTTTTCAGTAGGACGCTCTTCGTAAGCCCAATGTACCGTTATCCAATCGTTCAGGCAACTTTCCCAGTTGACTAGAGGACTGTCTGGGCCATACTTCTTGACCATCTTTGAGTACCAATAGGGCCAATACTGATCAAAGATTTGACTTGTAGAGAAAGTATGCGTACCATCGGGGTCTTGATAACTATAATACTTCATGTCATAAGCCTGTAATTGAGAACGAAGTTCTCTACTAGTAGTTTTACTACTGATGCTCGTAGAACCAGCTCATCAGCTTCCATCTCGGCCACTGTGATAGACATAAGCCTGTAGATTTCGTCAATATCAAGTGGCGTCATGCCCAGATCAATTGGTTCATCACCAAACTCGACCTCTTTAGCACAATATGCTAGTAACTCTGCTGTAATCAAAGTTCTTTGTCCCATGGCATAGTGTGCTGTGTTGCTACAAACATGCGCTCGCAGATTTCTCTAATCTCATCTTTAAAAACGTGCAGTGCTGGACGCTCCCAAAGTTTCGGGAAACTGGCTTCAAATAGTTCTTCAAAGTTTTTAATATTCTGGGCCATGTGACCTCTCCGTTCTCTTATATACTTGAAACCAGTCTACACCATATGCAGGACATACTAGAATATTCTCTGGTAGACCATTAGTATCTTTACTTCCAGTTTCACCACAGATAAAGTAGATGTCTGCTAGCTTTTCAGCTAGTACATTGTGCCGTATAATAGCCTTGATCTTGCGAAGTTGTTCGAGTTCACCCTCGAAGGCTTCAAGCTGCAACACGATATTCAAACCTTTCCATAGTCTGGAGGAAGCGCATATCTTCATACCCATTGAGGTAGTCTAAATGAGCCTTTGTGCCTTCGTTGAAGGGATTAAGATAGAACATACCCTGAAGGTAGTCATCACCCCCTGAGCAATAGGCCGAAGCTTCAAGGGCTTCGCGGGTCTTAGCTTCTAGGATTTCACGAAAGTTCATTTGGTCCACTCCACTTGTTTAATGCCAGCTTCTTTGATCGCGAGTTTACAGATTGGGCAGGGTTCCGCATTTGCAAAGCCTACCTTGTTATTTCGGTACACTACAATTTTGTAAGCCCTAGACAAGTCTTTGCATCGAATAATACTAGCGACTTCTGCATGGAGAAACTCCTTCATTGGCAGGCCAGCTTTTTGTGCGAGCTTAGCCTGCTTGGGGTGGGTCTTAATATACGAGTTCTTACCTACGGAAAGAATACGACCTTTCTTGTCGTAGATAATCGCGGTGATATTCTGTTCTTTCTTCGCCATATTGTTATAATACCTCAATGGCCAAGCAAAGTCAAGCCTTAATCCCAAAGACCGTTGTAATACTTAGCAAACAGTCTGCGTCCGTTATCCATACGAGCATTATGCTTTGCAATACCATCAGTATCTACATGGTAAGCTGGTTTGCTAAGATCTCTTTGTCGGTTAACTACAAGCTCTGAGTTTTCGAATGTGATCTCTAGCTGATCGTCATTATGATAATACTGATCTTCCCAATTGCCTTTTCGATGTTGCTCGAAAGCCCAGATCATTTCGTCTAGAACCCAATCCCAACGGTCATGAATATCCTCAAATGGAGCATCCTCTGGATCAACAGAAGGAGAACCATTTTTCTTCTCTCTTAGCTTTTCAAGCACAGGAACAATGATAAAAGCTAGGGTCTGATCTACGCCCCAAACATCATAATCATGAATCTGCACATTGATCTTGCGCTTGCGTGAATTCCAGTAACGGTTTACTGGTAGAAAAAGACGATGTAGAAAGTCTACTGTGTTCTCAACAGCTTTATCTACCTTGGTTACTGGTTCATAGTCGAAGAAGGGAATACCTAGCTGCTTAGCTCGGTAGGCCTCGTACTTACGTTCCAGATTACGAAAAGTGACGAGGTCACTTGTGTAGGGTCCAATATTTACTTTCATCGCCGCATCCTTGCAATAGCTATAATATCTTCGTCATTGGTTACTGGCACACTGTTACTCTTGTGTAAGGTGCTAATGCCCTTAATTAATGTACCTGTATATTCTTTGGGAGCTTTACTCATAGGAGTGTATGCCATGCCGTCACCGCTAGGAATATTGGGAGATTCACGGCGAAGAGACTCAGCATACATTGAGGGCTTCTTTGCACCGTTTTTAGGCACACGCATTTTGCCTGCACGGTACTTTTTGTACTCGTACAGGCTCATTTGCTTAGAACCAAGCCGACGCATCAGCTTGTTATAATCATTAAACTCTTGTGTGAATTTGTCTGTCATGGTTCTAATATAAGCCCTTCTAACAGTTATTTCAAGACTTTTTTGAAGATAAACCCAATCTTTTCTGAGTTTGTCTCGCCAAAGATACTCATTAGCTCCCAGCCATCTGCCAGCATTGCATCTAGTGCTCCGGGAAGATGAACTGGGCTTACCATGAGTCCACGAGCATACGCATAGTTTTCCGCTTTGATTAGTTCGCCAAAGCGATAATCAGCCATCTTAGGGGGTTGGGCTAAATTGTCCACACCAATCATCCTCTGCTACTTGTGGGAAAGAACCTGCTATTGGAGGCATTGCTCGGCAGATCAATACGGTTTCTTCGTGAATCTTTGTTACCTCGTCTCCGACGGGATTTAGCATAGTAAAGCTACTTCCTTTACTTACTAACAGATCACCATATTTACAGGCAGCGCAACTCAATGGATTGTATGGGTTTTAATATACCCATCCTCTTCCATCTTAGACAAAGCCTCGTCCATCTGATCTTCGGTTAAGTTTAGCATTTGTTGAACCTCTTCAAAGGATCTGTCTTCTAAAACTAGTAGCTCTATGATTTGAGAATACTCAAAATCAGTTAGCATCTAGAACCTCTTGAATGGCGATAATATAGTCTTCGATTACGAAGCCCATTGTCTTATCGTCATATTCAGGAGAGAAGAATACTTCCTTGATAGCGTTTAGATAGTCTTGAATTTCATCTAGTGGGGATGGTGTCTTTTGTTCCGGTTCTGGAGTAGTTACAGTCAGAGTACCAGCACTATCTATAGAAAAACTAGCGTTCATAGTGTAGTCTGTTAGGCCGAAGCCCTTTGTGTTGATATTAATTTCCATTGTTATAGTACCTTACATAGCTCTAGGGATTGTTCTGGGGTGAAACCTTCTAGCAGGTATGCTTCGTATAGTTCACGACGAGCGTAAGCTATATCGGAGGCACGCTCTGCTAGTTGGCAGAATGAATCGGCAAGTAGTTCTACTGCTTGCTTAAGTTGATCGTAGTCCAAATTACTTCTCTGATTATTGTTTTACAACTACTACTGCGCTGTAAAACTTAATAATCTCTTTTGCCGTTGTATTGGCTTCACTAATAGTAGCTGAACTACTGTGCTCGGTCCAGGAGCCGTCTGCTGTCTGAACCATGACCTTGAAGTCTCCAGAAGTAATGGCAGCAGCTTCTGTTTGGGGTTCTGAGTTAGTAAGAACCGACATAATATCGCCACTAGGTGCATTTTCGGGCATCTTAGGATTGGCGACTAGACTGCCACCATACTTCTTTACCATATTGTCAGTCGTTGCCTGCTTCGCATAACGAAAAGCAAGGGTCAGGTTATTCTTCTCGCGGAACCAAAACATAAATTCTCCTTCTCTAGTTTTAATAATATAACAAAAATTGGGATGAATGTCAAGAACTTTTTAAGCAAAAGGCCCGACCATCACGAAGATGATCGGGCCTAGCCGCCCACCGCGCTAGTGGGACTATCGGACTGTTCCCGATGGTCAGATTAGTTGCAGTTTTATTACGCGATAAACTAACACATCGCGGTCATTCCACTCACGGCTGAAAGCGTTGCCGTCTATACTCCGAAATAGATTCGCCTGATAGCGTGTCAGGATTTTTACGTGTAATAGATCGCAAATCTACTAAGGTCACGTAATCCATACAACGCGTGGACTAACCGCATCAGCCTAGCCTAGCATATCGCTAGTTTTGCTGGTTTATCCCCATAAGGGGCTAGAACACCGGCTATCTGCGCATAAATGCATAGCAGCTATTATCTCTTTAGAGCGGCATATTCTGGAGCTTCCTACCAGACTCAAACTGGTTTCATTAGCTTGGAAGGCTAAGGCACAATCCATATACCAAGGAAGCGATTCAGGTGGTTCCACACAAACACAAGCCGTGCTCGTATGTAATAAAATATAATCTATAAAGTCCACGCTGGTTGCATGGAACCACCAGAATGGACGGTGTTTTAAGGCACACCGTCCAAAGCCTTATCTGTCGCTCATCTCTCTAGGAAGAAGGCCCGTAGTTCGTGACAGTGTTGAACGCGTAATCATGTAACGACAAATACGCCGCCGGAACGTCTATTGTTAGGCACAATCGCCGTCGGAAAGGCCTGCTTTGAACCTTAGAGGTTCGCTGCGAACATCAGTTGTTTCCAACTGATGAAACATATTACCAAATCTGACCTAGGAAGTCAAGAACAATTTTTACTGAGCTTGACATTCAGGGCTTTCACCGCCAGCATTTTCCCGACATGGGAGTAGAGCTGGGTCAGTAGGAGCTTCAACACCACCTGGAGCCTCTGGGGCCTCTGGAGCGCAGGCTAGGAGACATAGTCCGCCAAAAGTAATTAGTGTAGCAGCTAGTGCTGCCTTAATTCTATTTCCCATTTTCTTTCTCCTGTTGAAACGCACGTTCTA
>Ga0315905_10002605_pt1 | contig 18952 bp, 17 predicted proteins | sample LakEriMetagenome_5_FD_203522 | JGI IMG/M metagenome (GOLD analysis project Ga0315905, IMG submission 203522) | Freshwater fungal communities from buoy surface, Lake Erie, Ohio, United States - Buoy 4 MA121 | ecosystem: Environmental > Aquatic > Freshwater > Lake | place: USA: Lake Erie, Ohio... | reverse complement strand
TTGTCCGCAATAGGTGAAGAAACAACGTGAAACTGCGTGAACGTGCGTGGAGACTTTCTCCATAAATTTTCAGGAGATATCGGCATTTCCGCAGTTCAGCGAAATACCGATGAACGTCCCCCGCTTATAGACCGACTCACCATCGCACCCAAAGCAGGTTTGGGATCTCTACCCACCTATACTTGCCAAATGGCGTCAATCCTTGGCGGGAATGCATCACGGCTTGAGGTCTATGCGCTCTTTGTAGCCGCAGTAGTCCTGATCGGCGGCGGCATCAGCGGTGCAATCGTTGTGACGTCGAGTGAGGGCGAGACATCTGCGCCAGTGACCATCGTGGAAACTTCTTCAACAACCGTAACGACAGCAGTTCTGGTTGAAGTCACGGTGCCGAGCACAACGACCGCACCAATCAATCAGCCCCCGCCGCCAACATCACGCTATGTAGATCCTCCCCCGGAGACCGTGACTCCAGATCAACCAGTACAAGATTTCTCTGCATACTGCACCATGCCAAACATGATCGACACCTTCACTGGTCAAAACCCGAATGACCCCATCAGCGGACTCTCCGCCGTCAGGCAGAAACTTACTGATGCGGGCTGCCCATACTCCGCGCTCCAGCAGTGCTTTACCGATTCACTTCCCGCAAATACAGTCCGAATTGTGAGCCAAGAACCCTCGCCAGGGACGCTCGTTCACCGATCATTCGGGACAGTGACACTTTCTGGCGAGGTCACTTCAGTTGGCTTTTCTTTCCCGCCAGAACAGAGTTGCTAAAGCACACCGGGATTCTCTCCGAGCCGAAGACAGCAATGCTCCAGTAATCCTCAGTTCAGCGTCTCCGGTGCCATCCCGTAAACGGTGGCTCGCAGGATCTTCTCTAGTTGCTGTGTCGTCAGATGCTCGCCGTATCTGCCAGCGACCACGTCACGAACCGCCGGTATGTCTCCCCGCACCAGCAGGTGCAGCATGAGAGCCAGCGTCGACCCTGCTCGAGGCTGGCTCTCTTTGCGTTGTCTACGCCTTTCGGCGGTGCCTCGGATCGTTTGAAACTTTGGGCTATTGCGACTATAAAACCGTGATGCAAAATCGTCTCTCTGCCCTCGCCCGTCTTCGCTTTATCGCAATCGCCGGAGTCGCTTTCTTGGCCCTCGGCGGTGTCACGTTCCTGCCGATCGAAGGGGCGGTCGCTGCAGTCACCACCACGACGATCAATTTCGACGAAGTGCCGATCCCGGACGACGACTATACCGACGCAAACATTTACGTTGAACAGGGCGTCACCATTGAGGGTGCGTTTGGGATCGTGCGAGACGCCGTGGACAATTCGAACTGGGGCCTCAATGGAACAGATGGGCGACAGTTCCTTGGACAGAACGACGTTCAACCTATAACCATCACGTTCGCGACGCCGATCAATGGATTCGAGATTGACTGTTCGGCGTCGGACGGCACTTCCAATGGCAATGGAATTACTGTTACGGGATTAGATGCGACTGACGCAGTCGTGGACTCAATGTCGACCACGTTCCCCACTGTCAACACCTGGACCACGTTAACCATCGAAGGCGGAGGGATCACAAGTGTGACTCTCGCCGGAACCCCGAATGATGCCTCTCCTTGGGGATGCGACAGGATGATCATGTCCACCGGTGACCCAACAACCACGAGCACCACGATTGCTCAACCGTCTGCCGATGACCCGGCCAAGCCTGCATTTACTGGTTGAAAATTTCACTGAGCGGGCCTTACTGAATCAGTCGCTGTCCGCTTAGTCGTCAACTAGTTCAGCGTTTCCGGCGGCATCCCGTAGCCGGTGGCTCGCAGGATCTTCTCTAGTTGCTGCGTCGTGAGATGGTTGCCGTAGTTCCCACCGATGAACAGCCTGCGGCGCTAGTGCCGATCTTTGCCTGATGGTTCAGGCCCATCCGATTCGGTGGCTTTGAGCGGGTACGGACAATGGCGACATCCAGAACTGCAGCAGTGACCTCTTGCTAGGAGGGAGATCTCTGTCAGCACCAACAGTCTCGTGTCGGGATCGAAGTACCAATCCTTGCCATCAGCGAGCGCACCGGCGTGCACTGAGTCCCAACGGTTCACCAACGAAGTCTCGCAGATTCATCCCACCAACAACGAGCCGAACGCAAGCAGGAGCGCCAGCATTCAGCGCGCTGCAACCCGACACAACCCCGACACTCACCCTCACAGATAGATCGGAAACGTTTTCGCGCTAGTGCCTAAGCGATTAGCGCACAGTCGAGCAAAGCCGTTCGATCGTCTGAGTCGTCCGCTTCGGCCATGCCGATGACTTCGTGAGACGCTCGGGCAGCACGCACACGGTTGCCAATGGGGTCAAAGGTGGTGAAGGTACGCCGGCGGTGGCGGGCTGGGCGGGCGTACTCCAGACGGTCTCATCGGCGGGGCTACTGCAGGTTTGGGAAACCACGATGCCGTAAGCGCCCGCCCGATACGGCCAGCGCACTGTCAGAGGAATCATCAGTGCGGTCGAGAATGGTTGCGCCGCGCCAGTCGTGGTCCAGGTCACCGTCTGACCTTCCGCAGTCGTGGTCGTCGTGCCGGTCGTGGTCGTTATGCCAGTCGTGACCGCCGAAGTCCACCCGGGCAAGGATCCGGGAGTGACCTCACCGAATGGGGCTGTGAACTGAGCAACAACCTTCATGGTGCCGCCACCACCGTTGATGCACCCGTGTTGAATCTCAAGGGTCATGGCGCTGGTACGGCCCACGATCGCGTCTGAACTCTGAAGATCAATGATCGCGTGGGCTCCAGCAGGCAGAGGGCTCGATGTGACTAGTGATCCGGTCACAGCGATGACGATGGCGACGGCCAAAGCGGAGCGGGCAAAGAGATTGCGATTCGACATAGGTGAAGGATACCGAAATTCAGAACCCAATCACCGGGACAGAGCGTTTCGAGCCTCAACTGCCACCTTCTGCGACGCGGGAACCGCTACCTGCGCGCCACGCGCATCCTGCACCCCGATGATCCCCCACGTGTTCGTGGCGTAGTCGACCCACGGATAAAAACCCATGGCGCCGTTTCCGCTTACGACAACAGTCCCACCGAACTCGTTGACGACATCGGGCCAGCCACCCAGTCCATATCGGGGGATCTTCGTTATACCCACAGAGAAATCATTCGAGGTGTCGTAGGCAGAAACCTGATTCGAGATGAGCGCATCAACGGCTTCGACACTCAGCACACGTGTTCCGTTTGCTTCGCCCCGATTCAGAACCATCTGCAGGAACCTGCCGTAGTCGTCGACCGTTACCCGCACGCCGAATGCCGCATTCGCCATCGATGGCGCTCCCGGCCATGTGGTCGCGTTCATCTGCAGCGGACCAGTGATCCGTTGATTCACAATCGTTGCAAAGTCGGCGCCGCCAAGCACTTCCACGAGGCGACCGATAACAAGGAAGTCAGAGTTTCCATACGAGAACTTCGACCCGGCCGGAAACTGGCGGGCAGACGATGCAATCGCTTTCACACACGCGCTCAGCGACATTCCTCCGGCCTGACACTTGTTGTCGCGAACACCGGAGGTATGACTCAACAGTTGCCGAGCTGTCACGGGTGGATCGTCGTTCGAAAACTCTGGAAGCCACTTCGCGATGTTGTCATCGAGCGTGATCGTGCCTTGATCAACGAACGTCATGAACGTTGCTGCCGTGAGCCACTTTGTCGATGAGGCCACCGATAAGGACGTCGAGCCGCGAACTGCACCGATCGATTTTTCGTGGATCACGGAACCATCGGCACGCCCGACGCGCACCATGCCCCCCGACAGGCCGGCCGAGTTCACTCGTTCGACCATCAGCGCGTCGGTCTGATTGAACGCCGTGGGGGCATAAACCTTCAGCGAAGTTGCTGTCGTAGGCGGAGTCGTTGTCGTTGTCGTCGACTCAATGGCATCAACGCTCGTAGATGGGTTTGCGTCGGCCGCATCACCGTTTCCACAACTGGCAGCGAAAAGCGCTACGCATGCAAGCGCAACCCATAGCCCGCCGAACGAACCTGCCGTGGATTTCATCTCGCGATGGTCCCACGCATTTCGACTAGCCGTGGAGCGGTCCAAAGCTGCTGACCTGATACTTCACAACGTCGGGTGCACCAGCGAGAAGATCCCCAACGATCGACGTGAATGCCGCCATATGCGGAGTCTGGAAATGACCGCCGAGAGCAGCCTCGTCATCCCAATGCTCGGTGATGATGAACGTGTTCGGCTCGCGAACGTCTTCAGAGAATCGGTACACCTGGCAACCAGCCTCGGATTCAGAACCCTCAGACACAGCAATGAACGCAGCGATTGCTTCATCGCGCTTGTCGGGACGAACGGGAAGGGTTCCTCGGATCACGATGGTCATTGGGTGTCCTTTCAGAGGGTGTTTACTGCGCTGACGCTAGCGGTCAGCCAACCCTGCTGCCCGAAGATGCGCGATGTCATTGAACCCGTGCACCGCACGAACACCGCCACCGACGGCGACCGACGTGATCGATGCCGTTGCCACCCATAAGCGCCACGCCACAAGGTCATCGACGCCCAGCGCCCAGCACACTGCGGCCTTGATCGGTGACACGTGTGTGACCACGACCGTGGTCAGATCGCTTTCGTCGGCTTTATCTAAGTCGGTCATCGCCTCAGAGACGCGCAGGCCGAGTTGGCGAAGCGATTCTCCGCCAGGCGGAGCGAAATCGGCGTCGGTACGCCACGCTTTCCAGATCTCGGGCTCGACCGAAGCAAGTGCCACTCCGTCGAAATCGCCGTAATCGAGCTCGATCCATCGTTCGTCGACGACTGGTTCGATGCCAAATGCCTCGGCGGTTTGTCGTGTTCGCAACAACGGACTCGTGATTAACCGATCCACCGGACCAATAGCCGCAGCAAGCGCGGCGGCCTGATCCCTCCCAAGGTCGTCGAGCGGCGGATCAATCCGGCCAAGCAACAGACCCGACGCATTGTGTTCGGTGCGACCGTGACGAACGATATGGAGCATGACGTGACCTAACAGGTTGGAGGTTTGGGCACCGAACGCGAGAGTTGGCCTGTGCGGAAGAATCGTTCCCGAATTTGGGGACTAGAGAATTCAAACGCACGCCACGCCCACACGAGACATCCAAGACCGATGAACTCAAACAACAACGTGACTGCAATCGGATGACCAAGTTCGGGCAGTCCTCCGGCACCGAAATCGAGCCCAAAGAATGGCCACCAAAACACTTCGGGTCGGGCCCAGATCCCATCAAGGACAAGGTGCATCATCATGCCAATGGGAATACCAATCCATCGGCGACGCACCAAGCGACGCTTCTGTGTTGCCAGCATCAAGATGCCCAAGAGTGCAACGGGCGCAAGTAACGCATGCAGTACACGCGGGCCGCCTAGGAAGAACTCGCCGACCGGCAGTACTGCCCCAAGCATCACCAATCGGTAATCAAGTGCGGGGCTTCGAAACACCCACCACACGAAAACGAAACTGACTCCGGCGAACCAGAGAATCATCGGACGAGCAATCTCCCGCAATCGGGGCAGTAGGCAAGTTCATCGGCAGGCATTCGCTTCATGACGTCGACCTCGGCCGCAGCCAAAGAGATATGACAGCCCATGCAGGTGGCGCCTTGAAGGCGAGCAACACCAATACCGCCTTCGCCTCCGCGAATACGCTCGTATTCAGTAATCAACGTCGCAGCAACGGCATCGACGAGAGCCTGACGTGCAGCCAAGGTTTCCGCGAGTTCGCTATCGATAGCATTCTCAGATGATGCAAGCGAGGCCTTGACCTGCGCACGTTCAGCATCGAGCGCAGCAAGCGCAACAACCGATGCAGCAAGTTGCTCATCGAGCGGTTCGATCCGCTCCATCAGTTCAATCACTTCATCTTCAAGCGTTGATTGCCGACGCTTGAGCGATTCGAGATCAGCCTGAAGGCCCTGCGCTTCCTTGGGCGAGGTCATCGATCCGTCGTAGAGTTGCTTTTCGACGTGTGCGGCTTTTCCTTCAACGGTTGCGATCTCGTCTTCGAGTCGCTTCTGATCACGAGCTAGGCCGTCGCGCTCGGCCTGTGGTTCTGCCACCTCTGCCCGCAGCGCGCTTTCCTTACGATCGAGATCAACCAACGCCACCCGCTCTGGCAAGACCTTGCGACGATGACGTAACTGGTCGGCGGCGGTGTCATTGGCCTGCAAATCCAAGAGCCGCTCAAGATCAGTCATACCAACACCCTTACGCGTGTTCGCCCCTGCTGTCGCATCGTTCAGTTTGGACCCGGAGTAGGCATTGTCGTTGTCGTCGTAGAAGTCGTCGGAGATCGAGTCGTTGGAGGTGAGCTCGAGGTGGTCGACCTCGGACGCGTCGTGGACGTAGTGGCCGGAACCCTCGTCGTCGTGGCCACTTCAACCTTCGGTTCAGCGCCGTTCAGGATGCCATAGGGATCACTAGAACCAGACGCAGGCTTGCCCGCTCTGGTTGGAGCGGCACAGGTCGGCCACTCGACTCTCTTGGGCTTCGCCTCGTCGATGTAGGCCTGGTTGTAGTTGCGCCAGATCGTTGCTGGCCACAAACCACCAAACTGCTCGCGGCCACCAAGATTTCCCATGGGCTTGGTGCCTTCGGCAGGAATACCCATCCAGACCGCCGTCGTGAGCTGTGGGGTGAAGCCTACGAACCAGGTGTTTGTGTTGCTTTCAGTGGTTCCGGTCTTACCTGCAGCAGGCTGCCCGTTTAACTGTGCATTCGTACCCGTGCCGTTCTGAACATTGTTGGCAAGAATCTGTGTGGCGAGACAAGCGCTCTGCCAACTGACGCCGCGAGTCGGATTCGCTTGGTGCTGAATCAACACCGTGCCCGTGCGATCTTCAACACGATCAATAAAGTACGAAGGCTCGCGAACTCCGCCATTCGGGATCGCCGAATATGCCGAGGCCATTTCGAGCGGAGTCACATCGAAGACCCCAAGCGGCATCGACTTCGCACGGGGATCGAACTGGCTACTTACGCCGAGTCGCTGCGCGGTGTACGTCACGTTTTCGAGACCAACAGTTTGACCAAGACGAACGAACGCGCCATTCGATGACGACGCAGTCACGCTATTAAGGGTTCCCCCACCACCTGTGATGACATAAGGATTTGGCGTACTGCCCGGGTTTGGCCATGAACCGCCTCCGCCGACGATGTCATCAGGCAACACGCCCTGTTCCAACGCCGTCAGAAGTACAAAGGTCTTAAAGGTTGAGCCGGTCTGGCGGCCCGGTTCGTGGGTGGCGATGTCGTACTTGTAATCGACGAACCCGGGGCCACCAACGAGAGCACGAACGGCTCCCGTTGCCGACTCAACCGAAACCATCGCGGTCGTGATTCCCTTGGAATCGGCTTCATCGCGAACATTCGCTGGAAAGGTGTTGTCGTGCGCGTCTTGGGCAGCGTTCTGCGCAATTGGGTCAAGCGTGGTGTAGATCTTGAGACCACCACCGAAGACCTGTGCGTAGCGTTCTTCGTAGGTCGCGCCGAGGCGAGTGTCGGCAAGAAGTTGCTGACGCACCTCTTGAACGAAGTAACTCTCTTCTGGGGGCTGTGTAATCCCGCCGCAATCGGTGGGTCGAAAGCCCGCTGCAACTCCAGTGCACCGACCAACGGGAAGAGGCAATGCGTCGAACTCGGCGGCCTGCGCCTTGGTGATCACGCCGTTGTCCACCATCCGGTCAAGAGCCAGGTTGCGCTCACTCTTGGCCTTCTTGGGATGCAGGATGGGATCATTGCCCACGGGGTTTGAAATCAATGACGCCAAAAGCGCGCTGTCGGCCCACGTCAGCTCGGCAACAGGTTTGCCCCAATAGGTTTCCGCCGCGGCTTGAACGCCGTAAGCGCCGTTACCGAAATAGACAGTGTTGAGATACAGCTCGAGGATCTCGTCCTTTGTCACCTGACCTTCGAGGCGAATCGCAAGCGCCGCTTCTTTGGTCTTGCGGTTAAGAACGCGCTCATCGCTGAGCAATGCCTTCTTCACGAGCTGCTGGGTGATTGTTGAACCGCCCTGCTCAACTTCGCCCGACTGGACGTTCTCGACAAGGGCGCGAAACAGACCACGAAGGTTGATGCCGATGTGTTCGTAGAACTGTGCGTCTTCCACAGAGAGCACGGCATCTTTGATGGTGTCGGGCATCGCCGACAGCGGCACTGGGTCACGATTTTCGGCGGCATGCAGGGTGGCGATTAACGAGCCATCAGCTGCAAATACCTGCGAACGAACTGCGTAGTCCTGAAACTGAGAGACGTCGATAGCGCCGTCACCGCCCTCGACGGCGGAGGCGACTCGGGCAACCGAGGGAATGAGAATTGCCATCGCCACAGCGACGATGACTCCCCCGCTGAAAATCGCGGCCCCGAACTGAATCAGCTTTTTCATTCCAAGCCCAACAGTACCGGCGTCTGGCTGCGCCCCTCTGTCAGCCCCTCGGCCAATCGACAGGACGCTTTTCGACAAATGCCCGCATTCCCTCGACCATTTCGGGACTCATCATCGTTCGATGAAAGAGACCGGTGTCAGACATGGGTAAACGGGCGTTGAGATCCCGCTTGATTGCGGCACGCGCTTCAGGGCCAGTAAGAGAAATCTGCTCGAGAACCCATTGAGTGTGGGCCTCAAGTTCGTCATGAGGGACCACTTTGCCGATGAGCCCCATCTGGTCGGCTTCGGTTGCAGAAATCTCGGCGGCCGTAAAGAAGAGATACCGCGCCTTTGCGATGCCAATGGCTTCGGCAATCCGGGCAGACATAAACGGATCAGGAATCCCCCGCAGCAGTTCAGGAATGCGGAACCGAGCATCGGCCGAGGCAATCACGACATCGCAGTGCAACGCGAGGTCGAGTCCGCCGGCATGACACAGGCCATTAATGCGGGCGACCCAAATCTTGCGACAGCGTTCGATGTGTCGGAACGGAAAGTTGTCGGTTGCGTCCCACTCGTTTGCAAGACCCTCGGGGTCTTCTGACTTACCCGCCATATCGCCACCAGCCGCAAACCACTTGTCGGTGCCGGTCAAACACACAGAATCAAGTTCGGTCTGCCCATCGGCCCAGATAGCCGCGCGCTTCAGTGCTCGGTACATATCCTGAGTGAACGCGTTGCGTCGTTCTGTGCGATCAATGCGCAAGTGAAGCGTTCGCCCACGCACCTCAGAGATGATGAACGCGGAACCGAACTCAGGCGGCACAACCGACGCGACCATCAGATGCCGTAGACCTTGGCTGCGGTCTCGTAGAGAACTTTGCGGATGACATCTTCCGGAAGCCCACCGAGCAGTTCTTGCGCGTACTCGCGCGGACGTGTGGCAGCCGTTCGCGGACCAGGGTGCATACACGTGGGATGCGGGTAGTCGGTCTCGAACATGATGTTGTCGGGAAGGACGTCGATTGCCGCAAGGGCCGACTTCTGTTCAAACCAGAAACAACCGTAGAGCTGACGGCGGAAGTATTCGCTTGGAGTGAGCTCGTATTCGGGATGTTCGTCGCGAACCCCTCCGTTGTTCCACTGCCAATCGAAGGTTTCAAGCGCTCCGGGCAGCCAGCCGACACCCGACTCGACCGAAACGAACTTGAGTTCCGGGAATCGATGACACATGCCACCGAAGATGAGATCGGCCATACAACGCATGTTGTCCATGAAGATCATCGACGACACCTTGGCGAAGTTCGTCATCCAACCCATGTTGGCGGTGTCTTCAAACAGTGTTCCCATTGAGCCGCCACCAACGTGGAAGCTCACCGGCACACCAGCATCCTGCACCGTCTTCCAAATCGGATCCCAGTGCTTGCTCGCCAACGGTGGCTGGCCGTAGTCCTGCGGCTGATTACAGAAGTTGATGGCCTTGTGGCCCATATCGAGACAGCGCTCGATTTCACTAATTGCAAGATCAAGGTCCCAGAACGGAACTGCGGAAATTGGAATCAAACGTGCAGGGTCGGCACTGCACCAGTCAGTGAGGAAATCGTTATAGGCACGCACGCACTGCGCAACGAGTTCTCGATCACCGAGACGAAGGAAGTATCCGTTGCCGAATCCACCCACATTGGGATAAAGGATCTGCGCATCGACACCTTCTTCATCAAGGAATGCCAAACGGGCCTTGGCGTCGAACATCGACGGATGAATGTCGTCGAACGTCTTCGGGGTGCTGAGTGGCATGATCCCGTCGAAACCGGCCATTGAGTAGTAACCGGGAGCGCCGATTCGTTCACCACTCACCATCCACTGATCCACGCCGTCGATTCGCTCGATATGAGGAACCTTGTCGTGAAGTGACGCCGGAAACGAACGCGTCCAGGTATCTGGCGGTTCGGTGAGATGTGTATCGACATCGATCACCTTGTAGGTATCGAAAAGATCAGTCATGGTCGAGTTCTCCTAAAACATTTTCCAGTGATGGATACTTAGCGTTCTATGCCCATCGGCCAATCGCCGATGATGCCTTTCTCTTCCAGTTCAGCAAGTTCTGCGTCGGAATGCCCAAGCATCCCCCCAAGAATTTCCTTGTTGTGCTCACCGAGCGTCGGTGCCGGACGACGCACCCAGCGCTCAACGCTCCCATAACGGAACGGAAGCGTTGGGGTCGGGTGAATGCCCACGACTGAATGATCGACGTCCTCGCAATACCCACGGAAGACATTTTGGGGATGACCGGAAGACCGCCGATTGTCTCGAGTCTCGGCTGCGGGAATACCAGCGGCAACAAGAGTTGCGACCGCTTCGCTCAACTCTTGTTGCGCGGCCCACTCCCCAATCAACACATCGAGTCGATCATGCTCACGCCGGCGGTCGGCAAGCGTTGCCAGAGTTGGATCGTCAGCCAACTCGCGATGACCGATCACTGCTGCCAGCGACTTCCACTGCTCATCAGTGGCACAAGAAACGGCCAACCAGTTCTCAAAGCCTTCACAGGCGTACAAGTTCTGCGGTGCGGCATACGGACTGCGGTTGCCTTCTCGCTCCACCCGGAGATTGTGGGCCGTCCATTCGATGACGGGCTCGGCCGCAACGCTGATCGCCGCTTCAAACATTGGAGCCTCGATGAGACAACCCTCGCCGGTGCGGTCGCGACGCTGCAGGCCGATGAGTGCACCAAACGCAGCGTGTAATCCACCATTGGGGTCACACGGTCCACGCTGGATTCGAGGCTGATCTTCGGGGTGCCCAGTCATCCATGCGAGTCCAGTGATCTGTTCCATGGTTTGAGCAAAACCAGGGCGGTCGCGCCACGGACCATCAAGACCGAACGCCGGCATGCGCACCATTACTGCACGTGGGTTCACACTCTTGATGACATCCCAATCAAGATCGAATGATTCAACCACGCGAGGAGTGAAGTTCTCGATGACGATGTCGGCCTTTGCAGCTAGCTCTAGTGCCAGCGCCCGACCTTCTGGACGATCGAGATCAAGGGTGACGTCGTATTTATTGGTGTTGGCTGAAAGGAAGAACGCGCTGTACTCCCACCACTGAGGACGGCTGTAGAACATGCCGCCCGCTGTTCGCATGCCATCAATACGCCGGGTTGATTCAACGTGAATGACTTCGGCGCCCAGTGTTGCGAGCATTCCCGCCGCCGATGGGCCTGCCCACCATGCAGTGAGATCAAGAACAGTGATACCTGCAAGTGGAAGCGCAACTGACTCGGCAACCATCTGTGGTCGAGGCGTTCGCACAGGGATCGCCTCACCGTTCTCGGCCCCCATAGCGGGTGCAGGCTCTGGTGCGCCGCCCGAAACTCCATCAATCAAGTACGGCCGACGCGGCATCGAGAACTCATCCAATGGATCGCGTAAAAACACACCACGTTCCTGCGGATGATCGAGTTCAAGAATGCTTTTTCCGTCGGCAACTGGCGCAACGGGAATTCGCAACGCTGCCGCAGCTTCAACAATCTCTGCAGTGGTGTGCTTCGTTGTGTACTCGCGAACCAACGCGTTCCACTCGGCGGCACGAGCATTGCGAGTCGCAAGCGCAGCGAACTCTGCCGATTCAAGTAGATCAGGACGCTCAATCAGAATGCAGAACGACTCCCACTGATCGCGTGTGTTGGTATTGAAACCGACCCAACCGTCGAGCGTCGGCTCAATAGAAGGAATCTCAACATTGCGTGGTGGCACTGTGGGGTCGGGCTCAGGTCGACCCGCAAGCGAGTTGAACAGATCGGAATAGTTCGTCGCAGTTACATTCGCGACTTCAAACACCGAGAGATCGATGAGTTCACTTGCACCGGTTTCGCGAGCTCGTCGAACTGCGGCCAACGAGGCAACCGCGCCGTAGGCGCCGCCGACCCATTCCACAATGCGCCCGCCCATTTGAATGGGAGGAAATTCGCGCACGCCGCGAATGGCGACTGCGCCACTGTCGGCTTGCAAGGTGAATTCAGTAGCGGGATGATCAGCAAACGGTCCGGTGAGCCCGTAAGGAGTTGCGGCAAGCACGACCGTGCCTGGCCATTCACCCGGCGGCGGACCACTCACAATGACGAGGTCGGCAGCGGCACAAAGTTCATCGATGATGGCCTCACCGGCAACAGCCGTCACTGACCGCTGTCCGTGTCGGAGATAACGAAACAGCGGGGCATCACCGCTGGTGGGAACACCTGACCATTGAGCGTGGCGCTGAGGGTCGCCCTCGGGCGGTTCCACTCGGGTCACTGTCGCTCCGGAATCGGCAAACAACTTTGCGCAGTAGGCGCCGCTCAGGTTCGTCGAGAGATCGACGACCACGATGTCTTTGAGTTCCCCTCTATCCCCCATCAGTCTCTGACCGTAGTTCGCCCGCCCCCGAGCCGGTACCGTCGGCCCTGTGAAACTTGCCTTCGCCGGAGCCGGCACTATTTCTGTCGTCCATGCGATGGCCGCAGCCGGGGTGAAGGCCGAAATCGTGGCCGTCGCGTCTCGCACCAGCGAGAGAGCAACAGAATGGGCCGGACAGGTCGGCGCACAGGTGGTCGCATTTGAGGACCTCCCAGCCGGCGCCGACGCCGTTGTGGTGTGCACCCCGCCGGACCGTCATGCAGCCGATGCGTTGCAAGCACTCGGCGCAGGGGCTGTGGTGCTCGTCGAGAAGCCGCTCGCGACCACCCTTGCCGAAGCCGACGCGATCGTCGAGGCCGGCGGCCAGGTTGTCTACGCCGAAAACCTTGCCTTCTCCCCTCTTGTTGTCGCCACAAATGAATTAGTGAGGGGCATCGGCGCACCCAACTTCATCGAGATCCGTCAGCTTTCCCCGCGGCCATCGTGGGGCGAGTTCCTCGATCCTCCCCGAGGTGGCGGCGTCCTGTTCGATCTCGGTTCGCACGCAGTCGCGCTTGCACTACTTCTTGCCGGCGCAGACGCACCCGTGGCGGTTGAGGCGAAGTTGAGCCATTCCGCAGACATTGAGGTCGACGATGCCGCCGAGGTGTTCATCACCTTCGCTTCAGGCATGCGCGCTCGCATTGAGACGAACTGGACCAACCCTCATGCGGTGTGGGACATCCAAGTCTCAAGCGATAGGGGCGTCGTGCGCACTGAGTTGATGCCCCAGCCCGGCATCGAACACAACGGTGAGCCTGTTGCGCTGGCCCCGCTGGGCGACGTCGTCGATCCGCATCTTGAGCAACTCGGTTACGTCGACCAGATGCTGACGCTGCGTGATGTTGTCGGTGGGGCACCATCGCCAATCGATGCTCGATTTGGCCGCCGAGTCCTTGACGTACTCAGCGCCGCCTACGCCGCAGCGAACACGCCAGGCTCAAGCGTCCCCCTTCCATTTGCCGGACCTCGGAATCGGACACCTCATCAGCTCTGGAGCGATACGGTCGGCCCATGACCGACCTCACCGTTGACGCAATCCTCGCTGAATCCTCACGACGCACTGAAGGCCGCACTGACCTCGGCGACGGCAGCGCCTTCTTCCTTGAGGGTCTTGGTCGATTCATGGATTCGCTCCATGGCGACGCGCAACTCAACCCCACTGGTGAATTCATTGCCAGCGAACGAGCGTTGCTTCACACCGTCAATCGACTGAACTACACCGCAGATCGCGCAACCTATCCAGAAATCGCACAGCAGAAGATCGAGAAGCCGGTGTTCATCATTGGCATGCCTCGCACGGGCACAACGATTCTGCACGACATCCTCGCTCAGGACCCCGCAAACCGAGCACCGCTCACATGGGAGTGCATGTTCCCGTCTCCCCCACCTCGTGCCGAAACATTCGCCACTGATCCACGTATCGCGATGTGCGCAGCAACCATGCCGCCCATCGAAGATCAGCAGCTCAAAGCAATTCACCCACTCGGGGCCGAACTCACCCAGGAGTGCGTCACTCTTATGGGCGAGTCAATGTGCACGCCACTGTTCCACAATCAGTTCAACGTCTCGAGCTACCAGGACTGGGCCGACCGCGATGCTGATTGGTCGAATGTCTATGACTTCCACCTGCAGCAACTGCAGCACATGCAGGCGTTCAATATGCAGGACCGCTGGGTACTGAAGACCGGCGCCCACTTGTGGGGTCTCGAACATCTCCTTGCGACCTACCCCGATGCGCGCATTGTGTTCACCCACCGAGATCCAGTGAAATCAATGACCTCCTATGCGTCACTCACCACCATCGTGCGCAGCGTCGGCAGCGACCACGTTGACCCGAATGCAGTTGCCGCCGACTGGACCCCACGACTTCGAGATGTCTTGATGCATGGCGTCAATGTGCGCAAGGCGCAGGAGTATCCCGACGCAATCTTCTACGACATGATGTTCCGCGACTTCATTACCGATCAGTTCGGCGTCATCACGCAGATCTACGAAGCGCTTGATCTACCAATGACCGATGAAGCAGCGCGCGCCATGCAGGCGTTCATCGATGCAAACCCCCCTGGCGTTCACGGAACCCACGATTACCAGCCCGAGCACTACGGCATTGATCCAGCGGCGGTGCGTTCTGAATTCCGCGAGTACATCGACCACTTCGACCTTCCGCCGGAGTGATGTCAGCGCTCTGAGGATTTCAGAGCATCACGATGACGCGGCCGGTGGTGTTGCGCAACCCCATCGCTTCCATTGCGGCTGGGAGATCTTCGAAACTCGGCGCACTTCCCACAACGGCGCGCACCGTTCCCGCTTTCACGAGTTCAACGATGTCGGCAGTTGCCAGTTCGCCCAATTCTCGAGGCGCAACATTCCAACCCATGCCCTGCTTGATGAGCCCGATCATGTCGTCGGACTGATAGTTGAGCAGTACGCCGCACAACTTGAAGTTCCCCATAGTCACCTGGCGGGGAACGATGAACTTTTCGTCGGCCACAACTTTGTTCGATGCGAATCCCATCATCAGATACGTGCCGTTGTACGCGGTGCACGCGAATGAATCGGCCATCACAGCTTCGCCAACGTTGTCGAACACGATGTCGACGCCAATGTTGTCGGTGTCGGCGAGCACGATGGCCTTGAAGTCTTCCGTCAGGTAATCGATGGCAACGTCGGCCCCGAGTTCACGGCACAAAGCGACCTTTTCCGGCCCGCCGGCAGTTGCGTACACCCGAGCACCAAAGGCCTTCGCGATCTGGATCGCAGCCGAACCAGCGCCACCCGCTCCGGCATGAATCAGAACCGTGTCTCCCGCTTTCAGCGAAGCACGATCAATGAGCCCGAGCCATGCCAGGTGGAAGGGGAAGAACAACGCCGCGGCATCGGGAAGTGGGATCGCTTCATCAATTTCAAACGCTGCGATCGTCGGGCAGATGACGTACTCGGCGAAACCACCAAAGGCCTGCTTGGTTACCGCAGCGACGCGCTTACCCATCCACTCCTCGGCACCCTCACCGCACGCGTCGACAATGCCAAACGCTTCCATGCCGGGGCTATAGGGGAACTCAGGGCGAACCATCATGTTGCCGCCGGTGATGCGTTCAAGATCGTTGAGGTTCAGCGGGATGGCTTGCGCCTTAACCCGCACTTCACCGGGCCCGGGTTCGGGGATTTCAACCTCATCGAGACGCAAGACCTCGCTTGGTTGACCATATTCATGGACTCGCCATGCCCTCATGAGTTCTCCCTAAAGATGTTGAGCACTCAGTTCACCAGATCCGACGCAACTGCGCACCTTCACGACGAACACTCAGAAGCTCTTTTCGGTCGGCTGGCGTGACGACGGGAGTGTCGGCCGGCAAGTACTGACGAACATCAGCAACCGGGACCTTGATCATGGTGGGATCGGGAAAATCACTGGCATGATTCCACCGCATTTGGATCATTCCCCACGGAACATCGGCCTTGTCGAGCCAATTGGGAACGCCCGGATCGGTTCGTGAAATAACGGCTCGAAATTTTCCGTCGCTGTCGATATGCGCTTGCACGTCATTCAGACTCGATTGACGATTCACCCAGTCAACGGTTGCGAAACGGTCGTCGGCAACAAGTGCCTGCCAGTACCGCACCTTCTTCGGAAGCTCAGTTTCGATAATAAGTGCTTCGTCGTCGCCGATCTCGTGGATGCCGTCGTAATACGCCTGCGTCGGCAACCCACCGATCGAATCGATCTTCGTTGAGCGCAAGAACGTATTGACTCCGTGATGTTCTCGATAGAACCGCGCGAGGTGCATATCGAAACCGATCATTCCTTCGATCCACTGAGGAAGCTCAGCAAAGCGGCGGGAAATATCCTCCGGCGTCATATCCGACCCGTTGTCGTCGAGGCGCTCGATGGCCACACTTGCATCGAGTTCGTGGTTCCAATCGCAAGAGCACTTCCGCATCAACAGCCGACAGGTTTCAGGGTCGAGCTGCCACCAATCCCCATCGTGCCCACTGGGACGCTGCGCGCTCAGCACCACGCTGAAATAGCCGTCCGTAGAAAGCGTCAGATCGTCGAGATCATGCGTCGCAGGGACACGGCTCCCTTTGTCAACCTGTGCGGGACTCATCATGTCGAAGGTTTGTTGCGTGATTTCAATGAACCGCGAGGTTCCTCGGTAGCCCGAGATCCGGTATTCGCCGTCGCTCGCAACTTCGGTTGTTGAATACACGTAGTCAGGCGATGGCCCACCCTGGTTGAACGCGTAGTTCCACAACGGCATGAACACTGGTCGATTGGCATCGGTATAGACCCGGCACAAATAGCCCTCGGACAAAATCGAAAGCGCGAGTTTGTTCATGTCTTGACGCTCGACTGGTGTCGCACCCTCGGGTCGCCAAACCTTCAGGAGGCGATCAACCACAGGGCCAAGTGCTGCCATGTGATCGGCCCAACTCACTCCAATGCCACTGTTGCTGTCGCTCATCAGTTCACCCCTCTAGTTCCACGCCGAAACGATCGATATAGAACGCGTAGTCAGCCCGTATCTCTTCAGCACTCAGACCGAACTGCTCCGGCGTATAGCGATGCTCACCATGGGCACCCAAACGGTTGGCCGTCTGCCATTCTTCGACCGCCACTTTGGTCTCATCGGTGAACGTCAGCCCGAGGAAGTCGTAGACATTGCGCAAAACGCTAATGGGGTCACGCGCTAGTTCGTTGTGATGGACATCGAAGAATCGTTCCTCGCCCAGACGATCACGGGCGGCAATCGCTTGTTCCATACCAACGCGCAGGTGATTGGAAACCTGAGGCCCGACTTTACGAAGGTCTCGTGGACTCGCCGCTAACGGAAAGATCGTCGACACAAGACTCGAATATGAAGGCACCGATTTTGCGGGGTCTCGGTGAGTCATGACGAAACGAACATCGGGGTACGCAGCAACAATCGGTTCGAGATGGAACTTGTGATGCGGCGACTTGAATAACCACGTCTGCGGCGGGTACTGCGACTGCAGCACCTGAATCACTCGGCGGTGATAGCGAAAGGTCTCGGTGAAATCTGCCGCTCGCCACCACTGGTGATAGCTGTAAACCGGCAATGTGTACTGCTGACCATGAAAGGCCATACCCAGCACTTCAGAATCTTCCGTCGTGGCATCGAGATCATAGAGATGCATCGCCAACAACTCTGGCGACAGGACCTTGTTCGCCTCAGCCGCACGCAGACGACGCTCATCGGTCGCCTCGGTCGAAGGAGTCGGCGGTGGAATCGGTTCGGCCTGTTCCCAACTCCGCAAACAACGGAACTGCGGATCAAGCGACATCATGTTGGCCAATGCTGTGGTTCCTGTGCGGGGCAGGCCGATGATGTCAATGGGACCACGCACCGGTGCGTCGAGGGTTTCTGGGTGCGCCGACAGCCAGGCTTCAAGATGTAGGCGGTTCTCAAGTCGCCGACGAAACGTCGCCATGACTGCGTCGTCAACTGACGGATCAAATTCCGCATCGTCGGCAACGCTTTTCAGGAGTGCATCAAGCCCTTCACGAAAGTCGCCCAGCCCGAAATCGGTCAGCCCGGTGTTCGCTGAGGCCTGCGCCAGAAGGTCATTGACACTCGGATACCGACCGTCGCTTACTCCGACTCCTGACCCAGCCATTCCATCCCCCACTGCGGCGCTCCACAGGCGCAGAGCAGCACCGTACCCTGTGACTCAGCGATGGCACGTCGCAAGTAGGGGCCGGTGCTACCCCGTGAACGCAGGAACGAGCTCGATCGTCACCGAAATTGCATCTGACGGGTCAGACATTCCGATCGCATTCGTCGCAGTGACAGAGATGGAATAGGTCTCGCCATTCGTCAGACCGGTGATCACACAAGAGGTCGTCGTCGAAGTACACGACGCTTCCCCGGGGAATGCACTTGCGGTGTAGCCCGAAATGTCGGGTCCGCCAGTGTCAAGCGGTGCGCTCCACGACACGAGTACCTGACCATCACTTGGAACCGCAGCGACATCGGTTGGAGGGTCGGGAACAGTCTCAGTAGGAATGACGGTCACTGTGTTGCCGTTGTGGTTCGCAACGAAAAGGTCGCCAGTTTGATCGAAGGTGATTCCGTTGGGCTCATTGAG
>Ga0315905_10002603_pt1 | contig 18953 bp, 22 predicted proteins | sample LakEriMetagenome_5_FD_203522 | JGI IMG/M metagenome (GOLD analysis project Ga0315905, IMG submission 203522) | Freshwater fungal communities from buoy surface, Lake Erie, Ohio, United States - Buoy 4 MA121 | ecosystem: Environmental > Aquatic > Freshwater > Lake | place: USA: Lake Erie, Ohio... | reverse complement strand
CTCTAGCAGCTGAAGCACCACCCCCACCAGCAGCAGCAACTGCACTTGGCGTGGCACGTGTACCTCGTGACCCGCTGGCAGCACCGTGCTCCATGTGCTCATCAAGGCAGGAGTCCTCAAGCCAAGAAGAGTTCGGCACGCAATCGAGCTTGCCATGCGACACCAAGGTACGGTGCATGCTATGGGGGGTGCCATGTCCATGGCGGAGACCTCTTGCCGAGCCACTAGCTTTCCCTTTCCCACGGTCTCTTCCCTCCCCTCTTCCTCCCCCCATGCCACCGGCTCCACCCCCAACCCTTGCAATACCTGATGCAGACGGAGCGCCAGCCGCACCATCCACCACACCACCTTGACCATCCTGTGGAACCAATAGAGGACGCATCTCGACACGGCTGAGGTGATGAGGGGACACCTCTTCACCATGAGGGGACACGTGATGAAGTGACACCTCTTCACCATGAGGGGACACCGTGAGGTCAAGAGGGTCGGAAACCCAGTTCAATATCTGCGACTCCGTCTGTGTTTCAGAGGCAGGCGCAGCGGCGGGACGGGCGGCAGGATCAACGGCAGGCGTGGTTGACGTTGACGGAAGTGCAGCACTTGACGTTGCCGTCAATGAATGAGCGCCAGGCAAGGTTGACCTTGACGTAACGCTAGGTGTTGCAGCTGCTGCCCATGGCAGTCCCATGTCGACATTTCGGCGGCTCCTGCGCGCCATCTCGGCGGGGCGTGTGCGCGCAAGATGCCTCCTGCACAATAGGAAGCACCCTTGAATGCTCTGTGTGCATGCAGCTAAGTGGATGGCGGAGATGCGTAGATGCAAGCACACGCATGCAGATACAGATGCTGTACGCATCCGTCCGCGCCCTCACATGCGCAAAGTCAAAGCGGGTGGGGCGCAACTAAAAAACAAGACCCGCTTGGAGAAAGACACTCACGAATCGGAAGAATGGGCGGAGGCCTCGAGAGCGTCAAGCTCGGTGTCAGCTTCCAGCAGGACGCGTGATTGCCCATTGTTGTCCTCAGAGGCAAGCAGGAGCTGCACAGCCTCCCGAAGCAACCGGAGGCGACCTAGACCAGTCAAATGTCCGCCCGCTCCTTCGTCCCCTCCCCAGGCGCCTTGCTGGCAGGAGGCGGAACGGGAGCGAAGCAGCAAGTCTTGCACCTGTCCTCCGTCGTCCCCACCCCGTCACAACGCCATGCGTCACAACGCCATGCGTCAGTTGACAAAACGCATGCACATGAAAACACGCGTGGACAAATGAAGAGGCATGCATGTGAAGACGCATGCATCTGTGGCATGTGGGCAAAGCGACGGTGCGGCATGGCGGCAAGGAACGCGGCGTAACTCGAGGTACGCGCCGACATGCCACTCTCAGTCCCTCTCAAATTCCGAGCCCCATATGCGTGACTTGACGTTGGGCAGCGCACAAGCTACACATGCTATGCTTTGGTGTGCCACACAAGTTGGGCTCTCCTATGCCACACACGCCCTATGCCACACGCGTCCGCCGCCATGCACGCCAACCTCGCCAGCCAGCATGCCAAAGAGCACCTCGAGGATGCACACGGGTGCATGAGCTACCATGGAGGAGCACTCGCGTCTGTTACAGGCGTAGGCCAGGTTTAGTTTTAGGGTTTTGAAGAAACCAGGCGGCGAGCAGCCAAGCATGGATCCTCAGTGCTCCAATCCGATTGCCGCCCACCTGGGAACAGCCCGTGCAGCACCTGCTATATGCAGTGTGTGTGTGTGTGTGTGTGTGTGTGTGCACGCGCGCGCGCGCGTGCAGCACCTGGCTTATCCCACAGCCACCCTAGCAGCAGAAGGTGCGAGAGAGACAGGCAGGAAGAGATACGAGGCAGGAGGAGGCAGGAGGGGGCAGGAGGAATGCAAGAGAATTCGGGAGAGAGAACGCTTTTAGGTGCAGGAAAGTGAGGAGCGAGGCGACGCGGGGCGCCGCGTCCAGCCAGCGCCGCAGCGGCCTTGGGGGAAGGAGCGGTAAAGAGGCAGGGGAAGCCCTAGGAGGGCATCCTCTAGCCCTAGGAGGGCATATCAAGGCATACTCTAGGAGCCTCTAGGAGGGCATACCGTGTGCCGCATATGCGGCTCGTCATCGAGGCCCGGCACAAAGGCATCGAGGACGAGGTCAAAGTCTAACCAGTCAGTGATGACCACCGCGTCTGGGAAGCTGCCGTGTGCGCGCCACACAGCGGGGCACCGGAGGATGCTAGAGTCGCCTGTGTTGCACCCACACGGTGATGCTTCAGCAAACGCTTAAGCGTTGATGCACACGTGATGCTTAAGGGTTGATAGTGACGGGCCCTCTCCTGTCCAAGCAAACCCGCTCTGCTGTCAAGTCACGCGCGTGGGGTTAGGGCTTTTTTTGTTCCCCGCACGGCGGCGGCGGCGGTGACCGCGGGGGTCAGGGCCCTGACTAGGGGTGGCGCTCATCCATTTCTTGGCCAAGGGTGGCGCTCATCCGATTCTTGGCGCACACGTCAGCGCACACGTCAAGCAAAGCCACGTGCAGACCTCGGTCAAGCCAAGCCACGTCCAGGTCAACACCTCCTCCACACCAACTCCTCCTCCACACCGTTGTCATCAAGCGTCGGCCCCTCCATAAAAACAATACGAGGCACGGAGGCACGCCTGAAGGATGCGCCACGGCAGCCACAAGCCACAGGCGATACGCCATACACGGCCATACACCCAAATACACGGCGCGCTCTCAGACACACGGTGGGTAGCGGAACGTGAGGGGAGGGCTCGCCTGGAGATGACGTGGGAGGCGGAAGGAGCGCCAGGCATACGAGCGCTTCCGAGCACTCGAGCAGACGGCACAGTCCCTCCTCCGACAGTGGCGGCACGTGCGTCATCATGAGCACTTTGACGCGCATGCAGCACCGCAGCATCTGTTGCCGCAGCCCCCCCGTGCGAGTTAGCCCCCCGTGCGAGTTCGTCCATTTCACTTGAACCCATGGCCTCATGGACTGGTAAGGGCTGTTGGCACGCGCAGCACAGGCGGCGCTGCACAGGCGCATTTGCGCCCTCGCCACCCTCACACGCTCTTGCACTCGCTGGACATCAAGACCGACTGCATGTGCACGCCGCCGTGCTGGCACAAGCACCCTCGAGCTCAATTTGTTCAAACAACCTCTCGCTCAACCAGCGGGCAGCGCAGTGCTGGTGCGGAGGGCGTTGACGCAGGTGTGGGCAGTACAAAGTGTGTTGAGTACACAGTGTGTTGACGCTCAAAGTACAAAGTTGAGCGCCCCTTGTTTGTTCCGGTTTTCAGTTTAGGGGTTGTTCCGTCCCTGCCGCACGTTAAAGTGCACGCCGGCGGAGCCGGCTCTTGCAACCTCATGGGCACTCGCTAATATGGCGAGTTCCATTTTTTTTAACGTGCGGCAGGGACCCCTCTGCCGCACCCACTTGCCTCCGCGAACAGACAACCACGCAAGCAAGGCGGCATGAGACCCGCAATGCCTTGCGGCAAATAGAGAAACGCCTGGAGCGGCTGCAAGAGACTTGCCTCTCGCCTCTCGCCTCGTCGCCTCCCTCTCCAGCATCACATGTAGTATCACATCAACATATAGTATGACACGAGCATATAGTAGGACATGAACGTATATTCTACATGACACGGCAGAAGAGTCTTCAAAAAGAAGGATGCGCTCTACTGCAGTGACGATATGACGGCACTCAAAGACTCTGACAAGGCAAACATCCTACTATGACAAGGGAGACATGACAGATGACATGACAAGGGAGACATGTGGTCTCACATGACAAAGCCAGACATGCTGTATCACAAGCAGCATCAAAAGCCCTCAAACAAAAGACCTCGAGTATCACTTGCTCGCTCACGCGCGGACAGTGGGCAAGCATGAGGGATTCGAGGGAGTCGCAGGCGTCACAGAGCCCTATCAGGCCCGCCGCCGTGGCCCCACTGACGGGATCAAGTGACAGGGCCTGGAGCTGCGTGCATCCTTCCAGGGCCACTAGACCCTGTTTAGGGTTTAGGGTTTAGGGTTTAGGGTTTCGGGTGGATGCTTCGAGGGACACTAGGATGCATGTTTCGAGGAGATTCTTGACGCTCTTCCTCTTCTGACGCTCGTCCTCTTCCTCATGAACCTCTCCCTCTTCTCCATTCATGCGGTTGCCACGCTTCACATTAGTACCACGCACAGAAGGGCAAAGAAGGGGAAAGAGCAAGGGGAGACAAAGAGCGGGCGGGGGAAACGGAGGGGCAGGAGGGCGCGGGCGAGGGGGCAAAGTGCTGCAGAAGAGCAGGCAGAGAGCGCCCAAAGAGCAAGCCAAAGAGCACGGGGGGGGAGGGGGAGTCCAAGGGCGGCTTGTGGGAGACGGGCACGGAGAGGGGCGGGTATTGGGATGAGGGGACTGAGGGACAGAAGACGGACCGGGTCGGCGAAACCAGCGCCCTCGGTAAGTAGCAGCGACTTGAGGCTCGGCAGCCCTTCTGCAATGCACACCAGCGCGCCGTCGGACAGCAACGAGCAGCCCGAGAGCGCGAGGTGAGTGAGATGCGGGAGCTTGAGGACAATGGCGCTCACCAAGACCTCGGTCAGTGAAGTGCACGGCCCCAGCTGCAGGCGCGTCAGCAAGGGCTGGGCCTCGATCACACGTTGGAGGCCCTCGTCATTGAGCGGGCCCACGTCCCATAGCGCCACCTGCCCCACTCCCCATATGCCATCAGGCACAGACAAAGGCAAAGGCAAGTGCCCGCCAAAGCGCCACAGGCCTGTGGCAGAGCAGAGAAGAGGGCACGAGGAAGCGGACACGAACCGAGGAAAGCCTCCGACTGTTGCGCACCACGTTTAGTATGGGCGTGGTGTCTGTGCGCGCGCACGCCGTGACTGAGAGGGCCTGGAGATTGGTGAGCTTCGAGGTGCACTCAAGGTGTGCTGCCCTGATCGGGCTCCGCGATATCGAGAGTGCCTGTGTAGTACTTGTTTACTCCAATGGGTGTTCACTGGGTGTTGCTTTCTGTCTGCCTTCTTTGCGTCCAAGGTACAGGCAAGGCGTGAGCCTGGGCGTGCGCCTCCCCTCGTGTGCCTAGGGCGTGCGCCTAGGGTAGGCACACGCGATAGAGGCCATAGGCCAGACACATGCAGACGTGGGCCACACAAGGCGCAAACACAGGCGTGCGCCACACACAGGCGTGCGCCACACACATGCGCCGTGGACACACAGGCGTGCGGCACACTCTGCATCGCAGGCGCACATCGCAGGCGCACATCCTGCCACGCTCCTAGTCCGACTCGCACATCCTGCCGCGCTCCTAGTCCGACTCGTCTCTCCAGAGGGGAAAGGGGCGAGAGAAGATGGAAGAGAAGGTGGTGGTAGCGAGGTTGGAGCAAGGAGTCGGAGCAAGGTCGTGCTAGCGTCGCCAGCTCATGCGCCAGCAAGTGGGCGTGGGCGCGCAGCTGCAGGGAGGAGGACCTTGAGGGAGGGGAAGCGGGAGCAGACTTGGGCAAGGACTGCGCCGCGCACTTTGAGGCAGCCCGACAGGGAGAGCTCCTCCAACGCCGTCATCCTTGGGCCGCTGAGCATGCCCATGAGGCCGTCGTCCGTCAAGTTGGTCACGTCCACCAGACGCAGGCAGCGGAGAGCATCAAGCCGATGCCCCAGCACCTGCATCGTCCCAATCAGTGACGAGCCCGAGCATCCCTCCAAAGGCGGAGGCCTGCCTCCAAAGGGCAGATGTGTTTGGGAGGCTGGGTAGCATCTCGGCAGCGGCACTATAGACAAGGGAGGTAGCCCCTCTCTAGACAAGCCTTGCACCCGCGTTTAGCCTTTAGGGTTTAGGGTTTAGGGTGCGTGCAGCGCAACACGCGTGCAAGTAGCGGCATGCAAGTAGCGCCACACGCCGCCTTGCACCCGTGTAGCCCGCCACACGCCACTCCAGACAAGCTTTGAGCCCTCCCTTGCCCGCGCTTGCCCGCCCTCCCGTTGCATCCGCTTGCTGGGTGAGAGGAGAAGGAGCGAGAGAGGGCGATGGAGGGAGAGAGTGTGTGTGTATGTGTGACCTGAGACACAGATGCGTCAAGCTCGGTTGCAGACTGGATGGAGAGCGATGTGACGCTCGTGCCGATTGCCTCCATTGTCGTCGCTGCACGCGTGTGGGCGTGTGGGGAGGAGTGAGAAGGCAAGGCTGAGCTGGGCTCGTGACCGCCGTTGCTGCCATCAGAGGGTCAGAGGGGTTCCTTGTTTTTAGACTCGGGCGGAGGAATGAGAAGCACAGGCGGAGCTGGGCGCACGAGAGCTGGGCGCAAGAAGCAAGCGGCCATGCCAACCAGGCCCGTCTTCAACATGCTAACCAGGCCTGTCTGCAACTACGCGCATCCTCACGGCTTGGCCAGTCTTGAAGAACGGGCATGCTCACTGATGCCAGCAAGCAAGCATCCTCACGCCAGCAGCCCGTCAGACCCAGTGCTTGTTGTTCCAGACTGGTCAAGCAGTGGCAACGGATGGGCGCATCATGGGCGCGCGGCGGGTGATGGGCTTCTTGCTTACCACACATGGCACGTCCCGGCGCAATGAGCGACAAACCTTGCAGCATGGTCAGCGCAGAAAGCAGAGTACGGAGACTGTGAGGCGACTCAACAACAGCGCCTTCCTGGCAGACAAGTTGGAGCTCCTTCAGCCGATGCGCACCGTGCAAGAACCTGGCCAGCTTGCCAAAGTCCTTGATGGCCTGGGTCACGGCAAACAAATGCCAATTGCACTTTGTCAACATAAAGCACTGGCGCCAGCTCTTGCACACTTGCGGCAGCAGGCGAGCGCGTGCGCCGTCTGCGGCCGCGATGAGCGGAAAGATCATGTCAGAGTAAATTTGCCGATCCAGGCTGTTCATGATCGTAGACGAAGACGTGCAGCGCAGCAGTTGTCTCCGGGCGCGCATTGGTCGCAGTTTTGCACGGTGCAGCTTCTTCATCTCCTGACGCACGAACTTGAGCTCCACCTGCACCTGCATCAGGCGGTCTTGATGGAACCGCGCCAAACCCTCCACCTGTCATTGCCACACGTCCTCCCCCGCCGCCAACAAAGACATCGAAACGACATTCGTGAGAGACTGCACGCAGCCTCGCCTCCTCGCAACGCACAGAGAGAGAGAGAGAGTCACAGCGTTGGAGAGAAGGGGGGGGGGATGAGGGGACCTCGCAGGACGGGTTGGACTTGCATTGCTCCGTAAAGTAGGCCAGATTCGTGAGTGTGTGCGCGAGCACAAACTTGAGGGACTCGCGGCGTATGCTGAGAGCGCTCATATGCTCTCTCTCCGCCTCCTCGTCACCGACCACCTGGAAGCCTCCTGCGGGCATGACCGGGCAAACTAGCGCCAGCACCTCGGTGTCGGTCTCTACCTCTGCACTCGCGCCGTCTGAGGCGCTGCCGCACGCGATGGAGGCGTCCAGCTCCACCTCCATGCTCGTGATTCTTCCTTAAACGGGCCACCTCAGGCCGAAAGGGAAACGCTTTTGTACCGTTTAGGCTCCGAATTAAATCGCACCGTTTAGGATTCTTGTGGAAACCCCATATCCGTACCAGAGCCAAGTTTTTTTAGAGATCTTTAGAAAGTGTTCTCTTTAGAACTTGTTCTCAGCGTAACTATTTCTATGTTTTCAGTCGATCATAAACGTTTCCGTGACCGTCCCAGGTGCACAGACTTGCGACATGATGAAAACGAATGGAGGCGATGGCGGCGGGGCGCACCGGGCAAAGTGGAATTGTGAGGTCGTGAAGACAACGGGGCCCGAGCCCGCGAGGCAGCTGCCGCGCTTGGTGCAGACCAGAGGTGGACAGGAGCTGGTGCTCGGGGAGCTACGCATCTTCCCTGCCGCAGCGCAGGGCCACAAGAGTGGCATCACCGGCGGCGATGCGATCGAGGAGGGCGATGTGCATCTTCGGCTGATGGGGGAGGGCAACGACCGCTATTGCTGCCTGAGCGTGTATGAGGATTATGGCGATGAGGGCACTGGATGGCGGGAGCTTCACACTGGTACGATGCAAGGGTGGGGGAGCGCGAGGGCAAACAGCAAAAAAACCGCGCCTGTCCGACTGGAGGCAACTTGGTTGTCAATGCACAAGCTGGTAAAGGAAGGTCTCGTCGAGCTGCGCGCGTCGTCAGGTTCAGAACATGGAATTGCCTCGTTCCAAGATGTGAGCGTGTCTGTACGGCTCAAGGCTGCCGCAATCGAGCGCAGGGTGCTTGATGTAGTGGAGCTGGAGGACATGCATACTTGTCGCAAGTACGCTCATGACCTGCACGTCATCATGGGCTGCCTGCAGCCAGCCTTGGTCGACCGAGGAGAACAGGCTGCCATGCCAGCGGACGAATTCGAAGAGGTCGGGTTCCGCTCCCAAAAGCTGTGGCTTCACGAGGCAATGAAGCACCCGCTGACCGAGCCGCGTGCCGCCCCTCACCCTGCCCTAAAGCCGAAACTGAGACCATACCAAGAACGCGCAGCTCAGTGGTCAGTTGCCCATGTGCCTAGGCCTCTCTCCCATGTCCCTAGGCCTCTCTCCCATGTGCCTAGGCCTCTCTCAGCTCCAATGTGTAGTAAAGACAGCTGCTGATCAAGCACGCACCGCTCGCACTGCTGCAGGATGCTGGACCGCGAGGAATTGGCCGCAAGTCGCCCGGCGCGATTGCATCCCCTGCTTGTGGTGGTCGAGTGCTTGGGCGGCGAGAGGCTCTACTACTCCGAATGGACAGGGCACGTGTGCACAGAGCCAACGTTTGACACTGACACCGTGCGCGGCGGCGTGCTGTGCGACGAGATGGGTCTGGGAAAAACTGTGGAGCTCCTCCACCTCATTCTTTCCCGACAGCTGTCGGGAAAGAATGAGGTGGAGGAGGCAAGCTTCCCGAACCTTGAGGGAAGGGGCGTGGAATCTTTGGACCCTGTGCGCCCATCATCTCACTCGGTTGCTGGGCGGCAGAGCAACGCCAGCAAGCGCCCAGCTTCGCCTCTTGCCCCTTCTCCATCCTCCACGAGCAAAAAGGCTCGCACGTCACCTACCACCCTCACTCATCCAACTCATGCCACAGCCGCTCCTCACTCCCTGTGCCAGGGATCTCTTGTGGAAGTGTGGTGTGAGGTGAGTGGCATTTGTGCGATTGGCTCGAGTGCTCTGGGGTGAGGCTGTGGGGTCAGGCGGTGCTGTTGGCAATAGGCCCTCACGTGCTGCTGCCAAAGGCCACCCCCTGCGCCGCCAGCACTTTGCTCCCGTTCATTTGTGCTGGCTTGCTTGGTCGTGTGGCACCGCCTGCGCGCATACACGGCTGCTGAGTCTGCTGCGCGTCTTGCGCACAGGAGGAACAAGATTATTATAAGGCGCGCATCATTCAAACTGTGCCCCAACCCGACATGCTGGCCGACGACGCCACGAACACTCCGGACGAGGCTGCTCGACCGACGCCTCCATCGAGCCTGACCGGAAAAGTGCTGGTTCGTTATCATGGAGATGACTCGTGCGATGAGTGGATCGCTGTCAACAGTGGCCGGTTGCGTGCCCCGCAGGGTTGGGACACCCGCGCTCGGCATTCCTGTGACGAGCATGTGCACACTTGTCACGAGCATGCCCACGCCTGTGAGGATCAGGACAGGAGCCTCGAGGTGGCACCGGCGGGGCTCTTTGGCAGCTGTAACGGCCGTTACTGGCAAGTCAAGCGGCAAGAAGCTCGGCCCGAGGAAGAGGAGAGGGCAGTGCCTCGAATCAAGGCCACTTTGATCGTTTGTCCCACGCACATTGGAGAGCAATGGCACCAGGAAATCCTCCGGCACACACAAGGCAACGCCATCAAGGTGTTGTGCTACCACGGCTTGAAAGCGCCGCCCAAAGATGCCGCCCCCGTATCCCTCCAGCAGTTGGCCAGCGCTGATATCGGTCCGTCTCCCCTCCCTTCATCCAGCGACGGTCGCGCCCATTTCAGGCTTCTAGATCAATGTCGGATGAACATGACGGGACACAAGCATCAAGCACATATCACGCCACACCACACGCACATCACGCCACACCACACGCACATCACGCCACACGTGCGCATCATGAATATCACCCGTACGCAACTATGCCTCAGGAATCAGGAAATGTAAGGCAGCATGCCACGATGGCACACCCCTTCCCTAGGACCTCACTCATGCAACACGCAAACCCTCGGACCCGAATCACCCACCTGAACCTGCGATTCGCGTGAGCAACGCACTTAGATCATCTCACAGTGGGGCCTTAGAGAATCTCCTTGTGTGAAAGAATCTCTTGGTGTCAACACACAACGGAGTGTGTTGAGATCATCTCACAGTGCGCCCTTAGAGCTAAACCCTAGGCGCTCAGATGAACTGACAGTGAGCTCTGAAAGCTAAGGCCTAGTATGAGCTAAGGCCTATAGATCTCAGGGCAAGGCCTGTAGATCTCCGGCGCATCACCCATGTCTCCTCAGACAGTACAGAAAAAGAAGGACCTGCTGCCTCCAAGAACTGCCGCCCTCCAACCCAAGTCCTCACCACCACCTCCTCGAACCTAGTTCTGACCACCGCCCGCGTCCTCTCTCACAGTCCTCACCACCTACGACGTTCTCGCGTCGGACATCTACTATCAAGCTGCTCCAGGTGGGTGTGGGTCTCTGCACGTGCGGTGTGTCTGTTTGTCTGTGGTGTGCGCGGGGGAGGAGGCCATGGAGGTTGCTGGCTTTTGGCAACGCTGCGCCCGTCCTCTACACGTTGACATTTGACTTGTAGAGGTGCGGCGTGTGGGTCTAAGACACGCGCACGCATGCCTCGTCTTCTGAATGTCAACAAGCCTCGTCATCTCAATGTGCACGCATTCCTCGTCCTCTCCATGTGTATGTTGACATGCCTCGTCATCTGAAACATACACATGCACATGCACATGCACATGCACATGCACATGCACATGCACATGCACGTGTTGCCCTATCACCAGTGCTCTGTGTGACGAGGTGTGTGGTGTTGTATGGGCGGGGTGGGGGGCGGACGACGCTGCAGCGCGAGTTCTTCGAGGAAGCAAGAGGTACAAGCCGGAGGCGAGCGTGCTGCTGCAGGTGGAGTTTTGGCGGGTGTGCTTGGACGAGGCACAGACGGTTGAAAGCACCACAGCAAAAGCGGCAGAAATGGCCTCCAAACTCCATGCCGGTTGCCTACCGTGTCGCGCTCGCGGCCGTGTGTCTTGCCGTGTCGAGCACGCAGCCTCGAGAGCCTGTCTACCACGCTGCCTGTCTCCTCCTGCCCGCGCCCCGACGCACGCGCTCACTGGCTTGACGCGCGCGTTAGAACGGGCTCTGCCTCGTGCCCTCTGGTCCAGAGGGCACGAGGCCGCCTCCTCTGCCTCCACCTGTCTGTGCTGTCTGTGGCAGATTGGCGTGAGCATGCTCAGACGCACGGTCACATGAGGATGCTGAGACTGACGGTGTGACCGCATGCTGTCACCCGTTGACGTGCGTGTGTCACACTTTGGCAGTGAATCGCTGGTGCGTCACTGGCACGCCCGTCAACAGGTACCTGTCGAAAAGTCTCCCCTACCTGTCTTCAAGTCTCCCCACAAAAGTGTGCATGTATGCGTGTAAGCATGTGCAAGAACCTGTGTGTGCATGTATGTGTGCGCGCGGATATGCATGGTACAGAGGACAACTGGACGGACAGACTGGGGCAGGGCGGCATGACGGGGCTATAGGGCATAACCATGCCTACTGGCAGGGGCTTGGAGGATTTGTACGGGCTTGCGCTCTTCTTGCAGGCAAGGCCGTGGAGCGACAAGACGTGTTGGACGCGCGCCCTTCTCCGCCCGTACTTGTGTGGCAGTTCGGCAGCAAAGGCCAGGGCGCACGCGTGGGTGGCCGCACTCTTCTGGCGCACACAGAAGGCCGACGTAATGAATGAGATCTCGCTGCCGGCACAAACGGAGGAGACACTCACGCTCCGCTTCACGCCAGTGGAGGCGCATTTTTACCGGCGGCAGCACGAGGAGTGTAAGCAGGCCGTCAACGGCGTCCTGCAAGACCTGCGGCGGAAGAAGCAGACCACGCTCGACGACCGCGCCTCGGTGCGCGTGCTGCAGCAGGTGCTAAAGCTACGACAGGCGTGCTGTCATCCCCAGGTGGGCGGTTCGGGCGTACGGTCGATTCATAAAAGTGTGCTAACCATGGACGAAATTCTGAAGCAGTTGCGGCAGCGCGCAAAGGTTGAAAGCGAGGAGGGACAGCGCCTCCTCGTGGCGGCTGAAAACGGTCTGGCTGGCCTGGCTCTGCTTCAAAACAATCCGGTGGTGGCAATGCAGCACTACCGCAATGTCCTCCTCCTCGCCCACAAAGGCGACCACATACGTGTAGATGCTCTCCCGCATCTCCATGCCGTTCACAATCTTGCCAGTGTGATGCGAGAGCAGGAGGAGGAGGTGGTGGAGGTGGGAGGAAAGCAACTCTCGGTCACCGAGCTAGCAGCCGAAGAAGAGAAGATCCGGCGTGACTACTCAGCAGCTCACGACACCAATGTCAACGTTTGTGCAGAGCGTCTCAAGCTGGCCAGCGATGAGATCTCCCGTCCACATGTGGGCAACACGGCATGGGGCTGGTATATTGAAGCGCTCAACCTCCTTGGCCACAGAGATGGAGGCGGGAGGGAGCTGCTAGACAAGGTTGAGAACGTCTTGTCAGAAAGCGACAAGTACTCCAACACAAAGAAGCGCCGCCGCCAACAGGATGAGCACACCATGGTCGGCAGATTCCGAGACGTCGCGGGCCTCAAATTCCTGCTGCAGGCCCGCGTGGAGATGCTCTACCAGAAGCGCCAGCAGCTGCTGACGCATCTGATGCAGCTCTGCAAGCCACCTTCGCAAAGCGACGTGTACGAGTGCGGCAATTGTGGCGATTGCAAGGCAAACTTTCTCAAGACGGGTCAGCGTTGCAGATGCTGCCAAATCGCTGATCACATGGACGCCTACAAGTGCGCCCTCTTCCACCACAACGCCGAGCGCGCACACAAGCAGACGGCGCGCAAGGACGGCGGCCAGTCAGCTATGTGGTGGGAGCAGCGTCTTGGCCACAACGGCGAGGCAACTGCTCGCGAACTCGAGAACATAGGGCTCGATGGAACAACAGAACGCACCAAGTATGTGTCTTTGAATGTGCGACTTGGTGTCTGTGTCTCGAGGGTGTGCCCTCCATGCGTTTCCCCATGTTTCCTCATGTTTCCTCCATTTGTTGCCTCCTCTCTTCTCATCCCTGCCAGTGTGAGTGGCATAGAGGTGCAGGCACGGGTACACGTGCCTGCACCGCAATGGCGGGTACCCGGAGGTGACGTGCACGCACGTGGGTGGGCAGGTCGGAGGTGGAGGTGGTGCTTCGTCTTTTGCTGCGCCTGCTGCGACAAGCAGGCGCAACGTCAGCATCTAGCTACCATGCTACCTATCATGCAACTTCAGCCGTGCGGTCTAGCAACCACCGCTCTGCCCAGGTAGACGTGTCAACATGCCCATGTCAACTTGCCATTTCTCATTTCAACACGCCTCTGTCTGCCCCGCGCGTGCTTGGCTCTGTCATCCCCCAAGTGGGCCGCTGTCTTCCGACAAGTCTGCCTGCGCTGCCTGCCTGCCTGCCTCCCTGCCTCCTTGCCTCGGCTGTCTGGCCCCGTGTGCTCTGCCTCTGGGCGTCGATGCTCTTGTGAGATGCGGCAGGAGGAGAAGGACGCACAAGAAGCACGCACACGCTTTGTGTTGAAGCACGCACACGCTTTGTGTTGAAGCACGCACACGCTTTGTGTTGAAGCACGCACACGCTTTGTGTTGAAGCAACCTTAGAACGCACGCGCGTTGTGTTAGAGGAGGAGGAGGAAGCACACGCATCTTGTTGGAGCAACCTTACATGCAACCCAGCCGCTCGCCCGCCAAGTGCTGCCAAGCCGTGTTGCTGCCGACGTGCACGTGTGTGAGAGAGTGATGGCCTGGCGTGTTGGGCCTGCCGCGTGTGTGCCAGGACCTGATGACGGAGGGGCGAGAGCACCTGGAGACGTGGGACGCCTTGAGCCGCGAGTTCAATAAGGCGCAGCTCCTGTGGAGGTCGCAGCGTGAACGGTATCCCTCAGTGCTGCGTGTGCCACGTGTGTCTCGTGTGTGCGTCATATCCCTTTCAGCAGTGTGTGCGTCGGCGGTATGCCTCTCCCGCTCCTCATTCCTCGCCTGGGGTGCGCTGCAAGCTGCCCTCACTCAGCGCGGATTAGGGCTTTTAGCGGGGTTTAGGGTCGGAGGGGGGTGCTCATCCGATTCTTGGCCCACGCCTCCAGGGTGTCTGGGTGTGGTGTTGGCGTGTCGTAGCTGTGCATGCTATTGCCGTGTCTGCGTATATGCTATTGCCGGCTTCTCTGTGTGCCTTGCGCATGCTGGGCGGACTTCCCTTGAGCGAGTGCTTGATGACCATCATGTCTGCTCAATAGTCTCATCGGACGGGTGTACACGCCGACGGCATGCGGGGCAGGGGTTTAGGGTTTAGGGTTTCGGGTGAAGTCACATGCGCAGGGCACACCGAGGAGACGGCATGACTATATCCTAAATCCTAAACCCGAGAAGATGGCATGACTAAACCCTACCCCCAAAAAAACTGGAACACACACACAGGCTGGAGAAGTTGGACGAGCTCTGCATGGCCACGCAGCGCATGCGCTGGGCCCAAGAGGGCGAAGAGATCGATGAGATGAATCGCGTTCATGTCCTCCTGCCAGGGCAAGAGGTGGAGAAGGGCTCGCTGCTTTATTTAGAAGGGCAAGAAGCGCGCTCACAGATGGAGCGCGCCAAGGGACAGTTCAAATACCTCAGCAATCTTGTTGCAGCCCAGGAAGCCGCCGCCAAACGCAAGCGCGATGCTGCTGCCGCTGCCGCCCTAGCGCGCCGCGACGAGGCAGCAACGTACACGGGAAAAGAGGCACACGTGCGGCACTCTGCCGCCATTGACGCCCTGCAGGCTGAGCGCGAGGACGGCAGAGGAGTGAACAACTTTTTGCAAGACGACGTTTTCGCTTCCTCAGAGGTGATGATGTGCCCAGTGTGCACGGATGATGTGGGCACAAGCTCGGGAGCAAGCGTGATGCTACCATGCGGACATCTCCTCTGCTATCCATGCTGCAAAGATTTGGTCAAGGTGCCAGCCCTGGTCCCTTTTGTCTCCCTTTTGCCTCCCTTTTGCCTTCCCCTTTTGGCATCCGCACATGACACATGACACATGACACATGCAGCGAACGGTGGGGCGGCACTTGAAATGCCCGACCTGCCGTGCCAGCAACAATCTTTCAGGTTCGTGTGCGTGTACTGTGTGTGTGTGACACATGCCACATGACACACCTGCCGTGCCAGCAACAATCTTTCAGGTATAAGTGTGCGCCGCCCATTCCGCCTGTGCCCCTCTTGTGGCACTCCTCTTGCGTTGCCGCACGTCCCTGCCTGCATGCATGCTTTCATGGTCCATCCTTTGTAGTCTTGAAACAGAAGCATGGGATGCATCATTTCATCGTCCATTCACCATGCATCCTTGCGTGTGGCAGAGCTCACATACGTCTACGGCGACCAACTTAACCCACAAGAAGCGCGCGGCGCCGGGGGGTGTGCAGCGAGTGGCAAAGAGGAAGAGGAGCTTTACGAGGTGCAGGGCAGCTACAGGTGAGCCCTCGCGCTCAGCCCTCTTGTCAGCCCTCTGTTGGTCAGGGTCCTCTTTTGAGGCCTCTTTTGCCCAACACTGTACGGGGCAGAGGGTATGGCATACATGCTAATGCGCAAGATGCTAGGTAATGCGCAAGATGCTAGGTAGTGCGCAACATGGTAGGTAATGCGCAAGATGCTAATGCGCAAGATGCGAATGCCATCATGCCATCATGCCATACGAGGCATACACGCTGTGTATGCCACACGAGCCATGCCAATGGCCCAGCGCATTTAATACCTGTTTCAATATACTAAGAGTGGATTTGATATGAGTTGCGCACACGGTTGCACACACACGCTCAGCCCATGCCTTGCCTGCCCTTGCGCTGGGCCAGCAAGCACACCACATTTTGAGGCTCTTATGCATGGGGCTGGGCAGCACAAAAATCGTGGCGCTGGTGCGGGCGATCAAGAAGCTTGAGGATGTCGAGAAGGCCATCGTCTTTAGCGAGTGGGAGGACATGCTTCAACTCCTCAGCCACGCCCTCCAGACCAATGGCATTGAGCATGTGCGTTGCAAGGGGAGCAAAAGCATCAGCAAAGGCCTGTCCATCTTCAAGAATGACCCCGGTTTGGGCTTAGGGCTTAGGGCTTAGGGCTTATTCAAGAAATACCCCTCTTCCTCTCCTTAGTCGCCACAGAGTGTGTGCCAGAGTGTGTAGGTGCAGGGCGGAGTGATGAGGCAGAGTGTCAAGGGGCAGGGCCGAGGCATGACAGGTGTCAAGGCCCGAGTCATGAGCGCCAAAGGGCAGGACAGCTCGCTCGCGTGTGTCTGCATCATGACGGCTGACTGGTGTGTTTGGTGAGAAGAGATGCGTGTAGTGCTGCTGCCCTTGAAGTCGGGGTGCAACGGGCTCAACGTGGTGGAAGCCACCCACGTGTTCCTCATCGAGCCGCTCCTGAATGTCGCTATGGAGGCCCAGGCCATTGGCCGCGTCCACCGCATCGGCCAGGAGAAGGCTACCACGGTGCACCGTATGATCGTAGAAGAGACAGTGGAGGAAAGGGTGCGCGACCTTGGTTGCCTCAAACGCGCTGCCCTCAAAGATGGGATTGGGGTTCACGTGGAGCAGCCGCGTTGGGCGGCCAGGAGCAAGGAAACCGTGACGCTGGAGGAGATGCAGAAGCTCTTTCAACCTGCCTCCTCAGCCTCCTCAGCCTCCTCCTCTGCCCAACCCTTTCCTACGTCTTCTTGCGACGTGGCGCGAGGATGTGGCCCGGCAGCGCCGGCGGGCAGTCCAGCTTCATACGTGCGTGAGCTGGGCGCACAAGCAGCGGAGCGGCGCCTGCCATCATCTGCGCGTGAAAGCGCCGCTGGTGCAAGCAGCGGTGGCGGCGATGACCCAACGGCCAAGGAGGCACCGCGAACTATTCTGTCGCAAGGCCCCGCGAATTCCACGCGGCATCCAGTGGCAAGGCTGCCGCCCGCCTCACGCGCCGGCCCAGGCGCTCAAGCGCACGCTGCGGCAGCGGGGCCTCAGCGCACAAGCCGCCCCGCTCCAGTGACTCCGGCGCGCAAATAAGTCCGCTGAGACTGCCAGGGCAAGAATTGTAGACGTTTACGAGTTAGGATGCTCCGCCTCGCACAAACAGCCGCCAGCCTGTGAATCCCAAAAGACGGCGGTGCGCAACAATCCGCCAAGGCGCTAGTGCGCTGCCGCCGTGGACATCGTAAACCCTTATATTGCGTTGGGTAGCACGAGCCACTGTTCCTACTATGCACTACAATGTCGGTGAAGCTTACACAACCAAGACGGAGAAGCGGGGATGAGTGGATCAACTAGGATCAACTGTGCCCACATCCATGCAAAGCGCGACACACGGAGAGGTAGGATAGCACTAGGGCCGTGACGAGGTGATGGTGACGACTTGATGCGCTTGTCTCTTGTCAGCGGGCTGGAGGCCAGGACGAGAGCGCTGGGTCTTGCCGTAGCGAGTGTTTCAAGCATATCTTCCTGACTCCCACGCCCTTCTGCAGCATACGCGCCTGTGTCAGCATCGCCAATAAAAGGGGGACAACCCCGTGGCATCGTCATGGCACAAGATGAGCGTGCGGTGGCCGAGGCGAGGGTGAAAGCCATGCGCATCCGCCGACTGCGAATCTCTGCATCCGATGCTCAGCTGGCTAGAGAAAGTGCAGTGCGAGTGTGAGAGAGTGTGTGCGCTAGGGAGAGAAAGGCCAGGAGCATGTGGCCTCAGCAACGCAGCTGCAATTGCAGCCCATGTGCCATGAGCAAATACCTCCCTCTCGAGCACGAAGAGGAGATCCTTGAGCAAGATACGCTTGTCCTGTTTGGCATCACGGACCATCGCATCGGCAAGGGCGACGGCATCCGGAACCGCAGCCCCGCTTGCGTTTGCTGGGTCCTGGCGCGCACTAGTCGCGGCTGGCGCGTCAGTCATCACAACGTCACGGTGCACACGGTGGACACGGCTGCTGGTGCTTGTAGACTGGGCCAGGGATGCTCTCGCCGTGGATGCTCTCGCCGTGAGCCGTCGTGCTGCCTCTTGCTCTTGCAAGTCGGCGTGCACACAAGGCGGATGCGCACCGGGGGGCGGTGTCGGCGCTGAGGCTTTTGCACTTGCAGCTGACGCTTGCTCGCCCTCGTTCCCTTGAGACTTGTGCGCCCGGAGCGCAGAAAATCCGGCGGCGCGTCCTGTGCGGTGCTTCGACACCTCCACCAACCTCTGGATTGTCGTCCTCATGTGCTGCCACAATGCAAGCCAGCATAATCAAACCCAGCGCCCTCCCTTTGGCACCATGCCTGCACAGAGGCACCGAGACCCTTGCAGCAGACACTCGGAGCGCAGCAGACACGTCAACGCACACGTCAACGGCAGCGCATGCAGCGCTTAAGACGCCAGAGAAGAGCCAGCAATCTGCGCCAGGCGCGCACAAACAGACCTGTTCGCAGGCGAGAGAGAGGAGATCAATGGCGAGGTTTTCGATGCTGTCAACTTGGCTTGCGTGCCGAGCCATGAGGGTCTCGAGGTGTTGTATGAGGGGCCCAATCCGCCGCGGCCCGTCCTTGTCATACTGCAAAAACGGCACATCTGTGCACTTGTGTGCACATGTGCCCACATACTTGAAGTTGCTGCTCATGGCCTTGGCCTCGGCTGCTTCGTCGAGCACACCAACCATGAGGTCGCTCGCCTTGTCGAAAGACAAGGCGTCTTCCTTGTCTTTCGGTTCCTGCGTGTTTGCCCTTTTCAAAGCAGCGCCGCT
>Ga0315905_10002600_pt1 | contig 18964 bp, 17 predicted proteins | sample LakEriMetagenome_5_FD_203522 | JGI IMG/M metagenome (GOLD analysis project Ga0315905, IMG submission 203522) | Freshwater fungal communities from buoy surface, Lake Erie, Ohio, United States - Buoy 4 MA121 | ecosystem: Environmental > Aquatic > Freshwater > Lake | place: USA: Lake Erie, Ohio... | reverse complement strand
TATTTCCAAATACTATTCCCTTTGATATTGCCGAATATTCTGAGATTCCTATTGAGTCAAGGGTTTCGGATTTATGTTTTAAGGATGTTATTATTCCAAATAGTCATTGTCACCTTGTATCATTTTATGCTCCTAACACAAATTTCTTTAAAATTCAACTTGTCATTAAAATTTCAGATAGCAACATAGTTAAAATAGATCATTTGATTGAATTAGTATTTGAAGCATTTGTGAATATAAAAACTTATAAAGACAAAAAATACATTGAAAAATTTTTACATTTTAAAAATACGAATGGACCCCCGAAATATTTAAGTTATTGCGAATATTTACAACGTAATAAAGTTAATTGTGATATTGATTATAATATAGATGATTTGCATACTTTGTTTGAAGACAATTTTAGAGCGTATGTACATCGTCAAGCGTTTTTTAAAATAAAAGAACAAAAATCATATCACAAGGGATTTAATCATATTGGACGCATGATATATCTACTAGAATTAGTAATAAAAAAATATAAAATATACAAAAATTCATTTAAAATCACAATAATGGAAAAATTTAAAGAGCCATATACTATAAAATCTTTATTTGTAGGTTTTGAAATAAAGTATAATGAAAAAATGAAAAATACGTTCTCAAAAGAAGAAAATGATATACTTTACAAAAATTTGCATTTATATTTTTATAAAATTGACAATAATTATAAGGTAAAAATAAGTAAAATAAGGGTTTCTGATTTTATAAGTATATATTTAAGAAAACTGTCATCACCTTCTTCTTTTATAAGTTATATATTTCTTGGACATATGATTAAAGGCGAGCCAGATGATAAAAAATACGATTTGTTTATAAAAAAAATAAAACAAAATGAGATAACTGCACGCACACGCAAATTTATTAGAAAAGAGAAAGTATCATCTGTTAAAAGTGATGGAGAACATAAATCAAGAGAACAAAATTCGGATGATCTACATGATTTTAAAGGTATAAATAGCGATAAATCCGAATTTTTTTCTTCGGAATCCTCTAAAAAAGATAATGTTTTTGGACTTGGATTAAAAAAAACCAAGAAAAATAAATCCAAGAAATATAAATAAAGTACGTATAAATCAATTTTATTTTATATTATTATTGTATAATGGCATTTAGAAATATTAAATTGCATAATTATAATTTCAAATATACGACATCGGAAGAACGTATAGTGTGGTGCAAAAATATATACAATGGTCTTTCTGTTCTTATTTCAACTATTAAAAATATACGCTGGGAAGAATATGAATTTGACAATGAATGTGAATATGAATATTTATATTTAAAAGACCAAGAAGACGATAATATATATTCTTCTTTAGATGTAAAACGCATGCATACTAAACCAGAGAGTCGTCTATCATATCAAATTTTTGGTGGTGCTTCTTACGAAATACTAAATAAAACAAATTATTCACTTGTAAATTTAAGAGATTTTATGGATCCAACTGGTGATGTAGACATTAGGATATATATTCCAATGCTTTATAATGATGAAATCTCCAATAATAAAAAAATATATGATGTTCATCTTCCATTATTAGAATCAAACGGAAAAATGCATACATATTTATCAACAACCATTGATTGGTGTTTTAATCAATTTTTAGAACAATTGAATATGCATGATTTATCTGCATTATTTCCAAATAGTATTCCCTTTGATATTGCCGAATATTCTGAGATTCCTATTGAGTCAAGGGTTTCGGATTTATGTTTTAAGGATGTTATTATTCCAAATAGTCATTGTCACCTTGTATCATTTTATGCTCCTAAAATGAATTTGTTTAAAATTCAATTTGTCATTAAAATTTCAGATAGCAACGTAGTTATTCTAGATCATTTGATTGAATTAATATTTATGAATTTTTCGAATACAAGCACATATGAGAATAAAAAATATATTCCAGATATTATACATTATGAAAATTTATCATCGGTACGTAGAAAAGTAACAGGTCATTGCGAATATTTACAACGTAATAAAGTTAATTGTGATATTGATTATAATATAGATGCATTGGATACTTTGCTTAATGACAATTTTAGAGCGTATGAACATCGTCAAGCAATTTTTAAACACGATATACAAAGCTTGTATCACAAGTCAATTAATCATATTGCACGCATTATATATCTACTAGAATTAGTAATAAAAAAATATAAAATATACAAAAGTTCATTTAAAAGCATGATACAAAGTAATTTTTCAAACAAAGATTTTATAAAATCTTTGTTGGCAGGTTATCAAATATTTGAACGTAAGGAGCTTATTAATGGTTTAGTGGATAAAATAATTAATTTCTCAAAAGAAGAAAATGACATAATTTACAAAAATTTGCATTTATATTTTTATAAAATTGACAATAATTATAAGGTAAAAATAAGTAAAATAAGGGTTTCTGATTTTTTAAGTATATATTTAACAAAACTGTCACCATCTTCTTTAATAAGTTTTTCATTTGCTGGACATACCATTAAAGGCGAGCCAGATGATAAAAAATACGATTTGTTTATAAAAAAAATAAAACAAAATGTGACAACTGCACGCACACGCAAATTTATTAGAAAAGAGAAAGTATCATCTGTTAAAAGTGATGGAGAACATAAATCAAGAGAACAAAATTCGGATGACCTACATGATTTTAAAGGTATAGATAATGATGAACCCGAATTTTTTTCTTTGGAATCCTCTAAAAAAGATAATGTTTTTGGACTTGGATTAAAAAAAACCAAGAAAAATAAATCCAAGAAATATAAATCCAAAAAATAAAGCATGTACATTACTACATAAAAACAATCCATTAGTAATAATTACTTAGTAATGGATAAAATCGATAAAATCATCTATATCAATATGGACGCCAGGGCCGACCGGAGGTCGGCTCTTTTGCAAGAATTTGAGCGCATTGGTTTCCCCGATAACAAAATCATCCGGTTTCCTGCATCCTCTTATAATGGTTGTCCCAATTCAGGTTGTTTGCTCAGCCACGCAAATGTCTTGGAAATGGCCTACGACATGGATTTGCAAAATGTTCTTGTATTGGAAGACGATTTTATTTTTATTGATGATGTAAGCAAAATCCATGCAGATATAAAATCATTCTTCGAATTAAATATTGTTTGGGACGTGGTAATGCTCACCACATGTGCGGCGGTCGTATCTGAATCAACGAACCACTTAATTTCGAGGATTTCATCCTCGGGTAATGGAGCGGGATATTTGGTAAATCGGTCAATGATGTTGGAACTTAGTACTTTATTCAAGTCCAATGTAGAGAACTTGTATTCAACCAAACAACACTGGGTTTATCAAAATGATATTTTGTGGAAAACGATTATGCCAACGTCGCAATGGTATATGTTCAATCATTATTTGGGGTACCAGAAGGAAGGATATAGCGATTTGTCGCAGGACCAGAAGATTGCAATTGTTCCGCAAATCTTAGGGGAACAACGTGTCCTGCGTGCAGAGCACGCTTCCGCCCCTATGACCCCTCCTTTGGAAGATAAATCTTTACAGACTGTAAACAATTCATATTGTTCTGACTCCATTGTAAATAGCGTTATCGACGCTTTCATTGGCAGATCTAACATCGGACTACAAAAATATGGAACCACTTTGGATAGAGATGATTTATCTGTTTTGGATTGGATACAGCATGCCCAAGAAGAACACATGGACGCGATTCTTTACTTGGAAAAGTTGAAAACTGAGGTTAGTAAAAGTAAAAGGAAGGGGTTGTAGGGGAAAGGGCCTCCGGAGCGTCGCTTAAGGCGAAGCCTACGGCTTAATACGCGACACACCTTATAGCATCCGTAGGATGCAAGCGCCCGACTGGCTTAACCTAGGTTTCCCTACGGAGAAGTTGAAAACACAAATTTCTAAAAATAAAAAAGAGGAATAAAAGTGTTTAAAAAAATAAAAGGTAAAATATATAATGCATCGTATATATTTTCCAAGTTTGATGGGACAAAAAAAGCTGGGACTCGATACAACCAGCAAGTTTTTGTTCCAGTTTTTCGGCAATCGGGGTACCGTTATAAAAACAAGAAACAGTGTAGCAGAACCAAGAACACGATTACTTTCGGAGAATCTGCAAAAGTTATTTAACACAAATATGGAATGCAAAAAACCCACCATTAATATTGGCGGTGACCACTCCATGGCCATTGCAACTGTTGGCGCATCCTTGGAAAAACACGGACAATCACTCAAGGTCATCTGGTTTGATGCACACGCCGACATCAATACTCGCAAGACATCACCCAGTGGAAATTACCACGGGATGCCTCTTGCATTCTTAACCAGTTTAGATAATGATTATAATTTGTTCCCATTCCTTTACACAGTCCCGGATCTCAAATTTGAAAACATTCTCTACTTAGGTATCCGTGATTTGGATGATGGAGAGAAGAAGGTTCTCAAAGAGAAGAAAATTAAATACATCAAGTCGAGAGAAATCAACGAGAACCCAAAAGAAACCTATGCGAAAATTAAGGAATTCGTGGGAAAAGACCCATTGCATTTATCGTTTGATGTAGATGGTTTAGACCCAGAAGAAATGTCGAGCACAGGGACAACTGCACCAAACGGTGTTCATACAAAAGCCATAAAACCTATTGTTGATAAAATCATGAAGAATATGAATGTGGTGAATATGGATATCACCGAATTCAATTTGGAATTAGGAGAAAGAGAGAAATCGATGAAAAATTTTGAAAAACTGTTTAAAAAATATTTAGAGTAAATATGGAAAAACTTATTAACCAGTTGTCTAATAAGTTTTTTTAGCGAATAACATGTATGCTCAAAATGATAAATAAAAAAAGGAGGGGTCGTAGGTTTCCCTACTTAGAATTCACACGTAAGTGAAAAGACATCATTCGCAACCACTTTATTCGCCATCGCATATTCGGATACTGTGCGTTCAAAGAAATTGGATTTGCTTTCCAAACTAATCAGTTCCATAAAATCAAACGGATTGGTGCTACCATAAATCTTATCAATTCCCAATTGCAAACAGAGACGGTCGCCCACAAACTCAATATACTGGGTCATCAGTTTTGCATTCATCCCAATTAAACGGCACGGCAACGATTCCGTAATAAATTCCTTTTCAATTTCCACTGCTTCCTTGACAATCTCTGCAATCTTAGACTTATCTAATTTCTTCTGGAGCTTCGAATAAATAAGAACCGCAAATTCGGAATGAAGTGCCTCATCTCTACTAATGAATTCATTGGAAAGAGTTAGACCAGGCATGATACCGCGCTTCTTTATCCAATAAATCGCTGCGAAACTACTGCTGAAGAAGATGCCTTCCACACAAGCAAATGCCACAAGTCGCATCGGGAAAGTTTCATTGCTTGCCTCGTATCCAATCCACCGTCTCGCCCAGTCCGCCTTTTTCGCAATGGAAGGGCACGTCTCGATGGCATTGAACAACTTGTGTTTTTGCGCCTTGTCTTTAATATAAGTTTCGATAAGCACACTGTACATCTCGGAATGAATATTTTCCATTGCAATCTGGAACCCATAAAAAGCACGAGCTTCAGATAATTGCACATCGGCCATAAATCGGGTCGCCAAATTCTCCATAACAATTCCGTCACTGGCTGCGAAAAATGCTAGAACCATCGAGATAAAATATTGTTCGTCTGCATTAAGCTTTGCCCAGTCACCTAGGTCCTTGGATAAATCAATTTCTTCAACACGCCAAAAACAATCTACCTGTTTCTTGTACATTTTCCAGATGTCCTCGTCTTGGATTGGGAACATTACGTAGCGAGAGGTGTCTTCTTTCAAAAGGGGGTCTGTCATTTCCTAAATAATATATTTAATAGATTTTAAATCCTTTTAAGGGAACTCGTCGTTCCCTTATAATCCCATACTAAAAGGACAATTCAGTTAAAAAGTTTCTGTATTAAGGGAAGGGGTCATAGGGGAAAGGGCGAAGCCCGACGGCTTAACCGTAGGTTTCCCCTACTTACGTTCTCTCAATGAAATTTAAGTGAAACTATATTTTAAAATCGCAATGATTCGAACCAAAGTAGATACATCCAACATTGATGCAAAGGCGTTTCACAAAATGCTTTTTATTTTTAATTGTGTAGAGAAAGGGTGGAATGTGAAGAAACGCGATGGTCGATACATATTCCAAAAATCCCACGACGGAAAGAGAGAAGTTTTCATGGAAGATTATTTAGAGAAATTCATTGCCGAGAATTCATCATTGTAAAACCATTTCAAAACCAATTGACATGAATCCATGTGTATAAAATTTCCTTTTTACTAATCATCTTACTAACATACCCAAATGTATTGTAATAATTCAATTTATTTACAAAATACACGAAAGACCCATCATGTTCAATAGTGTATGTTTGTTCCAATAACATTTTATCAACCAGTCCTTTCATATTTTGTCGAAGAGGAACACCCACATTTTTTACATGCAAATCTGCTCGTACATGTCCTTCGCAAAAAGACAAAATATGGTCAATTAATTCTGGTGCCAACATGAATATGTATATATTTACGCTTTACGCATTTTTCATGTATTCATAATTTTTTCCAAAATCTCCTTTTCCAAATCAGGCAATCTTGTATATAGCATCGGGTTCTTGCCATTCTCATATTTATTGGGGTTAAACTTAATAATTATGGTTTTTTCGTCAGAAACGTTTTGCTCTGAAAAAATGATTTTAAGCGTGATTCCATTGATTTGGATTTGGCTGAATCCTTTGCCATGCACAAATCCATCAAATTTTGAATCTATGAATTTTTGGATGATGGTGTCCTTCGATTTATAAATGGTCTGGAGAGAAAGCGGATCCAAAGGGTATAATTTCACATAACAATGTGTGCAATAACCTTTGTACCTAGGCAAAACCGTTTTACTTGAACATTTTCCACAAACTTTCTCTCCAGATTTGGTTAGTAACACTGGTTCCAAAGTCCTTGTATTCTTGGACCCATTTTCTCTATGCATCGAACAAAAAAGCGGTTTTCCAAAACAAAATCCATAAACGGCCAAGTTCCGACAAGTGTCCTTTTTACAAATGGTTGGCATCTTATTAAATTTATCTTATACTTTTATCTCGTATTTTTCACCCCTAAATGTTGCACCAGGGGTGAAATAATAGAGACTATATACCTACACCAAATAACGAATTTCACATATGGTATCATCTATATTATTGTAAGGAAAAGTTATAATTAAAACAGTAGATTAGCTTTACATGTAGAGAAACTCATCATTTTTATAATCTTTTCGCTCAGATTTAGGAGAAATTATATTTTTAGATTATATAAAAAAATGGGAGGAGCCTTAATGCAATTAGTCGCCTACGGCGCACAAGATGTTTTCCTTACTGGAAACCCCGAGATTACTTTCTGGAAGGTGTCTTACAGACGCCACACCAACTTCGCGATGGAGTCCATCGAGCAGACTTTCAACGGCCAGGCCGACTTCGGTCGCCGTGTTAGTTGCACCATCTCCAGAAATGGAGATCTTGCCTACCGCACCTATGTCCAGGTTACTCTCCCCGAGATTAACCAGTCCATGGGAACCTCCGGAACCGGCCCTGTCTATGCCCGTTGGTTGGACTACCCCGGTGAGCAGCTCATTGCCCAGGTTGAGGTTGAGATTGGAGGCCAGAGAATTGACCGCCAATATGGTGACTGGATGCACATCTGGAATCAGCTCACTCTCTCTTCTGAGCAGCAGGCTGGTTACTACAAGATGATCGGCCACACCACTCAGCTCACCTACATGACTGACCCTGCCTTCGCCGATATCAACGGACCCTGCGCTTCCACTGGAGGCCCCGGCCAGGTTTGCGCCCCCAGAAAGGCTCTCCCTGAGACCACCTTGTACATTCCCCTCCTCTTCTGGTTCTGCAGAAACCCCGGTCTTGCTCTTCCCCTCGTTGCTCTCCAGTACCACGAGGTTAAGATCAACATCGACTTCAGACCCATTGGTGAGTGCTTGTGGGCTGTCAAGGACATCGTTGGCAACACCACCGGTGCCTCTTTGGCTGTCACCACTGCCTACCAGCAGTCCCTTGTTGCCGCCTCCGTCTATGTTGATTTCATCTTCTTGGACACTGACGAGCGCAGAAAGATGGCCCAGAACCCCCACGAGTACCTCATTGAGCAGCTCCAATACACCGGTGATGAGTCGGTCGGATCTTCTTCCAATAAGATCAAGATTAACTTCAACCACCCCTGCAAGGAGCTCATCTGGGTCGTCCAGCCCGATGCCAACGTTGATTACTGCGCCTCCCTCGAGGGCAACTCAACCTTGTTCAAGGTCCTCGGTGCCCAGCCCTTCAACTACACCGATGCTATCGATGCTCTCCCTCCCTCGATCCACGTCTTCGGAGGCCCCACTGAGACCTCTGGTGCCAACGCCTTCATCTCTGGAGGTGTCTTCCAGATGGCCGGTGCCACCGATGCTGTCTCTGGCGGTGCGATGAACGCTAACCAGGACTGGCACACCAGCACTGGTGTTTTCAACGCCGATGGTGCTACCCCCAGTGGCTCTGCCTTGTCTGATGCCGGAACTTTCGTTCTTGCTGAGACTGCCCTCCACCTCCACTGCTGGGGTGAGAACCCCGTCGTCACCGCTAAGCTCCAGCTTAACGGCCAGGACCGCATCTCCGAGAGAGAGGGTTCTTACTTCGACGTTGTTCAGCCCTTCCAGCACCACACCAGAGCCCCCGATACCGGTATTAACGTGTATTCTTTCGCTCTAAGACCTGAGGAGCACCAGCCCTCCGGATCTTGCAACTTCTCCAGAATCGATAACGCCACCCTCCAGTTGGTGCTCTCCTCCGGAACCGTTGCTGGTACCTCGACTGCTAAGGTCAGAGTGTATGCTTACTCTTACAACGTTTTGAGAGTGATGGCCGGTATGTGCGGTGTAGCTTACAGCTCTTAAATTTGCACCATATTATGCAGTGGCAACGTTGTCATTAATAATAAATTTGTTGCATATCCTTTAAAAATTTAATAAAAAATTAAAAAATAAAAAGTTTTTTATTAAATATTTTCTTATTGCTCCCGAAGTTGCGGGAGCAAAAACAAATAATATTAATTTCGACATTGTTTGTTGTTCCTGTCTTTTCCCAAACACTTCATCCAAATATATAATGGTTTATTACTTGCAATATAATATTTCAATTTTATAATAGGTTTTAAAAATCTATTATAAATAAACACCCTTAAAATTCCGGATTATCGGTAAAAACCGGCGCAACCGCAGGCAAACTGGTTTGCTCGGTCATTGCAGTAAAAAATCCGTTCATCGATTTGTTCATCGAAAACACAGCAAATGTGGAAATACCAGCAGAAACAGCAACAACGGCAGCGTCGCGAATGAGTTCCTTCAAAGGGCGCATCTCCTTATCCACATATTTCATCTCTATCATTTTGGCTAAAATGTAGAGAACGGTCGTTACAAAAATTATGGCAACAATGGCTTCCATTCTATATAATCAATGATTTTGAAAAAGTGTGTTTTTGACCGCAGTAATAATATAAAACCGAAAATGGTTTATTTAAACCGACGTCTTAACTTACTTACCGTTTTTCTTTTTTTTCCTACTCTTTTTTTTCCTACTTTTTTTTTTCTACTTTGTTTCCCTCCGGCATCAAAATTTTTTGCATCATAAAAAACAATATATTCATTTTCAGAATCTTCGGTTACATCGCCAATATCGTCATGTATCCTTGAACGATTATTATCAATAAAACGTTTAAATTCGGTGTCAAAAACATCTCTTTGATAGTTGCTTGATAAATAATCTGGAAAACGTTTAGACTCACCTACTACACCTGTAATATTGTCATATAACCCAGCGAATGTTGAAATTTCTTTAATATTACTGCCATTATATATTTTACTACGAGGATGCCACAGTTCTCCCTTTGACATCATTTGTAAATATGGATGCAATGGAGGTATAAAAAATAAGTTATCTTCTACGCTATTATCACCATACAAAAATTTATTCAACATATATTTATGCTTGTATGTTTTATCGGGTTTTATATCTTTACTGACATTGCCAACAATGTTTTCATCTGTCATAAATTTATATGTACATGCAGTTATATCTGTTAATAAACCATTTAGTAATGATGAATTATAAGATATCGAATATCCTCGGTTAGGAACATTACTGTCAATACCGAATTCTTTACTATCACGCGCACCTCGATATAATATAATTTTATTTCTTTCATAGTTAATCGTTTCTTGGATTAATGTGTTTTTCAATAAATTAATATTTAAATCTTTCACAAAGATTTTAAAATAATCATTTGAATCAAACGCATTTTTATGTTCAGATATTATTTTACGCACTTTAATTGGGTCATTAATTGTTTCCGTAATTTTTGTAGTTCTCTCAATATATTTTTTTCTAACAGGCTCGTTTGCAATTTTTTTAAAATCATCAGATAATGATTCGATAATACTTAAAAATATTTCTTTTACAAAGATTGTATCTTTATATGATATTTTTAATTTTTTAAAAACGGTATTAAAATTACACACTGGGCGAGACAAACAATCATTTATGTCAAATAAATTATCGGTAACAAATGAATTAAAAAAATTATGTTGTGTATCATAATATTCAAGTTTTTTTTTAACCATAGTTTCGTTTATAAAAAAATAATATTCTTTTATAATGCTATCCAAAATTTTATTATAATCTTTATATTTTGGATTTTTGTAATTGACACCTTTTAAATTTTTTAAAAACTCTACAATATAATTGTTCAAATTAAATATTTTTTCAGATAAATCATTGTGAATTTTTTGTACATCATTGCAATACCCGTTGTATTGCATGCTTTCATTATTAAAACTTTTTGTTTCAAATTTAGTATCATATAAATAAACACAATTGTATAAGATAAAAAATAAATCATACAGCAATCTTGGTAACTGATATATTTGTATATTTTCAGGTAATTTACTTTTGATAAATGAATATTCATCCATTTTGATTCCATCTTTTTCGGTTTCGTCTAAATTCAACGTTACATCTAAACACACTGGATAATGATATCGTAATAAAATAGTTTTATACACATCATCATATTCATAAAATGTAAGCAATGAATCGTTTTTATTTTGTAAAATATATGTATAATTTTCCAACATAAATTATATATATTATTATTTTATTTTATAGTTCATCAAAATCCAGCTTAATAACATCATTCGAGAATGAATCTGGGTTCAAATCCGTGAATCCAAGACTCATACTATCTAAATCCCCACCAATTTTCAATCTGTCCTCGTCATCATCATCATCTTCCGCCTCATCCAGTTTTCGTTGCAAATTTCGCGACACACTTATCTCTTCAAGTCGTTCAATTGTCTTGGGTGCAACTATTTCTTCCACTTTTCCATCATCCGTTAATGCTCTATCCACATCATCAAATGTCAAACGATTCACAACCGGTTTATCGCTAACATTGGTAATTATCGCACCGGATTCAAACGACGGTGGTGGTTCGGGTTCTTTAATCTCAACTTCTTCCGCTTCTTTTGTCTCCCCTTTCTCATCAATAATTTCCTCCACAATTTCCTCTTCTTGTTCTACGGATTCATCCAAATATGCACGCACAATCGCTTCTGTGGGAATACTGTCACGAATGGTTTTCAAAATACACTCTTCCACGATGATTTCAAACTCACGCCCGTGTTTTTGCTGGGTTAAAGGCGATGCGTTCTTATCAAACAGATACGCGTTCTTATATACCTTCCGCGCCACATTGATGTAAGCCTTGTGCAAGAAATCGTTGAGTTTCGGAATCGAAATATCGATTTTCTTCTGTCGAGTACCCACACGAACACATGTGAGAACCTTCAGTTGAATCACATGCACACAAGTAATTAAATCCTCCAAATAATTGCATCCCGATTTTTCCACAATTCGTTTCTTCTCTTCATCCACAATATTCGGATTCCATTTGGGAACTCGGCAAATGAAATTCTGAAAGGTCATCAAGTATTTTTCAACTTCTCCATTATCCACACTCACTTTCCACGACTCATTGAAAATAGAGCGAATCCCCTCCATAATTCTAGGCGTTAATATTGATACCAACCGACTGCACCACTCGTTGCGCGCCTCATTCAAATTAGATAAAACAAAATCGTCCATTTATAAAAAGGAAACATTTTTCAAACTGCAATCCGAACGTAAAAACATATAGTCGAACAAATACATCATGAGCATTTTCTCCGACCTAAATTCGCCCTTGATTTTATTGAAACAAAATTGGATTTGAACAATTTTATTTTTGTCTAAAACTTCTTCCAAATACTCAATTATATCTAAACTGGATATCCCTTCTTCATACAACTGATTCGCAAGATTCATAAACCATTTATAGGTGTGTTGCTCTGTCAAAACAAAATCTTTAAATATGGGTTCTAAAATTTGAGCCCTGTATTTTCTCTTCAAATCTGTAAAACCATATACTACGTCGCGATTCACTTTGTGCAAACTTTTATAAACTGGGTTTTCGGAATTTTCCGTTTTGTCCGGAATATAAATTTCGCAAAATCGAGAGAGAATGGGTTTCAACAATTTATGTTTGTTCTCTACGACAATGAAAAATCGCGTATTGTAGCTAAAAAGTTCAATGCACCTTCGCAAAGCGGATTGCGCATCAATTGTAAGTTCGTCTGCATTATATAAGACAATGCTTTTGAACAAGGTCACATCATTGCATTGAATATTGGCTTTGGCAAAATATTTGAGTTCATCGCGAATAAATTTGATGCCCTTACCATGGGCGCAATTTACGAACATGACGTTATTTTTGATACGGTTGCGGTCTCCGCCGTAGATGCGGTTGATAAAATCATCCACGATGGTTCGCTTACCACACCCGGAGGAACCGTGAAAAACAATATTGGGGATTTTGCGGATTTGGATAAAATAGTTAAGTTTGGACGCCACATAATGATTTTCGTGGAAAATGGTTGTCATTGTGATAATTTAGATTTTGTTTTTATTTAGTTTGTTTGTTTAATCTAATTTGTTGCATGAAAAAAATAAAATAGGCTTCTACACAAGACTCATCAAAGCACAGCCTGAGACCGCACCATCTTTGATGAGTTGGGCCTTTTTGCTCTTATTTATAAACCCGAAATAAAAACCATCATCGTCCAAAATACGTTTCTTATTTTTGGTAATATTTTTGCGCGTTTGCTTAAAAAATTTAACCATATTTTTATTACAGGTCTTGCCTTTTTTTTTGCAAATATTATCTTTCACATATTTCTCGACATCAAAGTCATCCTCTTGGAAAATAGTCCCTTTGCAACCTGGATTGCAATACGCATTTGTAAAATTTTCGGTAAGCATTGCATTCGCCTTCGGGTCATTCTTCTTTGATGTCTTTATATTTTTCTTAATATTTTGGATTTGTTTTTCTAAATCAGCATTTGGTTCTTTATTGTACTCTTTTTCGAGTTGAGCAAGATGTTTTTTCAACAATTTGTCTGTAAATTTTCGTGTAAATTCAATTTGTTTGGCAACAAGTTTTGGCACAAGTTTTGCTTTGCATTTTTCTTTAGATATTGATTTATTTTTATTTTTTTCCATTTATTGTATATTATACAAGTAGTTATTTATCAGAATCCAACTTCACAATATTCATCTGTTTTGTGAAAACGTATCTCTCATGATACATTGTTCGGCGTCGCAAATTGCACAACAAACATGCAATCTCCACATTATCCACATTATGGCCTACACTATTGTCAATTCGTTCTAAAGTCCATTGTTTATTTTCTCTCACAAAGTTGTAAAAAAGATATACGGATTCTCTACAGTAAAAACATTTCAAACCTTTTTCATGCAACAATCCAACGACAAACGTAAGATTCACAAATTTATCATCGTCGTATTTTTGTTTTTGGATATCCTGCATTTTATAACTGGAAATCTTATTCTGAATCTGGCGTCGCATTTCTCTGCATACCTCTTTAAAATCATCAGGCAATTCATCTCCATTTTTAATTGCAGTTAGGCATTCCCACTGTTTGTCTAGTTCCAAGAATTTATCGTCGAATCGCCATTTGTCTATTTCTTTGCGAACCGATTTCACCTTCGGTACAATGACCTTCTTCTTCTCTTCTTTTTTTCTTAAATCAATTGTGAGAGATTTGGTTTCCATTATATTATTTGCTACCGGATTTTTATCTCATTGTAAAACGATATAAACATTATTCAATAATAATATAAAAGAACGACTACTATAATATGTTTCAGCAAACCCAAACACCAACACAAGAACCTGTCGAAAAGAAAGATGACGACACCAAGATAATGTACAAGTACAAGAACATTTTGAATTCGCAGACACCCCTTACATTTGACGAAACCAACGCAAACACAATGAACAAGATTGATGCAATGTTGGAGACCGAAAAGAAGAATATGAATTCCGAGCCCTGGAACAAATTGGACAAGCGACTAAAAATCCAGAAGTTGCACGCCTATGCCGAAAAATACGGGAAGGAAAACGGCTTGCCAATGAAAGAGGTAAAAGGTCTGAAAACGTTTTTCAGCACTTGTCTAACAAAAGACAAGTTGGCAAAAGTAAAGGACGTGGATTATAACAAGGAGACTGGTGTTATCAGCAATATTGCCGGGCTCGCGTTCAATCTGACAACCCGCGCATTCACGATTCGCAATCTTGAGAAAAAGACATCTACATTAAAATCATTGACTCCCAAGAAAACTGAGTCAGTAAATGAAGATGAATAAAGATGCACCAAATCAGATAAATTGTATTTAGTTAAATACAATTTAATATATATACTTAGACAAAATAATGTTTGATTTTAGCGAAGAAGATATCATTGATTTAGAAATAGAGATTCACGATTCTGTAGATAAATATCTGGCGGAAAACGGCATCCAACAATGTCAGCCCGAGTTTTACAAGACAATGGTAGACAAAATCACCCAGGATTATTTGGACGATTTAATTTGCATTGGTTTCATAGAAGAAGACCGACCCTACGAGAAAATATTCAAAAAGTTCAGAAAAAGAGTTCATATATTTATCAAGAACTATTTTGCAATTATTGGAATTCCTCGCCGAGCTTATAAAAATCCGCGCCCTAATATTTACCAAGTAGTAGACAAATCGATTATAAAGGCTCAAATTGAACATTTGCAATGTTCCAACCAAATTGTTCAACGAACCCCCGAGTGGTATCAGTTCCGCCATAATCTGATTACCGCGAGCAACATTTGGAAAGCGGTTGGTTCCGAAGCGAACCAGAATAGTTTGATTCTGGAAAAGTGCAAACCAATGGTTATAGATTCCTACGATACGTCGTCGCCAAATACGGATTCGCCCATGCACTGGGGTGTCAAATACGAACCATTGACCGTAATGTTGTACGAATACCGAAACCGATGCAAGGTGGGCGAATTCGGCTGTATCCAGCACCCCGCATATCCATTCATTGGCGCATCCCCCGATGGGATTGTTATAAGCGAAGAATCCAGTGCTTATGGCCGAATGTTGGAAATCAAGAATGTGGTTTCAAGAGAGATAACCGGTGTCCCCAAGATGGATTATTGGGTGCAGATGCAGGTGCAGATGGAGGTGTGCGACCTAAATGAGTGCGATTTCGTAGAGACTCAGTTCAAAGAGTATGACGAAGTGGATGAAGAACTGTTTTACAAGAACAAGCACAAGTATTTGTACAATGGTGTGATTCTCTATTTCATCAAATCGGATTTTGCGGATGGAAAGCCCCATTATGTGTATATGCCGTTGAACGCGGACCTTGATAAATCCGCAATTAGCGAATGGATCAACGACAAAAAACGGGAGCTGAAAGAGACCCACGTTTTATTCAAACGTATTTATTGGTATTGCGAGGCATATTCGTGCGTATTGATAAAGCGCAATAAACCGTGGTTCGAAATGGCGCTTCCCAAAATCCAGGAACTATGGAACACCGTGGAGAAAGAAAGGGTCACTGGATACGAACACAGAAAACCGAAGAAGCGCGTTGCAGAGAAAAAGTGTTTAATTTCTCAGATGGTGAGAGAAGAGGTGGAAAATAATGTATTTATTGCACCTGACGCGGATATTTTATAAAGAGTATAAATAGAATGAATACACAAAATCTAAGTCATTATGGTGACATTTTGGCAATACCATTCTTTGGACTACTCATTTCATATTTTTATGGAATAGAGAACAAATCACCCATTGAATATGTATTACTTACGTTTTCTGCAATGGGGTTTGTATTGGATATTTTTTACACGTATCTCTTTTACAAGTCTTCAAAATAAAGATAAAAACCCATTTAGAAATAATAATCCATATATTTGTATTATTATGTCTTCCGAAATGTATGTGACAAAGAGAGACGGTCAGACCGAAATCGTGTCTTTTGACAAGATTTTGCGCCGAATTAAGCGCATTGGTTTAGAGGCCGGTATTAAAATTAATTATACCACTCTTGCAATGAAGGTCATTGACCAATTGTATGACAACATTTCTACCACTAAAATTGATGAACTTACTGCCGACCAGTGTGCGTCCATGTCATCCATACATTACGATTATGCCACGTTGGCGAGCCACATCACGGTTTCGAATCATCACAAGAACACCGAGGCCGATTTTGCGACAGTAATGTCCCAGCTCCATAATTATATGGATAAGCATAACAAACAATCGCCCTTGGTAACCAAAGAATTATTGGATGTTGTTGAGGCAAATAAAGAGAGAATTGCTAGTGCATTAGATTTCAAACGCGACTATGTGTTTGATTATTTCGGATTCAAAACTTTGGAAAAATCCTATTTGATGCGAATTAACGACAAGGTTGTGGAGAGACCCCAACATATGTGGATGCGTGTTTCTCTCGGAATTCATGGTTCAAACATTGATGATGCAATCAAAACCTATGACCTAATGTCGCAGAAGTATTTTACACATGCTACGCCGACCTTGTTCAATGCTGGAACTCCGCGACCCCAACTCAGCAGTTGTTTTTTGATTGCGATGGAAAAAGACAGCATTGAAGGAATTTACAATACGCTGAAGGATTGTGCGCTCATCAGTAAGTGGGCGGGTGGAATTGGTCTGCATATCCATAATATTCGTGCGACAAACAGCCATATCCGCGGTACCAATGGTACCAGCAATGGTATTGTGCCCATGTTGCGTGTGTTCAATAACACTGCTAAGTATGTGGATCAAGGAGGCGGAAAAAGAAACGGGTCTTTCGCCATTTACATCGAGCCATGGCACGCGGATATCGAAAAGTTCCTGGAAATGCGAAAGAATCACGGCGACGAAGAGTTAAAAGCGCGCGACCTATTTTACGCACTCTGGATACCTGACCTCTTTATGAACCGCGTCAAAAGTGATGGGTTATGGACACTCATGTGTCCCGATGAATGTCCCGGATTGTCCGACGTCTATGGCGAGGAATTTGAGGCGTTATATTCCAAATATGAGTTAATGGGTAAAGGACGCACCACAGTGAAAGCCAGAGAACTATGGTTCAAAGTACTGGATGCACAAATGGAGACTGGTACGCCCTACCTTTGCTACAAGGATTCCGCCAATAAGAAATCAAACCAGAAAAATGTGGGGATTATAAAGAGCTCGAATTTATGCAGCGAAGTGATGGAGGTAAGCACTCCCGACGAGACCGCAGTTTGCAACCTCGCAAGTATCGGTCTTCCCACATTTGTGGAAAATGGCGTTTTTAATTACGACAAATTACAAGAAGTGGCCGGCGTCATCACCCGCAATTTGAACAAGGTAATTGATGTGAATTACTACCCCACAGAGAAAACCCGGGTATCCAACTTAAAACATAGACCCATTGGAATCGGCGTGCAAGGATTGGCCGATGTCTTCATGTTGTTGAACATGGCCTTTTATAGCGACGAGGCCAAAGAAGTCAATAAACGGATTTTCGAAACCATTTATTATGGCGCACTACATGCGTCGGCGGACCTCGCATCAACAGACGGACCTTACGAAACATATGCTGGGTCACCTGCATCTCAGGGGGAGTTACAATACGATCTGTGGAACATAACTCCATCCAACCATTTGGATTGGTCGGCACTCAAAACAAAGATTGCAACCACGGGATTAAGAAATTCATTGTTGTTAGCACCCATGCCGACTGCATCCACGTCACAAATCCTCGGATTTAACGAGTGTTTTGAACCATTCACCAGTAATATTTACAGTCGCAGAACAATGGCTGGAGAATTCGTTTTAACAAACAAGTACTTGATGAAAGAACTGATAGATATGGGTTTGTGGAATACCGAACTCAAGAATAATATCATTGAAAACAATGGTAGCATTCAGCATATTCAAAACATTTCATCTGAACTAAAGTTGAAATATCGTACAGTATGGGAGATTCCGATGCGCCATGTGATTGATATGGCGGCTGACCGTGGTGCATTTGTGTGCCAAAGTCAAAGTCTGAATTTGTGGCAAGAAGACCCGAATTATAACTCGCTAACGTCGATGCATTTCTATGCCTGGTCCAAAGGATTAAAAACGGGAATGTATTATTTGAGACGCAGAGGCAAGCATAAGGCGCAACAATTCACGATTGAGCCAAAGAAGGCGGAAGAATGTATTGCATGTAGCGCATAAATATTTGGGAAAAATATTATTTAGCACAAATAAAAAAATGATTATATATATATATATATAATGACAACAGTGTCTAAAGTTATCACCCAGCTAATCAAAAAAGGAAAATTCGACCAAGCATTATATCGAGCCGAGCTTGATAAACAGGGTGTGGATATTAATAATATATTGGTAGAATTTGATGGAACAACTGTTAGTCCTTTTTTTTTGGCA
>Ga0315905_10002599_pt1 | contig 18971 bp, 8 predicted proteins | sample LakEriMetagenome_5_FD_203522 | JGI IMG/M metagenome (GOLD analysis project Ga0315905, IMG submission 203522) | Freshwater fungal communities from buoy surface, Lake Erie, Ohio, United States - Buoy 4 MA121 | ecosystem: Environmental > Aquatic > Freshwater > Lake | place: USA: Lake Erie, Ohio... | reverse complement strand
TCCACAATAACCCCCACCAACACGAACGAACCACCAACCCAGATGATCACGGGCGACCACGCCATCATCGCCAAGGAGACGGCGCGCCAGCTCGGGCTCGGCACCAACATCCCCGACGCCACGGGCCTGCCCAAGCTGGGCGAGGACGGCAAGATCCCCAAGGACCTCGGGCAGAAGTACGGGCGCATGATCCTCGAGGCCGACGGCTTCGCGGGCGTGTTCCCGGAGCACAAGTACCTGATCGTCGAGGCCCTCCGCCAGGAGGGCTTTGCGTGCGGCATGACCGGCGACGGCGTCAACGACGCGCCCGCGCTCAAGCGCGCCGACGTCGGCATCGCCGTGCAGGGCGCGACCGACGCGGCGCGCGCCGCCGCCGACATGGTGCTCACGCAGCCGGGCCTGAGCGTCATCGTCACGGCCATCCAGGTCGCGCGCTCCATCTTCTCGCGCATGAAGAACTTCATCAACTACCGCATCGCGTGCACGCTCCAGCTCCTGTGGTTCTTCTTCTTCGCCGTGCTGTTCATCCACCCGGGCGACTACGAGAAGCGGTATGAGGAGATGGTCGCGTCGGCCGAGGTGGCCGAGGGCCGCGGCATGCGCGAGTCGGACGCGATCGTGTCGTACTACTTCAAGATGCCCGTGCTCATGCTCATGCTCATCACGGTGAGAGGAGTCAAAGGCAGGGGGGGGGGGGGGGGGTGTTGGGTGCGCTCTTTTTTTTGGTGGTGGTGGTGGTGGTGGTTGTTGCTGCGGGTTGCGGGTTTTTTGGTTTGTTTTGCGGGGGGAGCGCGCGCTCGGGAAGGAAGAAAAGGGGAAGGGAAAGAAAAAAACACGCCAACGCTCAACACCACCACCAACCAACCACCCAACCAACCACAACAGGTCCTCAACGACGGCACGCTCATCTCGGTCGCGTACGACCACGTCGTGCCCAGCAAGCACCCGGAGAAGTGGAACCTCAGGTGCCTCTGGATCATCAGCGCCGTGCTCGCGCTGCCCGCGCTGGGCTCGTCGCTGCTCCTGCTCTGGGCCGCGCTCGAGTCGTTCGCCCCGGGCTCGCTCTTCTCCAAGTTTGGCCTCCCCGGGATCCCGTACCCCAAGGTCATCACCATGATGTACCTCAAGATCTCCGTGTCGGACTTCCTGACGCTCTTCGCCGCGCGCACGCACAACGGCCTCTTCTTCTCGATGCGCCCGGGCTACCTGCTCCTCGGCCTCGCCACGTGCGCCCTCGCCATCTCGACGCTCGTCGCCATCCTCTGGCCCGACTCGTTCCCGGACAAGGTGCACACGCGCGGCCTGATCGTCAAGGGCCGCGAGCCGGTCATGATCAAGGGCGCGCTCGACGCGCAGCTCGCCGCCGCCGACGCCTACACGCTGTGGCCGCTCTGGGTGTGGCTCTACTGCGTCGTGTGGTTCTTCGTCCAGGACTGCCTCAAGCTGGGCGCCTACTGGCTCATGCGCAAGGTCAACCTCTTCGGCATCAACACGGCCAAGTACGTCAACGTCCGCGACGCCACGTCGTTCGCCGACCGCCCGCTCGCGCGCGCGTCGGCCGGGATGGTCGAGGCCAAGGTGCTCGACATGAAGGTGGCCAACGCGCAGGCCGGCGTGGCCGAGGCGGCCGACCGCGCGGGCGACCCCAACCTGCGCCGCATGTCGCAGGACCTCGGGATCATGCGCAACAGCGTCAAGCTCGCGCGCCAGTCGATCGGGCAGGCCGTGACGCGCGGCCCGGGCACGGACGTCGAGGCGGGCTTGACGGACGAGATGGCGCGCATGAAGGACACGATCGCGCAGCTCGAGCGCGCGTCGGCGGCGGCGCCGGCGGCGGAGAAGGCCGCGATCACGGCGCAGCTCGAGGAGGTGCGCAACGCGTACCAGAAGATGGAGAAGGTCAACGCGCTGGCGCGGTCGGGCCAGGCCTGAGGAAGGAGAGGAGGGAGGGCGAGAGAGAGAGAGAGAGAGAGAGAGAGATGGGATGGATGCGGCGGAGTGACAAGGCGCAGTCGGCAGCAGCGGCAGGTTTTTGCGCGCCGCCTCCGCTTCGTCCCTTTTTTTTCTCCTCGTTGGTGCGTTCGTTCGTTCGTTCGCCCCCTTTCCCTCCCCTCCCCACGAAAACAGGCGGGCGGCCGCGGCCGCCTCGCGCGCGCGCGCCCCCCTTTCTTTTTCCCCCTTTCCTCTTCACGCCCCGCTCCCTCCTCTTCCCTCCCGCGCCGCCGTCGCGCGACGCGTCTCCTGGAGAGAGAGAGGGTGTGGTGTGTCTTTGAGAGAAAGCGCCAAGATGATATAGATATCCTGACTGGTTTGTTACGAGCCGTTAACTGTCTGTCTGCCGCTGCTGCATCTCCATCGTCGCCGCGGGGCGGTTGCCCTCCTCGGGCTGCCGCTGCTGCCGCGCGCGCCCGCCGCCCCCCGCCGACGCCGACGCCGGCGCGTCCCGCGCGACCCGCCGCGCGCCCATCTCGGCCGCCATCTGCAGGATGCGCGCGCGCAGGCCGCCGATGCCGCCGACGCTCGCCCCATCGGCCCGCCGCTCTTGCGACTGCTGCTGCTGCTGCTGCCGCCGCCGCCACCGCCTCGGCCGCCGCCCCGCCCCATCGCCTCCCGCGACCGCATCCGCCTCCTCCTCGTCGTCGTCGTCGTCCTCCTCCTCCCCGCCCGCAACAGCGTAAATGCTGCCGTCGTCGCCGCGCACGGCCGCCATCACCGCCGGCAGCGCCGCCGCCTCGTCGAGCAGCGCCGCGCCGACCAGGGCCCCGCGCAGCATGACGGCGCACCCGACGAGCGCCACGCGGTACAGTTGGAGCAGCGAGAGCACGCTGACGAGGATCAGCACGGTGCCCAGCGCCTGGAGGAGGGCGAAGAGGGAGAGCACGGCCGGGCGCGCAGCGGCCGCTGCGTACAGCCCCAAACCGTCCACGACAATCGAGAAGACTGCGTCCTCCAGCTTGATGTCCAGCGGCGCCGGCCACCAGAGCACCGTCACGGCCGGGCGGCGGTGAGGCGTCGGCGGCGGCGGCGGCGCGGGTCCACCGGGCAGCTCGGCGTTGGCGGCGCCGGCCCCGGAAGCGTTGCGGCTGCCGCCGCCGCCTCCGCCGCCAAACATGGTCAACCCGGGCATGGCGGCCGGGTCGCTCGACGTGCTCGCCGACGCGCCGCCTCCCCCGGACGACGACGCGAACGACGCGACGGCCCCGCCGATGCGGCTCGTCTCGGCGCCGACGGCGACCTGGTACGCCAATAGGGCCATGAAGAAGAGCAGGTCTGCCGAAGCGAGCGCGACAAAGGCGAGGCGGCGCCAGCGCAGGCGCGTGGCGCGGTAGGCCTGGGCGGCGGCGCGGCGGGCGGCGAGCTCGCGCAGCACCCGGGGGTCGTGGGCGGTGAGCGAGGCGGCGGCGGACGCGAGGCGGTGGCGGCGGCGGCGGTCGTCGTCCGAGGAGGACGAGGCGCCGGCGTCCGAGGACGACGCGGACGAGGAGGAGGAGGGGCCGCCGCCGCCGCGCTCGGCGTCGTCGTTGGCGGGCTGCTGCTGCTGCTGCTGCTGCTGCTGCTGCTGCTGCTGCTGCTGTTGCTGCTGCTGCTGCCTGTGCCTCCGCCGCCGCCGCCTCTTGGGCGGCTTGGGAGCGCGCTCCACGTCAGTGCCCAGAACGGCCTCGCCGTCGGGCTGCTCGACGACGACGAAGCACGGCAGCGGCGGCGGCGGCGGGGCGTCGTCGTTGGCGGCAGCGTCGTCGGCGTTGGCTGCCACAGCGGCAATCGACGCGCCGGCCTCGACGTCCGGATGATGCTGCTGCTGCCGCTGCTGCTGCTGCCGCTGCTGCTGCTGCTGCTGCTGCTGCCGCTGCTGCTGCTGCTGCTCCTCCACGTCGTCGTCATTGCCGCGGGGCTGAGGCCGCCATGGCGCGTGCGCATCGTCCGCCATCTTTCCGGACCAGTGAGTGGTGTGTGAGGGCTTTGGTCTCTCGCCCAACGCCGTGCAAAAAAAACAGCAGCGGAGCAAAAGGGCTTGCTGCGCTCGGGTTTAAATGAAACTAGTGCATCGCGGCGTTCTGTTGTTAGGCGTCCTGAAAAGTGGAGTTGCGGACATGTGCCAGGTGAGGGGCGGGCGCGTCGCCGCGGCTTCTTTTGTTCGCCCGTCGGCGACGGGGACACGGGCCGACCTCGCGCTCCCCGCCGCCGCCGCCTTGATCGACGCCCAACCGCTCACCGCGCCCCTCCGCCGCCCCCGCCCCCTCCTGCCGCCCCCCCCCCGTCAAACCCCGTGGCCGTCGCCCGCCCTGTGACGCCCTCGACCTGCCGCAGCAGCGGCTCGACCACCGTCCGCCCGAGCGGCGTGTCGAGCAGCGCGCGCGCCTGCCCGACCACGTCGTCCGGGGCGCCCCGTCCGCACAGCACTTGGGCGTACTCGTGCGCAAAGTGGTTGCAGTTGTTCGTGACGAGGTGGTAGTGGTGGGGGCGGTAGCGCTCGGCGAGCTCGGCCAGGAGCGCCGCGCGGTCCGCGGCGCTCAGTTCCGTGCGCCCGAGCGGCAGCACGCGCACGGGGGCGCCAAAGGGGGTCGTTCCTGCGGCCGCGGTCTGCACGCCGTAGCCGAAAAACGTCTCGACGGCCCGGCCGCCGCCGCTCTCCCGCACGACGACCGAGGAGTGCCAGATGGCCTCCAGGTTCATGCCCAACATCGGGGCAAAGGACGCTGCGAGGCCGCGCGACAGGTCGTACAAGTGGAGCTCGACGTCGTGCCGCTCGGCGGCGGCGGCCCCGTCAGGCGCCCCGCCGCCCCCCGCGCTCATGGTTGCGCGGTGGTCAGGGGGGGCGGGGGGGGGGGCGAGGGTTTGGAGGTCGCCTCGGGGCGCTTTGTGTTCGCGCGCTGCGGTTGGATTGGCGCGGGATGAAGGAGAGAAGCGCGCGCGCGCGTGTGTGGCGCGCTCCCGGAAGGACGAGGGGGTTGCGGTTGCGCGCGCCCTCGATTGCGAATGAGCAAGGGACGCGGCTGAGAATCGTGATGGCGATGAAGATGCGATCAAGCTGAGTACGTGCGTGAGTCTGTTGAGGCTGCGATGAAGTGGTGGGCGCTTGGACGCTTGGAGCGCGAGCAGTGCATGAAGGGCGCGCGCGCGGCGCGCCGGGCGCATGCGAGCGGAAGCGGGGGGCGGCGCGCCTTCCGGCCGCGGCGCGCGCGCGGCCAACAACAGTTGACCGCGCGCGCCGCGCCCGACAGACACCGCTCGACCAATCCAACGCACGCTCACACTCACAAACACGCAACCAGGACGCCACGCACACACACACGCCAGTCACCAGCCATCCCCTGCTCGCCGAGAGAGACTCGAGACCGCCCGAGCCCAAGGCCTTTCGGGAGGGACAGCGTGTAGTTTTGCCCCCCCCCCCCGCCCCCGCGCCCGCGCCCGAGAGAGCAGCAGCCCCGTCGCTTCGTCCCCCACCCCATCCCCTCCATTCCATTGCAGCGCGCCTTCGCCAGCCCCCCGCGAACAGCGCCATGGCCGTCAAGCACGAGGAGGCGTCGTCGGTCCTGCGCTCGCGCAGCGCCGGCGCCCCGGCGCCGCCGCGCTCCTCCTGCTCCGCCGCCGCAGACCGCGCGGCGCCGAGCGTCGCGTCGCTCCTCGCCGCCAACCTGACGCCGCGAGTGCAGCTCCACTTGCTCAAGGTCTACGCGACGCTCCTCCTGGCCGTCGCGTGCGCCGCCGCAGGCGCCGCGTTCGACAGCGTCGTGTGGCAGGTCGGCGGAATGATCACGACGCTCGGCGCCCTGGCCGCGATGGGCTTGCTCGCGACAACGCCCGCGGGCCCGACCACGCTGCGCCGCCGCACGCTGCTCCTCTGCCTCTTCTCGGCGCTCCAAGGCGCGTCGCTCGGCCCGCTCCTCAACCTGGCCATCTTTGTCGACCCGAGCCTCGTCGCCGTGGCCTTTGGCGGCGCCGCGCTCGTCTTCGCGTCCTTTTCCCTGGCCGCCCTCGTGACGCGCCGGCGCTGGGCGCTCGCGCTCACCGGGGTGCTGTCGACGGCCGTCACGTCGTTCCTGTGGCTCCACGCGGCCGCCTACCTGCTGCCCCGCTCGGCCTTCATGCTGCGCGCCCTGTCCCTGGAGCTGTACCTGGGGACGTGCGTGTTCGCCGGGTTTGTGCTCGTGGACACGCAGCGCATCGTCGAAAAGGCGAGCGCCGGCAGCGACGACCACGTGGCGCACGCCCTCGACCTGTTCGTCGACCTCGTCGCCCTCTTCGCGCGCCTGCTGGCCATCCTCGTGCGCAACGCGGCGTCGCGGGGCGAGGGGGCGAGCGGGTCGGACGAGCGGCGGGAGCGCGAGCGGCGGCGGCGGCAGCAGCAGCAGCAGGGCGGCGTGAGCGCGGCGCGCGGGGCGCGCCGGTTTTGAGCCCCCCTCGCGTTGCGGGGATCGAGAGAGCACTCGATGTAAAACAAAAGAATTAGAACCTAGCGTCGTCGTTTGTTGTCGTTGTCGTTGTTGTTGTTTTTCTCACCGCGCGGCGGGCGCAGCCGCGGCGGCAGCAGCCGGAGCAGCCGCCCCCCCCGCCGCCGCCCCGCCATGCCGCCGCCTCGCCACGCGCATGCGCAAGCCGTTGCGCGTGTGGATCGTCGCGCCCGTCGCCATGCCCACGTCCTCCGCCCGGCCCTCCAGCTCGAACTCAAACCGCCGCAGCAAGACGCTCAGCGCCACGACCGCCTCGACAAACGCAAACTGGTCGCCGACGCACTTGCGCGCCCCGCCGCCAAACGGCAGGAAGGCAAAGTCGCTCGTGACCTCGTTCGGGTACATGGCCCCCGGCGACGCGTCGGGGCGGTAGCCCGCCCATGCGCCGCCAAACGCGTCGTTGGCGTGCGGCTCGGAAAAGCGGCCGGGCCGGAACGCCTCGGGGTCGCGCCACAGGTGCGGCGAGTGGTGGAGGTTCCAGACGCTGATGAACAGGTCGGCGCCCTTGCCGATCGGGTACCCCTCGGGGGCGCCGTTGAGCCCGGAGGGCAGCGTGTCGGGCGCGAGGGCGCGCCGGATCAGCAGCGGAGGCTGGGGGTACAGGCGCAGCGACTCGGCGAGCGCGGCGCGCACGCGCGGCAGCGCGCGCACGTCCTCGATCCGGGGCGCCCGCCCGTCCGCGAGCACGGCGTCCACCTCGTCGCGCAGCGCGCGCGCCTCGTCCGGGTGCTGCGCCAAGCAGAACAGCGTCCACGTGAGCACGGCCGCCGTGGTCTCGTGGCCCGCGATCAGCATCGTCATCAGGTCGTCGCGCAGCTGCCGCGCCGTGGCGTCCTCCCCCCTGGCGTCGACCAGGAAGCGCAGCAGGCTCGGGTCGCGCACGCGGCTGTAGTCGCGCGCCTGCAGCGCCTCGGCGTCCTCCTCGGTGCGCGACGCGACCGCGTCGCGGATCAGCCCGTCCAGCGTCGCGTTGATGACGGCCAGGTCGCGCGCAAAGGCGCGCTGGCGCGGCACCAGCCAGCGCAGCAGCGCGACGTTCCAGTAGGGCAGGTAGAACGTTGAGCGGTGCTCGGCCTCCTTGAGGACGCCGTAGACGGCCTTGATCACGGGGGACTCGGAGGTGATGGACCCAAAGTCGTAGTTGAAGACGCCCAGGCCGATGATGTCGAGCCCCAAGGAGAGGAACTCGGCCTCCATGTCGACGACGGCGGCGGCGGCGGCGCTCCCGCCGCCCGCGCCCCCCGCGCCACCTCCTCCGCCTCCCGCCCCCGCGGCCGCGTCGATGGCCCGCTCCAGCTTCTCCACCGTGCGCTCCGTGCAGTCGGCAAACATGCGCGCCATCGACTCGTAGTAGGCCTTGTGGAAGGCGGGCACGATGGCGCGGCGCCGCACCTTCCACGTCTCGAGGTCGGCGGGGATGAGGCCCTTGCCCATGATGGGCTCGAGGATCTCGGCCAGGACGCCCTTGTCGTAGTTCATGGCGTTGTCGCGCAGGATGTGGCGCACGACGACGGGGTCGCTGATGACCACGAAGGCCTTGGGGCCGAAGACGAGCTTGTACACGCCCCCGGACTGGAGGAACCACCCGAACAGGGCCTTGAAGAGCGGCTCGTCGCCCGCGAGGTCGCTGAGCTCGCCCTCGGCGACGGGGATGCTCTCGCCGCCCACGTCCGGCTGGAAGTAGCCTTGCGAGAGCTCGGTGAGCAGGCGCGAGGCGCCGTCGCGCGCGTTGCCGCGGCCCTTGACGAGCGCGGCGATGGCGAGGGCGACGCCGGGGGCGAGAAAGGCGGCGAGGGCGAGCGCGGTCTCGACCGAGGCGCGGGGCGGGTGGGGGAGCGGGCGGTGGCGGTTGCGGTTGCGGCTGCTGCTGCTGCTGCTGCTGGTGCTGGTGCTGGGCGGCGCGCGGGGGCGCGGGGTGGCGGTGGCGACGCCTGGGCGGTGGACGGGGCTGGGGTGGAGGCGCGCGGCCGCCTTGGTGGCGGCGGCGGCCGACGCCGCGACGGGCGCGGCGGCGCGGCGGCGGCGGCTTGCGAGGCGGGCGGCGGCGACCGGGCGCGGCGGCGGCGGCGAGGGCGCCGACGGCAGGGACGCCGATGCGGCCGACGCGCGCGCGCGCGGCCCGGGGGCGAGCGAGGCGAGCATTGCGGCGGACGATGCGCGCAGATGTGGTCCTAGTATCCGACGGGTCGGGCGCCCGAGATCGATCGCGGGGGAGCACAGAGAAGAAAGGATTGGCGGGCGGCGCACACGAGGGAGATGGTCCGGGACGCGGGCGCGCGCGCGCGAGCTGCTGTGGACGCCGACGGGGATTGAATGCGGAATAGCGCGCGCTCAGACGCTCGAAGGAGCGTATCCGAAGCGGTGTGGATTGGGCGTGGTGAGCATGCTGCACGCGGGCGCGCGTCTTTCTTTCAGCAAGGGTCCCGGCGTGCTTGGCGGCGGCGTGCCGGCCGCTCCACCCCCCCCCCCCCGCCCCCGCCCAAAAAAATTCCCCCCCCGCCCCCCCCACGTCGCCGCCCCGAGAGAGAGCCCGACGCCCAACTCTTGCAAACGCAACGAGACAGAGAGGGGTTACACACACAGCGACAACACAGAGCGCCGCGTGCGCATGCTCATCTTCTTGTTGTCACGAGAGCCACACAACGTTTTTTCAACGATGCGCGCCGATGCGCGGGCATTTTTTTTTTCAGCATCGGTCGCGGCGCGGCGAGCGGGGGGTTGGGGGGGGGTCAAGCCGCCCGTCGCTTCAGAAAAACAGGCGGCGGGCGCCGCCGTCGGCGCAGAAGTTGAGGCCGACGATCGGCACGCGCACGACCGTCTTGCAGCCCGTGCCCGCCGCGGCCGCGCCCGTCAGGACCTGCGTGAAGGGCGCGTTGACGGCCGTGCCCTGGGGCGTCGAGAGCACCGTGGTGCCGGGCGCGGTGACGGCGGTCGCCTGGGGCGTCTTGAGCACGCTCGTGCCGGGCGCCGAGACGGCGGTGACGCCCGCGCGCTTGTCCACGGCCACCTTGGTGTTGGCGGGCGCCTTGACGGCCACGACGTCGCTGGTCGCGAGGACCTTGGTGCCGGGGGCCACGACGGCCGTGGCGCCGGGGGCGACCCGCACAGCGGTGCCGGGCGCGGTCACGGCGACGTTCTTGGCGTCGTTGAGGAGCTTGCGCGTGGGGGCTGGTGGTTGTTGGCGTTGTTGGGGGGGGGGGAGGGGGGAGGAGGGGGGGAGGGCGGGTGAGCGCGGGGCGGGGAGGGGCCGCTCGCGAGGGAGGTGGAACCCCCCCCCAAAAAAAGTGTGTCGGATGACGGCCGCCGCCTCGCGCGCTCCTCTTGCCGACGACGTCGCCCGGAAAGAAAAAAAAAAGAGAGAAGAGAGCGCGCCTGATCGAGGCTGACTCACCAGCGCTGGCGCCGGCCATGAGCACGGCGGCCAGGACGAAGAAGACGGCGAAGCGCGACATGGTGGCTCTTGAGTTGGTTTGTGGAGGGACTGTCGTTTGAGGAGGGGCGAGGAGACGAGAATTTTTCGGTGAGACTGGGGGGGGGGCAGCTTCTTCCTCTTTTCGCGATCGCGCGATTGCGCGCGCGCGGGCGTGATCAGCGCACGTCCGCCGCACGCGTACGAGGGGGGTCGGCGCGCGGCAACTCGATAGGCCCGTCGATTCGGCCGGCGTCGGGCGGCACGGACGGCGCGAGGGGGCTGCTCGGCGCACGCGTGCCGGTGATTCGAGGAGCTGCGCACAAACGCGTGCGTCACAGAGCGCGCGCGCGCGCGCGCGAGCGAGGCACCTGTCGACAGGTCTCATCGGATGCAGACTTACGTGTTTGTTGTTGTTACTTGTTTTTTGTTTGCAGGAAAGTTTTCGCGAGGAGGTGTGGTGTTTGCGTGTGGGGGAGACCGCGACGCGTCGGCGCTCGCTCATATCCTCCGTCGCGCCGCCGACGACCGCTCGACCTCGTTCTCGCGCGCACAAAAAAAAAAACACGCAAAAAAAACGAAGATAATCACGCCGCAAACACAACAGCATCGGGCATCGGGGGCGCCGAGGGCGCGGCGTCGGCGTCGTCGTCGGCGCCCACCGCCGCGGTCGCCGCCTCGGCCTCGGAAGCAGCAGCCGCACCACCAGCCGCCCCAAACGCCGCCGCCGGCCCCCCGGTCGGCGCCGCCGCAGCAGCAGCAGCAGCAGAAGCGGAAGCAGCAGCAGGGGCCCCCAGGCGCCAGTGCAGCTGCTGCAGCTGCGACTGCACGTCGTGCCACCAGGCCGGCCCAGCACCCCCGCCCGTGGCCCCGCCGCGGCTGCTGCCACCACCGCTGCTGCCGCCGCCGCCGCCGCCGCCGCCACCACCGCTCCGGCGGCCAACACCGCCACCGCCCTCGCTCAAGCCGCCGCCGCCGCCGCCGCCGCCGCTGCCAGGCGCCTGCTCAGCAGCAGTCGCCGCCGCCACCGCCGCCGCCGCCCCTGGAGAAACAACGTAGCAGCAACACCCCCCAGTCGACGGGTTGGCCGACGCCGACGGCGCGAGCCCGGCCGCGCCCGCAAACAGGTCGAGCTCGTAGCCGCCGAGCGCGGACGACGGGGCGTGGTGCATCGCCGACGCGCCGCCCGTGCTCGGGGTGGCGCCGTTGCCGCCGCCGCCGTGGGGAGCAGCGGCGGCGGCGGCGAGGAAAAACCCGGGGCCGGCGATGCTGTTGTGGTGGTGCACGCTGCTGCTGCTCTCGCGGCGGTCGCCCGGGAAGTAGCCGGCGTTGGGCGACGGGTGGGGCGACATGGGCCGCGACTCGCCCGCCGCCGCCGCCGCCGACGCTGGCGCGGCCGCCGCCGCCGCCGCCGCCGCCGCCGCCGTCGTGCTCGCGCGCACCGCGGCCGCCAGCGCCGCCATGTGCCTCTGGCGCTTGATCTGGGCCATCTGCGCCGTGAGCGGCGAGAAGGACGCGCCCGGAGCGCCGCCCTCGCCGCCGACCTCGCTGGGCGCGTACGAGGACGGCAGCGCGACGCTGCCCCCGCCGGGCGCGCCGCCGAGCAGCACGCCCGGCGCGGGCAGGCTGCCCGCGGGGCTCGGCGCCGCGGTGGTCCACGTGCCGCCGCCGCCGCCGCCCGCCGTCGTGCGGCCAAACGGGGCCGCCGCCGGTGCAGGGGTGGTGCAGCGGCTCGCCTCGTCGTGGCTGCTGCGGCGGGCGGCGTGGGGGTTGTTGGGGTTGTTGCCGGCGTACAGCTGCGCCCCGGCGATCGGGCCAAAAAAGAACGGCGACGAGGCGACGGCGGCCCCCGAGGGCGGGCGCGTGCCCGCGCTCGCCGCCCGCCCTCCTCCGCCAGCGCTGCTGAGTAGCGCGGCCGCCGCGGCCGCCAGGCGCGCGCCGTCCTCCTCGCCGGCGCCGAGGGAGAGGCTCGAGTGCTGCTGCTGCTGCTGCTGCTGCGAGGCGGCCACCTGGTGGCAGTAAGCCGCCGCCGCCGCCGCCGACAGCGCGAGCGCCGACGGCGCGCGCGGCGGCCGCGCGCGCAGGCACGCGGTCAGCGGCCCCAGGCCGTCGGCCGCGGCGAGCTGCTCGGCCTCGGCCTCGGCGCGCGCGGCCTCCTCGTCCTCCTCGGCCTGCTGCTGCTGCCGCCGCTGCTGCTCCTCGGCCTCCGCCGAAGCCGAGGCCGGCCGAGACGACGGCGACGGCGCGGCCGCGGCGTTGCTGTTGCTGTTGTGGAGGATGCGGCGGCTCAAAAAGCTGCCGCTGCGCCCCAGGCGGCTGCCGCCGCCGCCGCTGTTGACGACGTTGGCGCCGATGCCTCCCATGCCTCCGATGCTCGCGCTGAGCAGCAGCCGCCGGCCCAGGGACATGCGGCGGCGCTGCTGCTGCTGCTTTGTCGCCGGGTCGCCGCCGGGGGCCCCGAGCGCCTGCCGCGGCGGCGGCGGCGCGAGGAGCGCGCCGGGCGCCGGCTGCTGCTGCCGCGTCCGCCGCCCAGCCGCCTCCTCCCCCTCCTCCTCCTCCTCTTCCTCGAGCGCCTGGTCCTCGGGCTCCACCAGCGCGAAGGCCATGCACAGCGTGCCGCGCTGCGCCCCGTCGCCCACGGCCAGCACGGGCACGGCCGCGCGCGTGACGCCGTCGCGCAGCATCGCGCCCACGCGCAGCGCGGCCTGCGCCACGGTCGGGGCGGCGCTGCTGTTGTTGTTGCTGTTGCTGTTTGTGTTGTTGTTGTTGTTGTTGTTGTTGCCGCCGTCCGCCCCCTCTCCCGCGGCGTCGCGGACGTACACAAACAGGTCGTGCGAGGGGTCGAAGCGCTCGAAGCGAAAGGGCGTCGGCGCGCCCGCGGCCGCGGCGGCGCCGGGGCTAAGCGGCGACGGCTGCGGGGACGGCGGGGGCGACGCCGCGCTGTCGGACGAGGACGACCACGGCCGCGGGCCGCTGCTGGCGGCGCCCCCGCGCCCGATCGCCCAGCGGCACACGGCCGCGACGCCGCTGCCGTCGGGCGAGGGCACCGTCGGCGCGGGCGGCCCTGTACGCTCGTCGCGCCCGTGCCGCAGCACGACGTACGGCGCCGCCGGCGGCGCGCAGCCCGCGGCCCACGAGGCGTCGTGGACTGTGTGTTGTGTTGGTGTTGTTTCGGGGTGTGTTTGTTTGGTTGTGCGTGTGTGTGTGTGTCAGCGGGAGGCGTCGATGGTGGGTCTCTCCCGGCCGTGTCTGAGGCGGCGCGGCGTGGACCAGTTGGGGGAGGCGCGCGCGCGCGTGTGACAGACACCGCGTCTTTTGAGGACTGCGCGACCTGCGAAGGTGCGCGAAGTGCTGGCCCGCTCCGTGCGCCTTGGCGCGCGCAGTTCGGGCCCTGTCTCACCGTAGACGACCAGCGCGGGGCCGGGAGGGCCCTTGCGCGCGAACAGTACCATGCCGCGCGTCGTGGCTGTTTGGAGGAGTGTGGGCGCGCGCGCGGAGACGGCGAAAAACACGAGCAGAAACAGCTGTTTCTGTGATGCACGCGCAAACGCCGAGGGAGAGGAGAACGAGGCTACGGGATGAAAATGAGAAAAAGAGTGGTTGGGTGGGTAAGGGGCCTCCGTGATGTGTCATGTGTGCGCTGCGCTTCCAGCGAGCGGGCGGGCGGGCGTGTGTTTCCGTGACGTGACGCGCGCGCACCCCCGCCGGTGCCGCGGGGCACCGGCGTCGCCGGTCGCCGGCTGCTCGGCGCGCGGCGACTTTGAGCGTCGCAAGTTGCGACTTGCGCAACCATTCGTGCACGCGCACACGCGCACGCCACACACGCAGACGTCCGTCGCCCACACACGCAAGCGACTCACAACGCGCACGCGCGCCTCACCAACCCACACGCCACCTCCCAACCCGACGATCGAAAAGAACAAACCGACCGCCTCTCGACATCCCCCGCTCAAACCCGCTCGCTTCGAGAGGGAACGCCCCACGCCCCGCGCTGCCGACGGCCCGCGCCCATCACCGCCTCCATCAGCCATCAGCCATGTCGACCGCGACCGCCGACCTGGCCGCCCTGGCCAAGCAGCGCCCGGAGCTCGCCGCGGACGTCGCAGAGCTCAAGGACCTGCACGCGCAAAAGCTCTGGCACCCGCTGACGCTCGCGCTCGACCGCTGCCTCGCCAAGCCCGAGTGGCGCCAGGGCGACGTTCCCCTCGCGCTCTACAAGAACTTCGTCAACGAGTTCGGCCACCGCCTCAACGCGCTCAAGTACGCCGAGTTTGCCGTCGCCGCGAGCAAGAGCGCGCCGCTGTCCGCGCCCGACGCCGCCGCGTTCCTGGCCGACGCCGCGCGCCGCCTCGAGGCCTCGCGCCAGCACGACCCGCGCGACGCCGCCGAGCCGGCCCTCTTCCTGCGCATGCACGCGGCGCAGCGCCAGCTCGAGTCGGGCGACCTCGCGGCCGCCAAGGCCGCCGCCGAGGACGGCGAGGCGCGCCTCGCGCGCCTGCCGTCGCCGGTCGACCCGCGCGTCGCCGCCTCGGTCCACTACGCCTCGGCCCTCAGCCACAAGGTGCGCCGCGACTACGCGGCCTTCTACCGCTCCGCCATGCAGTACCTCGGCCTCGTGCGCCCGGACGACCTCGACCCGGAGTTTCGCCTCGCGCTCGCCGTCGACGTCGGCCTCGCCGCCCTGCTGGGCGAGGGCGTATACTCGTTCGCGCAGCTGCTGATGCACCCGATCGCCGCGTCCCTCGACGCCTCGCCGCAGTTTGCGTGGCTCGCCGAGCTCCTGCGCGCGTTCAACCGCGGGGACATCGCCGCGTACGAGGCGCTGTGCGCCAAGCACAGCGCGAGCCTCAACGCGCAGCCCGCGCTGGTCGAGGGCGAGCGGCGCCTGCGGGAGAAGGTCACCGTCTCGGCCCTGCTGGCCCTGGTGTCGGCCAAGCCGCCCAGCGAGCGCCGCATCGCCCTGGCCGAGGTCGCGGCCGCCACGCGCCTCCCCGACGACGGCGTCGAGCTCCTGCTCATGAAGGCGCTGGCCCTGGGGCTCGTGGAGGGGCGGATAGACCAGGTCGACGGCGCCGTGTCGGTCGCGTGGGTCCGGCCGCGGGCGCTCGACGTCGAGGGCATCGCCGAGCTGAAGAGGGGGTTGGACGGGTGGGCCGGGCGCGTGGCGGCGGCGGGCAAGGCGCTCGAGCAGGAGGCCGGGGGGGAGCTGGCCGGGGGGGACGGGGCGCTGGCGGCGCTCGGGTGAGAAGAGGTGGGATGGAGGAGCAGGACGACTAGGCGCCGGCGACCGCACGGCAAGAGGGAAAAAAAAAAACGCAAATGAGACAACGTGAGAGGATCTGCGTAGGTTCGTCTTATTTGTTTTTGTTATCGGCATCGCCAATCAGCGCAATACCGGCGTATATATGTATCTAGGTCTACTGCGATCACGCGTCCTCGTCCTCCTCGTCCTCCCCTGCGCCAGCGCCAGCGCCAGCGCCAGCGCCAGCCGCCGCCGCCGCCGCCGCGCCGCCGCCGCCCCCTCCACCCGTCGACCCCATCGTCGCGCGCACGCCCTCGCGCCCGAGGCGCGCCAGCGCCGCCTCGAGCGCCCGCTTGCCGCCCGCGATGCCGCGGCACCCGGAAAAGTCGGCGTGCTCGAGGGAGCGCAGGGCCAGCAGCGCCTCGGCGCCGCGCAGCGTCAGGCCCGCGCAGCCGCCCGCGTCGACGCGCCGGAGGAGCGCGCCGCCGAGCAAGGACGACGACGACGGCGACGACGACGACGAGCACAGCGCCGCGGCCGCGGCGTCGTCGAACGCCGCGCAGCCGCGCACGGCCAGCTGCTCGAGGGCCGGAGGCGGGGCGGGGCTGCCGCTGCCGTCCGGCCCCGACTTGACCGCCGCGCGCTCGAACGCCCCGCGTCCGACGGCCGTGTGGCTGAGGTCGAGCGACACCAGGTGCGGCAGCGCGCCGCCGGCGAGCGCCGCGCGCGCCGCGCCGTCGCCGGCCGCCGTGCAGTGCGCGAGCGACAGGGCGCGCAGGCGCGGGAACGCGAGGGCCGCGCGGCGCGCCTGCGCATCGGTGAGCTCGGGGCACGAGACGACCTCGAGGCGCGTGAGCGACGACACGCAGGCCGGGAGGACGGCGGCGTTGGCGGCAGGGGCGTCGTCGTCGCTGCCGCCCGCTCCTTCGCCCGCGCCGCCGCCGCCAAACGCGAGGCCGCGCAGCCCCAGCTCTCGCAGGCGCGGGGGCAGGGCGCCCCCGGCGTGCGTGAGGACCGCGCTGATCTCGACGCCCGGGCAGTCCTCCAGGGAGAGGGAGCGGAGCGCGGCGGCCGGGGCGGCGTGAGGGGCGTGCGAGGGGGCGGGCGACTGAGAAGCAGGGGCAGCAACGCTGCCATTGCCGCTCCCGCCACCGCCGCCGCCGCGGCCGCTCCTCGCCGCCGCCGCCGCCGCCGCCGCTGCCACGCCGCCGCCGCTCAGGATCGCCAGGCCACGCGGCGTGAACGCCAGCGACGCGCCAAAGATCCGCAGAGAGAACAGGCTCTGGTGGTGGTGGTGGTGGCCGAGGCCCGGGCGCGCGCCGCTCGTCGCACGCCCCCCCACCCGCGGCCCAACGCCGCCACCGCCACCCCGCTGCTCCTGCTGCTCCGCCTTGGCCGCCGCGCGCTGCGCCCCCTCTGCCCAGCTCGCGCACGCGTCGTCCGCCCAGCGCGGCAGGCCCAGCTCGGCGTGCCGCAGCCGCGGCAGGCTCCCGAGCGCCTTGCCCACCTCGCGCGCGTCGCACCCGCGCGCCGCGCCCAGCAGCGACGCGCGCTCGAGCGTCGGCGCCGCCGCCAGCAGCAGCGCGGCCGCGCCGCCCGCCGTCAGGCGCGCCGGCTCGTGCAGCGAGAGCGACGCGAGGCCCGGCCGGCAGCGCGCGAGGCACGTCGCCAGGCCGCGCGCCCCCGCGTCTGTCAGGGCCCACGCGCCCGACAGGCTCAGGCGCTGCAGGCGCGTCAGCGGGGCGATCATGGCCTTGAGCGCGGCGTCCGGGGCCGCGCACCGCGACACCTCGAGCGAGGTCAGCGCCGTGAGCCGGCCGACGGCCCGGAGCTCGCGCGTCGGGGCCGCCGCCTGCGCCTCGCCGTACGAGAAGGCGAGGGCGCGGAGGCGCTGGAAGGGCATGGCGGGGAGGGCCACGCGCGCCGTCGCCGCCAGCAGCGAGGGGGGCAGGGGCGGCGCGCCGCCGTGGTTGCTGCCGCCGCCGCCGCCGCCGCCGCCGCCCGACGACGAGAGGACGACCGCGCCGCCGCCGCCCCCGCCGCTGTCGGCGGCGGCGGCGGCCGCGTTGCCGTTGCCGCTGCTGGCGTTGCTCGTGCGCGGCGGCGTCGGCTGCTGCTGGTGGTGGCGGCCCAGGGCGTCGCGGCGCTGCTGGGCCAGCAGCTCGCGTGCCGTCTCCTCGACCATGGCCACCAGCGCCGACTGCAGCGGCGTCGCCGTGCGCCCGACTTTGGCGGCCGCGGCGCGCGGCAGCGGGAGCGGCAGCGAGCGCGGCGCCGACGCCGCGGCAGAGGTTGCCGCCGCCGCTGTTGCTGCCGCCGCCGCCGCCGCCGCCGCCTCGTCCGCGGCGCTCTGCCGCAGCTTGTTCGAGCCCACCCCGCCGTCCGCAGACGCCAGCACGATCATGGCGCTGGCGTCGTTGCTCGGGGGGGCTGCTGCGGTTTTGGGGGCCGCCGCCGCCGCCGCCGCCGCCGCCGCCGGGTCGCGGCTGCTGCTGCTGCTGCTGCTGCGCCGCCGCAGGAGGAGCTGCTGCGCGAGCGAAGAGCGTCGCGCGGACGGCGGCGCGGCCTGCTGCTGCGCGTGCTGCTGCTGCTGCTGCTGCTGCTGCTGCTCCTCCTCGTCGATGCTCTCGATGGCGGGCGGGTGCGACGCGTGGTGGTGGGGGTGGGGGTGGTGCGGAGGGTGGGGAGGCGGGGGAACGACGGTGGCGGCGCCTGTCGCGGCCGACGAGGAAGCAGCGGCCGCGGGCGCGCCTGCGCTGCCCCCTCCTCCTCCCTTGCTGCCGCCGCCGCCGCCGCTGCTGCTGCTGTTGGTCGCCCGGCCCCCGACGCCGCCGCCGCCGCTGCTGCTGCCGCTGCTGCCGTTGCCGGAAATGCTCGAGCGGAAGCGGTTGAAGAAGGGCAGCGAGCCGGCAAAGTGCGTTTTGGTGGCGTGCGCGGGCGGCGTGGCCGCCGCCGTCGCGAGCAGGGCAGGAGCGGGGGCGGGGCCGGGGACGGCCGTCGCCGCGCCGCCGCCGCCACCGCTGCCGCTGCTGTCGCCGCTGCTGCTCCTGCTGCTGCCGCCGCTCCTCGAGCTGCCCGCGCCGACCGACGGCGCGCGCTTGGCCTTGGATCCAAAGGCCTTGGAGAACCCGCGCGCAAACATCCGGCGCGCCAGGCTGCTCATCCCGAGGTGCCGACGCCCCTGGTGGTGCTGCTGCTGCTCGTCGTGGCCGCCGCCGCCCTCGTCGTCGCTGCCGCCGCCGCCGCTGCTCTTGAAGCGGCCCAGGAAAAACATGGCCGCGGCCGCCGCCGACGCGCCCTTGCGATGGTGGTGGTGATGGTGGTGGTGGTGGTGGTGCGCGTGCGGGTGCTGCTGCTCGCCCGCCGCCGCCCCCGCCGCCGCCGCCGCCCCGCCCCCGACCTTGGCGCGCCGCCGCCGCCGCTGGTGCTTGAAGTCGACGCACGCGCGGCGCCACGCCGCCTCGAGCTCGGCCCAGGACACCTTGCCGCCCGCGCCGCGCAGGTCGAGCGCGGCGAGGCGCGGGCAGTAGGCCGCGGGCGCGAGGAGGGCGCCCTTGGTGGTCAGCCCGGCCGCCCCGGACAGCTGCAGCGCCTCGAGCGCCGGCAGGCGCGACAGCGCGAGCGCGACGGACGCGTCGCGCAGGGCGGCCGCCTGGGGCACGCGCAGCGCGCGCAGGCCGCCGCCGCCGCCGCCGCCCGACGGGCCGCCGCTGCTTGCGCCGCCGCTGCTGCTCGCTGCTGCCGCCGCTGCCGCGCCGACGCACGACCACCCGGAAGAAGAGGAGGTGCGGCCGTTGGCGTTGGAGTTGCGGCCCGCGGCGGCCGACGAAGACGAGGAGGACGCGGCGGCAGCGCCCGCCGCCGCGCG
>Ga0315905_10002598_pt1 | contig 18972 bp, 20 predicted proteins | sample LakEriMetagenome_5_FD_203522 | JGI IMG/M metagenome (GOLD analysis project Ga0315905, IMG submission 203522) | Freshwater fungal communities from buoy surface, Lake Erie, Ohio, United States - Buoy 4 MA121 | ecosystem: Environmental > Aquatic > Freshwater > Lake | place: USA: Lake Erie, Ohio... | reverse complement strand
CAAAAATGTTCCATTATCTGCACGATTTGCTTTGAAGTATCTTTATGACAGAGGCTTCAAAAAAGAAGATGTTGTAATGTGGAAAGCTGGTTGTTGCTTGACAGGTGAGTACAAAAATAGAATTATCATTCCATCTTTCAATGAAAATGGAGATGTAAATTATTTTATTGCTCGTTCATACACAAATGACTTTCCAAAATACATGAATCCAAAAGTGTCTAAAGACATTGTGTTTAATGAACTTTATCTTGATTGGAATGAAGACATTACAATCGTTGAAGGCGTGTTTGATGCGATGAAAGCAGTAAATGCTATCCCTCTATTGGGGTCTACATTAAATCAACAATCGAATCTGTTTAGAAAAATCGTTCAGTATGATCCAAAAGTCTACATTGCTCTCGATCCAGACGCAGAAAAGAAAGCATCAACACTTATTCAGAACCTTGTTGGTTATGACATTGAGCTTTACAAAATAGACGTTTCTGGTTATGATGACGTAGGTACAATGCCAAAACACGTTTTCTTGAACAGAAAAGAAAATGCAGAACCAATCGGAGAAGATTGGGTACTAGAGCATAGTTTGCTTGCAATCTAAAGAGGAATAAATGAAACTGGCACATTTGGCTGACACACATATCAAAAATCTAAAGTATCATACAGAATACAAAACAGTATTTAATAAAATTTATGAAACTCTAAAAGAAGAGCAAGTAGATTACATTATTCATTGTGGCGATATAGCTCATACAAAAACACAGATCTCACCAGAGTTTGTTGAAATGGCAGCAGATTTCTTTAAGAATCTTTCTGCTATTGCTCCAACATACATCATCCTTGGCAATCACGATGGAAACTTAACAAACGATAGTAGACAAGATGCACTAACTCCAATTGTAAATGCTCTTGGTATTAATAATCTTCATCTACTAAAAAAGTCTGGTGAAACAAAACTAAAAGACAATTTTGTTCTTAATGTCCTTTCGGTCTTTGACGAGGAAGGTTGGGTAGAACCCTCTAACCCAGATGCTATTAACATTGCTCTTTATCACGGTTCTGTAAACGGAGTAAAGACAGATACAGGATTTGTTCTTGAAAAAGCCGATCACGACGTATCAATCTTTGAGGGTCACGATTACGCTTTTCTTGGAGACATTCATAAGACTAATCAGACACTTGATAATGAAGGAAGAATCCGATACCCAGGATCTACTCTTCAACAAAATCACGGTGAGACAAATGATAAAGGATTTCTTATTTGGGACATTCAAGACAAGCTCTCATTCAATTGTAGACACATTGTAATTGATAATCCTAATCCATTTATCACAGTTGAACTTGAAGAGAATGGAGAGCTTCCCAGCAACGTTTCAATACCTCCTAATGCAAGACTTCGATTGCTTTCTAGAACCAATCTTCCAGCAGAGATTATGAAGAATGTTGGTGACCTAATCAAAGAAAAATGGAAGCCAGAAAGTGTTTCTTTTTTATCCAAGAACGTCGCCAGATCAAAAGAATTAAGGGAAAGTGTAGATGGTATTGAAAAAGAAGATTTGCGTAATGTAAAAGTTCAAGAACAATTAATTGAAGAGTTTCTTGTAAACTACAAAGTACCATCAGAAGTATTAGAGAAAGTATTTGAAATTAATAAAAAGTTTAATACAGAAGTTGAATCAAAAGAAGAAGTTGCACGAAACATTAATTGGAAAGTTGAGTCTCTAGAATGGGATAATCTTTTTAATTATGGTGGTGGCAACAAGATTAATTTTAAGAATCTGCAAGGTATTGTCGGAATCTTTGGTAAGAATTATTCTGGCAAGTCTTCAGTAATTGACAGTATCCTTTACGCTCTTTTTAATACAACTTCCAAAAATGAAAAGAAATCATCAAATGTAATCAACACAGCAAAGAAAAATGCTGTTGTTAATCTTAAACTTTCAATCGATGATAGTGAATACGTTGTTGCTCGTACTTGTGAAAAGACAATCAAAAAAGATGGAACAGAAGAAGCTAAAACAGTTTTAAATTTTGTTGGTGATGGTGTTTCACTTAACGGAGACACCAGAGTACAAACAGATGCAAACATTAAAAAAATGTTTGGAACTATTGATGATTTTATGCTTACTTCAATGTCTTCACAGCTCGACTCACTTTCATTTATTCGTGAAGGTTCAACAAAACGTAAAGAGATTCTTGGCAGGTTTCTCGACTTGGAAATCTTTGATGCTAAGAATAAATTAGCCAAAGAAGAATCAGCAAGCATCAAGGCACTTATTAAGAAACTTGAAGCAACAGACTACGATACACAAATCTTAAAAGCACAAGATGAAATTGACTCAATTAATAATAATACTGAAAGGCTAAAGAACAATGTAAAAGTATCTAATGAGACTCTTGTTAATTTAAAAAGTGAAATCGATTCATTGGAAGGACAACTTAAAAACATAAATGTAGAGTCAATTGACATTTCTAAAACAATTGAGAGAAAAGAGTATCTTGAAGCCACGCTAAAGAAAGCTGTTAAAGCAAAAGCAGATAAGACAGCAGAAATAGTAAATAGTAATACTGACTTAGAAAAGATTCTAGAATTTCTCAAAGAGTATGACATTGAAAGTCTTAAGAAAACAAAACAAGAGATTGTTAATTATCAAACCAAACTTTCTGCAATTACTCAAGATGTTGGATTAAATAACAAAGAAACAAAACATCTAAAAGATAAAATTAAATTGCTTGAAGAAGTTCCTTGTGGTACTCAATTTACAACTTGCAAATTTATTAAAGATGCTATTGCTGCTTCTAACAAAATTGAGAGCCAAGAAGAGAAAACAAACAAGCTAGTCCAAGAACAAAATGAACTTGGCAACGTTCTGCAATCGCTAAACCCAGAGACTGTAGAAAATCAGATTGTGAAACATCAGCAATTAATAAATAAACAAACTAATCTTGAGAAACAAATTCTTGAATTAAAAGTAGATGTTGAGAAATTCAACACAATCATTTCTAACATCAACAAGGAAATGAATACTGTTAATGACAAGATTGAACAGTACAAGAAAAACGAACAACTATTTAAACAAGTACAATCGCTAACAGAAGATAAATCTGCTAAACAATCACAGTTAAGCAAGTTGGAGAAAGAAGCAAAAGCTGCAAATGATGAATTATTATCATCACACATTAGGTTTGGTTCGTTGAGCGAAAAAATTGTTGCACTCAAATCTTCTAAAGAAGAATTAGAAAATTACAGAAATGAATTTGCTGCATATGATTACTTTATGAAAGCAACAAGTTCAAATGGAATTTCATATGAGATTATTAAAAAGAAACTCCCAGTAATCAATGAAGAGATTTCAGCAATTCTTTCTAACATTGTAGATTTTCAAGTTTACTTTGAGGATGATGGGTCTAAACTAAACATTATGATTGAGCATCAAAACTCAGAACCAAGACCAATCGAAATGGGTTCTGGTGCAGAGAAATCAATTGCTGCTATGGCTATTAGACTTTCTATGCTTCAAGTATCCAATCTTCCTAAGTCCAATCTGTTTATCCTTGATGAACCTGGAACTGCTCTTGATAATGAAAACATGGAGGGATTTATTAGAATCCTTGATATGATTAAAAATTATTACGATACTGTTCTTCTTATCTCACACATGGATGCTTTGAAAGATGTTGCAGATCAAATAATTACAATTGATAATGTTGATGGATTTGCCAAGATTAGTATTTAGAACTAATTAAGGTATGGCAATAACAGAAAATAAATTAAGACAAATAGTAAGACAAGAATTGCTAAATCTTCTTGAGGGCAGAGTTCCTATGGAAGATTTAGCAATTTTTTATAAATTACTACAACATTTACAATACTTTCCACTTCCTAACGAGAAAGAAGAAGACAGTATTTTAGATTTAACAATTATAAATTTAAAATTAAGTCAATTAATTCAAAAAATTAAATTTGATGTTGATCAAATAATAAATAAAAAAAGAAGTTTAGATGAAGGATTTTTAGATACCTTATCGTATTATTTTGGCAAAGAAAAAGATCCAAAACCAATGGTATACACAAAAACAGATCTAACGATAGCTATTGATAAGATAAAAGAGAAACTTGTTGAACTTGAAGATACTATTGATCTTAGTAGAAAATCTTTGGGAAGTAGTAGATACTTAAAATACCATGATTCTGATGTAAAACAAATACTTGACCAATTAAGAGATGATCTAAAGGTTACTACACAATCAAATGTTGCTTATCCTGCATCTGACGCTGAATTAGCGTTACCAAAAAGAGCTTTGTTTAAGCGACAAAAAAGAGGGGAACAATGATGGCAGTTTTTAAACACGGATTGGACAAAGCATTAGATAAATTTGTTTCAAGAAAATTACTTGTTTGGATTATTTCAACAATTTTTATGTATATGGCAAAGATTGAATCGTCAGATTGGGTTATGATTAGTATGGTATACTTAGGATCACAAGGCGCTTTAGACGTTGCCGAAAGATTAACTAGAATAAGAAATACCACTACAACAATAACGGAAAACAAGAATGGTTAATTTTTTAAAACAAAACTGGAAATTTATAGCTGCTTTAACTTATGCAATTATAGTTCCTTTGTATTTCTATCAATCAACAAAAGAGTTATCAGATGCTTTAGATAATTCAAGAGATTCATCTGCAAAGCAAATAAAGATTCTAGAAGACGCATTTAAAGAACAACAAGTTTATTATGACGAATTGTTTGAAGATTATAAAATTCAACTTGAGTCAGAAGAAGCGCGACATGATGATCAAATACTAAAGATAGAAGAAACACAAGCATATCAACAATCTTTGTTAACAGAAAGATTTAATAACGACCCAACCCAAATAACAATTATTTTAAAAGATAGGTATAAGTTACATGGTGATTAGTTTATTGTTAGTTAGCGGTTTAGCTATTGCACAAGACTTTCAAAATGTTGAACAAGGACAAATTGTTCCTTTCACTGGGACTGTGTTAACACCAGATGCTATTGCAAAAATAATAACAATAGAAGATGCAAAATTTCAAACTTGCCAAGAAAATTGGAAACATGAAATCAATACTCTGACAATTAATAAAGATACAGAGATTCAAAAATTAAAACATGATCTTGAAGTTACTGAGCAAACAAAAGATAAAATTATTACAGAAAAAGATAAAGAAATAGAAAGAACATACGAATTAATTAAAAAAGAAAATAAAAATTTAACTCCATTATGGTTAGGGATTGGCTTTACTGCTGGACTTCTAACTTCTTTTTCATCTTTTTATGCTTATCAAACTTTGACAAATAATTAAAACAATAATAGATTAAATTTAAGGAAAATTTTATGTCATTTTTAAATACACCAATCCCAGTAGTTGAAGCTTTTGTAAGAGGAAATTTTTTAAGAAATAATGAAGATTCACATGATAAAAAGTTTTCTTGTTATATTTTTGGTATGTGTTCAATACCATCACAAGCTCCTTTATTCCATTTTGTAATGGAAGATGGAGGTTTGTGGTGGAGAATGCCTATACATGCATTCTGTTGGAAAGAAAATGCACCAGAACAAGAGTTAGATGAATTAGTTTTATGGGATTCTTTTTCTTATCATGTTGGTGTTACTTCTTATCCAATTTTAAAAAATAAAGTAGTAAAATTTATTTCAAGAAGAAGAGAAAAATATCAAGGTAAGTATCTTTTTACTTTGGATTGGGCAAGTTCGTCAGACGCATCAGAGACAGACTTTGGATTAAGTGAATTTCCATCACAACATAAATGTGGTCATTTTATTGCAATGGATAATGGAAATTTTGCAATACAACCGAATAATCGTTTAACTGTTCATGATCCTTCTTTTACAGTTAAAGAAAATTTAGTAATAAATAGAAAATATAATACCACATTATGGACAGCAGAAAGAAACGCTAGGTGGGTTACTCCAGATACTGACATAATGAATTATGATCATACAGATTTAAAAAATGGTGAATCTAATAAAAAAAGATCCGATACATATAATCAATTAGATAATGAAACTATTAATAAATCATAAAAATACTATTTTTGATGGTGAAAAGCCTTTACTTCATTTAGAAGCAATTAGAGAAAATGAATCTTGTAAATTTATGTTTGAAAACGGTTGGGTTCCTTTTAACGATCTTTGGTATCAAACTTGTTCGTCAAGATTAGAATTAAAAGAAATTTCTAATTCAAGAAAAAAACAAGTTGATAAAATTAATGTATCTTATAAAACCAATAACGATAAAATTTTAATTCCAAAAAATATTCAAGATTATAAAAGTAATAGTTACTTAGATTTTTTCTTTGATGATATGTTTTGGGGTAGAGTTAATTTTTATGAAGATCAAATTTTTTATTCTGTTATGAATAACGTACATCATAAAAAATCTTATGGTACTTTATCTTTTTATTATTTAATTGATAAATATAAAAATAATTATAAATATTTATATATAGCAGATTTTTTTGAACAATTTAAATATAAAACAAATCTTCCAAATTTTGAATTTTGGAATGGAAATAATTGGGAAAAATATGAAAGATCCAAATGAAATTGTCAAAATAGAAAAAGCCATAGCAGAAAAGTATGGTGAAGATACCATTGCAAATCCAAAACATTATTGGAACGAAGATAAAGAAAAAGAATACTTACAACAAATAAAAGAAGTTGCTAAAAAAGAACAACAAAAAGATCAAAAGATTGATGTTGGTGGTCTTTTTATTTCTAAAAAACTACTTAATAAAGACAGCAAAAGAAGTTGTCCAGTTTGTCACATTTATTCTTTTGATCTCAATGATGATTTATACATGAATCGTTTTGAATGTTGTAAAAAATGTTACATTCAATGGGTTGAGGGAAGAGAGGAAAGATGGAAAACAGGATGGAGGCCAAATGAAAATAACAGTAAGTCGTGAAGAGCTTAAACAAATAATCAAAGAAGAATGGGAACGCGAAATGCTTTTGGAAATGCATACCGAAGCTGAAGAAATGCCTGTACCAGAAGGCTACGACGAAACTGTTCAAGGTCAAGATCAAGAATTAGATTATGAAGGTTACATGTCAAAAAGTCAACTTTATAAGATTGGCGAAGCAGCATTAAAACTTCACGACATGATTCAAGATGGAGACAACCTCCCAGAGTGGATGCAATCAAAAATTGCACAAGCAGAACAAATGATTCAATCCGCATACAATGCATTTAAATACGATAAAGTAAGAGGGACTGTATAATGGCTACTACTCTTGAAATAATTCAAGGCATCGCACAAGCAGCAGCAAATGCTTACGATGGTTCACACGTTGGTAAATACAATGTTGGTGGTGAAGATAAGAAAATAGGACTCCGCAGAGAAGAGGGTGATCCAATCCTTGATTCAAGAGTTATTGATGGCTTTAAAGTTAAGTTTAAAGGAAACAAACTTTGTGTTAATTACCAAAGTGAAATTTCTATGAAAGAAGTTCATAAAGGTGCAAAGTTTGAATCTGAAATGGAAGGCGTAATGGCTGACATTATAAAATTCTTAAAGAAAGAATACAAAACAATAACAGGTAATTCTCTTTCATTAAAACCAGTTGCAGAAGTAAACATTTTTGTTCAACCAGTTTCAAGATCAAGAACAGACCTTTCTATGTATCAAGAATTTGAAATCACATCTCTTGATAGTAAAGCTGTTATTGCTGTAGGGCTTCCAAGCGAAGATACAACAAGAGAAATCACAAAGAAGTTTCTTTCTATGGGAAGAGAAAAAGCCAAGAAACCACAAAACGATAAAAGACCAGCAGAAAAGAAAAAAGACTAAAATGAAATGGCTGTTTACCGACCAACAAAACAACAAATACAATCTGAAATTTTAAAGTGTGGTAAAGATCCAGTTTATTTTTTAAATACATACGCTAAAATTTCTGATACACAAAAAGGTCCAATACCTTTTAGAACATTTGAATTTCAAGATCAAGTTCTAAAAGATATGAAGGACTATAGGTTTAATGTAGTTTTAAAAGCAAGACAGCTAGGTCTTTCTACAATCGTTGCAGGTTACATTGCTTGGTTGATGCTATTTCATAGAGATAAAAACGTTCTTATCTTAGCAACCAAACTTTTATCAGCATCAAACTTAGTAAAGAAAGTTAAGTACATCATTAAGAGTCTGCCAGATTGGCTTATGATTGCTGATGTATCAATAGATAATAGAAACTCATTTGAACTTACAAACGGTTCACAAATCAAAGCCTCAGCGACTTCTGGCGATGCTGGTCGTTCTGAGGCTCTTTCTTTGCTTGTTCTGGACGAGGCAGCATTCATTGAGAACATGAAAGACCTTTGGACAGGTGTTTATCCTACAATGGCTACTGGTGGTCGTTGTATTGCTATTTCAACTCCAAATGGCGTAGGTAATTGGTTTCATCAAACTTACATCGATGCAGAAAGTGGAACAAACGATTTTCATCCAATAAAATTACATTGGACTGCTCACCCACAAAGAGATCAAGCTTGGTTTGAAAAAGAAACCAGAAACATGTCAAAAAGAGAAATTGCTCAAGAATACGAGTGTTCTTTTAATGCATCTGGTGAAACCGTTATTGAGCCAGATGATTTGGAAAGATTGCATTCAAACTGTAAAGAACCAAAACACAGAACCAACACCGATAGAAACTATTGGATTTGGAAAGAGTTCAAACCAGACCGCTCTTACGTTCTTGTAGCAGACGTTGCAAGAGGCGATGGAAAAGATAATTCCGTATTCCATATAATTGACATAGATTCATTTGAACAAGTTGCAGAATACCAAGGAAAGTTAAGTACAGAAGATTTTGCTAATCTTTTAGTAACTGCGGGAAGGGAATACGGAAACTGTATGATTGTTGTAGAGAATAATAATCTTGGTTTCTCAGTAGTTGAAAAAATTATTGTAGCTAATTATCCAAACATTTATTATTCAACTAAAGGTTCTGGTGATTATGTAGATCAAGTAACAGCAGAAGGCACGCTAAATACAGTCCCAGGATTTACAACTTCACACAAATCAAGACCACTAATAATTGCAAAACTTGAAGAATTTATTAGAAATAAATCAGTAACAATAAATTCTTTAAGAACGATAAATGAATTAGATACTTTTATTTGGTCATTAGGTAGACCACAAGCAATGCAAGGATACAATGACGATTTAGTTATGTCACTTGCAATTGGTTGTTGGATTAAAGATACAGTATTCCAAACTAATCAAAGAGAGTTAGAATACCGAAAAGCTATGTTGACAAGTATCGTAAAAACTAATACAATGATAGATACAAAAATACCTGGTATGGCTGGCTACAATAAAGACCTATCAATTTCTGTAAACGAAGCAAAACAACAATACCAAAACTATTTCTGGGTTTATAAAGGATAAAAATGGCAGAACAAAATTTTAAGAACACAAAGAATCAAGACTCCGAATTATTTAAAAGATTAACTAAACTTTTCTCTGGTCCAATTGTTAACTACAACCAACCAGTTCAAAGCAGATACAGACGTAACCAAATGGATAAATTTGGTCAAAAGTTTACATCTGCTGGTGGTTTAGAGTTTAAGAAATCTGCCTATAATCCATACGAAAATTTCTCATCTAAAATGATGGCAAATCAAAATCGTGCTGACAGATACATCGATTTTGATCAAATGGAATACATGCCAGAAATAGCATCTGCTCTAGACATTTATGCAGATGAAATGACAACATCTAATGAACTTAATAGCATGTTAAACATCAAATGTGCAAATGAAGAAATTAAATCTATTCTTAGTACATTGTACAATAAAACATTAAATCTTGATTCAAATCTTTTTAATTGGTGCCGTAACATGGTTAAGTACGGTGACCATTTTCTTTATTTGGACATTGACGAAAAACTAGGCATTAAATCTGCTCTAGGACTTCCAGCAAATCAAATTGAAAGAATGGAAGGCAAAGATCCATCAAATCCAAATTATGTTCAATTTCAATGGAACTCTGGTGGTTTAACTTTTGAAAATTGGCAAGTAGCACATTTTAGAATTCTTGGAAATGACAAGTATTCCCCATATGGTACATCCGTTTTAGATCCAGCAAGAAGAATCTGGAGACAACTTACATTGCTTGAAGATGCAATGATGGCTTATCGTATTACAAGGTCACCAGAGAGAAAAGTATTTTACATTGACGTTGGGAATGTTCCACCACAAGATGTAGAACAATACATGCAAAAAATTATGACTTCAATGAAGCGTAATCAAATTGTAGACCAAAATACTGGCCGTGTTGATTTACGTTATAATCCAATGTCAGTAGATGAAGATTATTTTATTCCTGTTCGCGGTGGACAAAATAATACAAAAATTGATGCACTTCCAGGTGGTCAATTTGCTTCTGCTATTGAAGACGTAAAATACCTTAGAGATAAGCTTTTTGCTGCTCTTAAAGTTCCTATGTCTTATCTTATTAGAGGCGAAGGTGCAACAGAAGATAAAGCAACTCTTGCTCAAAAAGACATTCGTTTTGCAAGAACAATTCAAAGACTTCAAAGAGTTGCAGTTGCAGAATTAGAAAAGATTGGCATCATTCACTTGTTCACTCTTGGCTATAGAGGGTCAGATTTAATTTCATTTAAACTTTCTTTGAACAATCCATCAAAGATTGCTGCTCTACAAGAACTTGAACATTGGAAAACAAAGTTTGACGTTGCTGGTGCAGCTACTGAAGGGTACTTCTCCAAACGTTGGATTGCTCAACACATCTTTGCATTATCAGACGAAGAATTCCTACGTATACAAAGAGAACAATACTTTGATCGTAAATTCTCAGCATCACTTGAAGCTGCTGGCGCACAACCACAAGGTGGTGCTGCTGGAGGTAGTGGAGGTGGTGGTTTAAGTCTTGGAGGACCAGAAGCTGGGCCAGAAGCAGGAGGCCCACCACCAGAAGGAGCACCACCAGAAGGAGGAGCACCAGCACCAGAAGAAGGTGGAGGAGAAGCACCAGAAGCTCCAGAACCAACACCAGCAGTAGGAGAAGAAGGTGGAAGCACATTATTGGCAGCACCATCAAAGAGAAGAGATAGTAATGGTAAACCACAAACAACTACACCAGCTTCTAAAGGAAAGATGTATACACCAGCTAAATTTAGAGGTGGTGACAAGAGAGATCTTGGTGCTCACAAAAGACGCGATTTAGCTTCTGGCGGTGGATTTACTGCAAGTGGTAGTGACAAAAATGTAAACAAAGGAAAACATGAATTAGACTCATTGGTCAAAGATTTCCTTGGCATAAGAGAAAATAAAAACAATAATAACAATGAAGAAGAATTTGAACTATTTAGAATAGAACGTGAAACTCGTCAATTAATCGAAAGTCTGGAGTCCAAAAATAATGGAAAGAATAAAGCTTAAACATAATAAGAAAAGAAATACCGCTTTTCTTTTTGAGTCTTTAACAAAAGAGCTTACAAAAGCAATTGTTGCAAAAGATGAAAAAAGAAAAGCTCTTGTCCTATCAATAATAAAAGAACATTTTAAAAAAGGAACATCTTTAGCAAGAGAGCTAGATGTTTATAAATCTCTTTACGAATCTAGAGGACTCCCTAAAGAAACAGCAGAGAGAATGGTTACAGAAGCAAAAAGAATTTATTTTGGTTTAAATCAACACAACATCTTTAATGATCAAAGTAGAATAATTAATGATGTAAATAGACAACTTGGTCCTGCTGTATTCACAAACTTTATGTCAAACTACAAAGACCTTGCAACAATTGCACAAATCTTTGATGAAGAAATTCCAATGAAATCTAGAGTTATTCTTGAACAATACCTTGTGGAAAGAATCTCAACTGAAGATAATACACAAACTCTTAAACCAATTGACAATCTTGTTTATAAAGAATTCGTCAAAAAATTTAATGACAAGTATGGAACTGCACTTCTTGAAGAACAAAAAGAGTTACTAACAAAATACATTGCGTCTTTCTCAGACGGAGACTTTGATTTCAAGATTTATCTTAACGAAGAAATTTCTAGACTTAAGAGTGTTGTAAAAAATTCAAATAATCTTAACGAAGGCACTCATAGAAAAGACATACTTGGTGTAATTGATGAAATTAAGAATGCACAAATAAATCATGAAGTTATTGAAAAAGTTCTTAAACTTCAAGGAATTGTTAAGGAAATTTCCTAATGTCAATTAAAATAAAAGTAAAAGATGATAAAATGCCAGGTGCTCCAAAAGAGCCACCAAAAACTAAAGTTAATCTTGACATAAGAAAAACATTAGATGGTAATTTTATTATTCAAGATCATCCTTACATTGACATTATAATTTCCCCATCAAAAGGAAAAATACTTGTTTTATCAACTCTTTCAATGGATGATAAAACTTATTATACACAAAATAAGTATTTAGACTTTCTTTATAAACGCGGCGTAATAGATCCGTCAACAATTCAAGCAGGAAACATTTACGCATCAATGGAAGCCGCTATTCCTCAAACACAAGAGAAAGTAGATCCAATTGAAGTTATTATTTTCTCAACTGCTCTATTCATGGATCATGAAAGACCATCATTTGAGTACGAAAGACAAATGAGAAGAGAACAAGACGATTATTTTACCAATCCAGAAGAAGAAGATTCTACTGAGCTTGGTGAAGTACCACAAAAAGCTCGTCAAGGTTCAATTGGTACTGCTGCTTACTCTATCAACAAACATTACAACATTGCTTATCTTGGAGAGCAAAAAGAGAAGAAATAATGTGGATTTTGTTTTTCATTCTTGCTTGCTATGGTTTAACCAACATCCTTGTTTATGGTTCAATACTTTCTTGTGTTAGACCAAAACAAGGACTGTGGGGAGAGCTTTTTAAATGTCCTATGTGTATGGGATTTCATGTTGGATGGTTTGTTGCTTTAATGATGAAATTATCTAATTTAACAAACATAGACGCAAACATAGTTGATGTGTTCTTGCTTGCTTGTTTATCCTCTGGGAGTTCCTATGTTCTTTGTTCATTATTTACCGATTTTGGAATTAATTTTAAAATCAATAAAGAAGAATAACAAAAATGAATCTAATTAGAATAGTTGGAGTTAATCATGAAGACTAATTTAACACAAGGTTTTTGGACAAGAAAGTGGGCATTGCAACCTGTAAGACTTTGTTGTAGAGGAAAACGGCTTTGCCGTACAAATTAAAAGGAAACATTTATTATGCAACTAACAGAATCAAGTATTCGTAAAATAATAAAAGAAGAACTACAAAAAGTATTGTTTGAAAGTAGTTATAAAGGATCAATAACTAAACCAAAAGGAGATGAACCTCCTTTTGGTTTAAGTTCACAAGCTTTGAGAGCTATAGCTAGGCGTTACAGAACAAACGAACAAGACCCTGGCCCAGTAGGAGAAAGTAACACAATTGATAGTGTAATTTCTGGTCTTGTTGACATAGGTGCTAATTATGAAGAAGTAAACAAGAATTGGCGTCCATTTTTAAATAATTTATTAGATTGGAGTGGTACTCGCGCAGCCAACGCTAAATTGAAAAAATTTAAAGAATTTGAACGAAAGATGTTGTCATTTACACCAGAAGGAAGAGCAGAATACAAAGCAGACCTAGCTGCTGATGCTGTCAATTCTCCAGAGGCGCGTCAAAAAAGATTAGAAAGAGATAAACTTAAGTCATTTAAACAACGCTCAACTGTTGGAACGCCTAATACTTACAATCAAAATCAAATTGATAGAATGGCAGGTTTGGCAGAACGTAAACACAAAGGTATAAAAAAATAAATAAAATGTCTAAATCATTGTTAAGAGAGTTTTATGAATTATGTCCAAACGGACTTTGTGAAGACATACTCACAGAGTCTGATAAACATTTTATAAAACAAGGTGGAATGATGTTGTCTGGCGTTATTCAAAGAGCTGATGCTAGAAATGGTAATGGAAGAATTTATCCACATTCCGTTCTTTCAAGAGAGATGAACACATACAAGCAACTTGTTCAAGAAAGAAGAGCATTAGGTGAGTTAGATCACCCAGATCAATCTGTTATTAATCTCCGAAATGTTTCACATCTTGTTACAGAAACATGGTGGAACGGAAATGATGTAATGGGTAAAATTCAAGTACTCAATACTCCATCTGGTCAAGTACTTAGAGAACTTATAAACGCAAACGTAAAGATTGGTATTTCTTCAAGAGGTACTGGCTCTGTTAGAGAAAGCAGAGGCGAGACAATTGTTGAAGATGATTTCAATCTTATTTGTTTTGACATTGTTTCTGAACCTTCTACTCATGGTGCATTTATGTTCCAAGAGAATAAAAAGATTGTTACAGAAAACAAACAAACAAAATTAAATAATTTAATTCAAGATTTATTAAAAAAATAAGGAGATAATAAATGCAACTTACTACAGCAAGACTCAAGCAAATCATCAAAGAAGAACTTGAGGCAATCACAAATGAAATGACAGAAACCGAGACAGAGACAGAAGTTGATGAAGTTGATGCAGAAATAGCATCACTTGAGCAACAACTTGCAGAAGCCAAAAAGAAAGCCGCCGCAAAATCAAAAACAGGTGGTATGAAAGTTATGAAAGGCGATGCAAATGCTCATTCTTCTGCCAAATCTGGTATGAAACCAATGTCTGGTAAAAGACACGATATGAAAAAAGGCAAATGAAATAAAAACAAAACCTAAGTTATAGGTTTTTTTCTGAAAGCGGTGCATTTTTATGTGCCGCTTTCTATTTATGTATGTATTGGTGAAAAATGAATTCAAATGATCTAAAGAAAACTCTTCGTCCTCTTGTTAAACAACTTGTAAAAGAAGCAATGCAAGAAGAACTAACAACTGTCATATCGGAGATAATTAAACAAACTTCATCTGTTCAAGTGGTAGAACAAAGACAAGTTCAACCACAAATGAATAAAAAATTACAAGAAGATAGAGTAGCAGAGAAACACAAACAAATTGAAGAGAGAAGAAAAAGATTAGAAGAGTTTAGCAAGAATTCTTTTGGTGGTATGAACCTTTTTGAAGGAACTACACCAGCACCAGCCCCAAGAGATGTATCTGGTACAAAAGGTGCAGAGTCTGTTGCTTCTCCATTAGCTGGCGTTGATCCAAATGATTCTGGTGTTGACATTTCAAATCTTCTTAGAATGACGGGTGGCTGGAGACAAATAAAGTGAAAAGATTAACAGAGCAACAATTAAGATTAGTTATACGCGAAGAAATAGAATCTTATTTAATTGAAGAAGGTTTCAATTTAGGTAAGGTTGGAAGAGCTATTGGTAATGCTATCGGAATTGCTGCAATGTTAAAAGCTGCGGAACCAACTGCTATAGCACTTGATGATTTTAGACAAACATCTGGCTATCAAAAAGAAGTTGGTAATGCTGTAGACGAATTAGGATTAAAAGATTTAAATGGTATGGTAAAAAGCGAACTTGGCGAAGACCAACCAGAGATTCTTAAAAATATGCAAGATTCATCAAAGCTATACAAACATTTTATGGATAAAGGAATCAATTTAGCTGACGAAGCAAAAATGAAAGAAATTGGACAAAGGATTGAATCAAGTCCAGCATCAGTTTCAAAAGAAGATAAATTAGCTTATAGTGCAAGTCAAAAATTTAAAGCTTTAAGTTCTGCGGTAGCAAGAAATGAAAAATTAAAAAGTTTAGGACCACTAAGTCAAAGCTTGTTAACGAAAGTCGATCCTGCCAGCAAAGAATCACTTGAGCAATTAGGTAGAGATATGATTGCAAACATCTCTAAAGATGAACAAGCAAAAGAAACATTATTAAATTTATTTGTACAAGAAGTGAATTCTGACCTAAAAAGTATAGGACAAGCTGTAGCATCTGGCTATACAGCAGAAGGTGAACTTAAACCAACATCGCATGGTATTGATGATGAAACAGCTTTAAAATTAGCAGCAGTCTATGCAAGTATGAATGATATGCTACCAAATCAATCTGGTTATAGCTGGGTTGATGTTGATAAAGCTTTGATAGCAAACAAAGATAAGCTTTATAAAATAGGAAATGTTGATGCGGATCAGCATTGGAATTTCGATGCAAAACTACCACAAGTAGTTGCAGATAATAAAGTATTTACTAAAGATGATTTACAACAATGGACTAATGAATTATTGCCACAATACCAACAGAACATGTATACAGCAGAATACAAAGACCAAGGTACAGTAAAAGAAAGTAAAGTAAATAAACTAAGACAAAGACTAAATGAATTGAGAGGTGTTTATGTCTAAGCAAAATACTCACGTTAATGTGAGAGTTAAAGAAAAGAAAGGCGAACCATTTGAGAGAATGGTCAAAAGATTCTTAAAGAAAGTTAAAAAAGAAAGAATTGTAGAAGAAATTAAAGATAGACGTTATTATGAAAAACCATCAGTAACAAAGCGTAAAGCTAAACTTGCTGGTATTGCAAAATGGAAAAAAGCTGAAGCTGAGAAAAAAAGAAAAGAATTAGCAAAAGAAGCTAATTATAATAAAAGATTTGATAAAAGAAAGGAAGACTAAAAAATGTCACAATCATACCCTTACGGAGTAGGTATACAGAATGTTGGTTCGTATCAATCTTCTGGTACTCCTTTTGCTAGCTCCAGCATTGCAGCACCATCAAATGCAGGCACACCAACAATAATTACATTTCCAGAAGTAACTCAAAGAATTTTTGTTTCTAACATTACTTCTAGTTCTGACTTAAGAGTTGGTTTCTCTGCTAATGGTGTTAAAGGTACAAACTATTTTGTAATAAAAGCTGGTTCTGCTGGTCTTTATCCAACACAAGAGTTTAGAGTAAAAGTATCAGAAATTTATCTTTTATCACATACAACTACTCCAACAAGCGCATCAGTATTTGCTGAGTTAACAAACATTAGTACTACATTATTGCTTAACTCTGGTCCTTCTGGAAGTAGCTGGTCTGGTTCTGTAGGAGTAGGATAAAATGTCAAGATTTGGTTGGGCTTATGTTAACGACGTAATTACTGGAAGCGGCGGCAGCGGTAGCGTTCCTGGCGGTTCTGATAAAGCAATTCAATTTGCTTCTGGTTCTACTTTTAGCGGCTCAGCCAATTTTACATTTGATTATACATCAAACACAGTAAGATTAACTGGTACATTACATGCAGATAATCTTATTGTGTCTTCTTCCACAATTTACAAATCTGGTTCAACAAAGTTTGGAGATGATAATACAGATACACATCAATTTACAGGTTCTGTGTATTCAACTGGTATACTTTCTTCGTCAAATGACATTTATAGCGCAGCAAGTATTCAAGCTAAAAATAACATAACCGCAACAACTGGTACTATCTCTTCTTCTCTTGGATTCTTAACATCTGGAAGTGTTCAATCTGTTGGAAACATAACAACTACTGGTGGTTCTGTTTCCTCTTCTGTTGCTCTAAATACTGCTGGAACTCTTGGGGTTGGTAATAGCGCAACAATAGGAACTGGTTTAAGAATATTAGCAAACGGTTTCAATGTTACTGGTTCTTCGTTTGTTACTGGCGTATTGTCAGCTTCTTTTATACAAGCAGATGGTTTTGAAGGATATGGTTCACAAATAATCGGAATACAAGGTTCAAATGTTGACGGCGCAGGTGATGATTGGACAATTCAGTATAAAAATGGTAATACTGGAAAAATAACTGGTTCTTCTAATTTAACTTTTAGTGGAAGCACTTTGACATTAACTGGTTCTTTCTTGATGACAGGATCAAGTACATTTATAAACATTGGTCCAACAATACTTTCTGGTAATCTAAATGTTACTGGAGCATTAACTGGAAATAATGTTTATGTTTCTGGAGGGTTATCGGTAGGTAATTATGTACAGATGCTTCCAGTTGGAAATGTTGTAATTCCAACAAATCAAACTGCTTCATACATCTACACTTCTGGTTCAACAAACGATCTGTATTTTACGCAGTATTTACCAGGAACCAATTATACAAACACAACTCGTCTTCGTTGGATTGAAGCCACATTAGCTACAGGCCATCAACATGGTGGTATTATTTCTACTGTAACTGGAACAACAACATTTAGTTTAACTGCTGGTTCTGGTTTGATTGTAGACCAAAATGCTAGTTTAACAGAAGATTCATATCCAACCGTAGTTCATGTTGAATGGCCTGCTTATGTAAGTCAATCGTTGAATTTTATTTCATCAAGTCAAGTAACTTACATTAGCGTTAATGCTTCTGGAACAATTCAACAAAGCACAACTGCCCCAACTATTACACAATACCGTGATAGAATTGTACTTGGAAGAGTATTACACCAAACTGGCTCTGTAACAAATGGTGTTATCGCAGCACCAGCAGTTACTTATAATAGCACAAATAATGTACTAGATTTTACTAGAGCATTTGGACCTCTAAAGATTAGTGGTCATATTCTTGCTGCTTCTGGCTCTACATTAAGTCTCACAAAGACAGCGGGCGATTCTTATGCTGAAGGTAGAAACTACACAACAAATCCAGAATCTCCAAACATAGTAGTATCATCTGATGACCCTGCACTTACAGTTTCAAAAATTTACAGACAATACTTAAATGTAAGCGGTAATACTGTTACTGATACAGGTATTGCTGGCGCTGGTTTTACTGTCATTGACCCTGCACAGTACAACACTGGTGGAGCACTTGCAGCAGTTGGAGTAAACGAATGGACTAACCAAAGAGTATTTTGGTTTCCTAAATCAGTAAACCGTGCTTTGTTCGTGTGTTATGGACAACAAAAGTATGGTTCTTTTAATGATGCTATAGCTGGCATTTCTACTGAAAACTTCACAGAAGGTGCAAATACTATTGGTGCTGCAATTTTTGTTGGTGTAATAACTGTAAAAGGTAATGCAACTAATTTAACAGCTACTGACGCAAGAATTTC
>Ga0315905_10002596_pt1 | contig 18980 bp, 13 predicted proteins | sample LakEriMetagenome_5_FD_203522 | JGI IMG/M metagenome (GOLD analysis project Ga0315905, IMG submission 203522) | Freshwater fungal communities from buoy surface, Lake Erie, Ohio, United States - Buoy 4 MA121 | ecosystem: Environmental > Aquatic > Freshwater > Lake | place: USA: Lake Erie, Ohio... | reverse complement strand
ACGGACATAAGCATTGTAAGTAACCTCGTTGGGCGGTTCCTTGTAAATCGGCTTCTCATTATCCACAATGTATTGTACATAAGTTGCGCACTTATTATTGTTGCAAATGAGAATTCCCTCCTCGTCCTGGGGAATAAGTTCGCCGACTGAGCATTTTTGGCAAACATCAATGCAAACAGCGCAATCTGGCTGAATATAGTCCTTGCTTACATTTTTCCAATAGTTCTGATATAAATTTTTGGAATTTTGGTACTTGGGGTTTGTTCCGACATCGCCTTCGGATTTAATTTTGAAAAACGAGTTGAGAATATTCTTGTTTCCTTCACCACCAATAGAGATTTTCTTTTTCTCTTCAAAATAGTTGAAAATGTATGAAGCATTTTTCAATAAATAATCGTTTTTCATTGTTTTGTATTTCTTTAGCTGTTCCGTGATATCTCGGATTTGGTCCTTGATTTCCATCTTTTGGTCAATATCGGATTCGTCCAATGCACGAAAGTGATTCTTCAAAACAAGCAGGGTTTGTTCTAGTTCGGGGATTGTATCACTCTCTACAGTGTGGAATTCATTCAACATCTGCGTGTGTTTTTCATCGATTGTAATATTGGATTGGGGTCCTTTCTTCTTTTTACTACTATGGTTGGGCATTTAAAATAAATACTACTATACAATATCTAACCGTTGATTTTTTATATATGTTTTTTCTCTCTATCAAATATATAAATGTCTTTGATATCAAAAATGCAATTTATGTTGGACAATCTATTGTACAAACTTGGCAAATTAATTCCATCTTCTTCTGGAAAAATCTTATACAATAAGTGGGTTCTCTACTTTATTTTTGTTCTGGGTATTTACGACGTTATTCATTTCTACCAGAGAGGAAACATTGTTGCTGTTGCGATTTTCTTCATTGTCGGATTTTTGACTTCTTTCTTTAGTAAAAATATGATTGTGGTCATTGTCAGTGCAATTGCGGTATCTCACATTGTTGCCTATGGAAATAAAATGTCGGAGGGATTCGAAGAGAAAGAGGAGGAAGAGGAGGAGGGTTTTGAGGAAGGAGTCGAAGGTGAAGAGGAAGAGGAGGAAGATAAGACCGAGGAGAAAAAGGAGAAAAAAACCAAGTCAGATAGTGAATCCGAGGAATTCACAGATGGAACCGCGCAATTACTCTCGGATATGAATAAGTTATTGAAGAAAACCGAGGATGTTGTTAAGTCATCAACCACTCAGGGTGCTGATAAGCAAGGGTTTTCCACAATGTATGCCGAATATAAGTAGGTGTAGCTTTTCATTTAAAACAAATTTTTAATTGCGTCGGCAAAAATAGCACATGCAATATTATGGGCGGAAAAAAAAGACACGGAAGCACGCGAAAAATAAAACAAAGACACATGAACGCCACACGAAAAATAAAAAATTTGAAGAAATTTACACGCAAAAATAAATAGAAAAAAAAGGAGTTGGTCCTTAATTAATTAATTAAAAGTTTTATATGAAATACAATTTTATATGAAATACAATTTTATATGAAATGATTTTTGTTATGCAGCCAATGTCATCTTGAAATTGGCAGTAGTATCTTTTATCACAGCTTCCGCATCTTCGACTGTATCAAAGCAAACAAATCCACAACCTTTGGATTTTTGCAATTTGCAAACTTTGACTCCAATATATCCAGGTCGTTCAAAGAAGTGTTTTCTTAATTCAGGTTCCTTAAATTCTTGGGGAATGTCTTCCACGAAAACTGTAAATCCGTAATCAAATTTGAAATTGAGTTCCTGCTTTGCTAAGTATCTTTCTTCCATCAACTTAACATTTTGAGCAAGCTGGTGGATGTTAATAGTCGTATCCAAGTATCGACTTCCTTCGGTGTTTTCCGCATATTCGAGTTCTTTAAGGTATCCGCGATTCTCTGCCAAGATATTCAATTCTTGTTCGTCAGTAAGTTTGGCTTCCATAACATCAAGACGGTTTGAGATTTCGTTCAAAGTAAGCGTGGTGTCTGGAAACATCGTCTTGTTTTCAAAGATTAACCAATACTCAGTTGGCTTAATCGGGGATGCACGGAAAATCTGTCTGTTATGCACATAATGTCTGGGAAACACCTTGTTTCCGGTGAGCTGGTTGCGCTTCTCGTTAAAGTAGTTGTTTTCGTAGTAATATACGAAAACAGATTTGTAATTGGGTGTTTCGTCGTTATAAACGTTGTCAATACGATAAACGGTTCCAAACAGTCTTTGGAACACATAGGAGATGGTAGTCGCGTCGTAGTCGCGATGAATGCTGGGAATATAGACGGAAACCATGTTTTTGAAGCCAGATGCCTCAATAAATTCGGGGTAAAAGCTGTAAATATTGTTCTTGTACATTGTTTAAAGTTAGTTCTGATTGTTTAATATGGATTTTATAATGAATACTTTCTTAAAAAATGAGAAAAAAGATTTCAATTTTAAAGGAAACCTACGGTTTCCTTTTGAACCTTCCCTTAGGGGGAAACCGTAGGTCGCTCATATAAAAAAATAATACATTTGTGTTTTATTAATTAATTTTATACAGTTTTATACAAGTTTTATATATATTTTTTCTTAGCAGTTTTGTTCTTTTCCATATGAAGTGTATTTAAATATAATATTTGGAGTACCATATGTTTCATATGTAGCAATTGCATCTATGTGTTGTTCATCTAAGTTCGGATTCTCATTTCTTAATCTGCGACAGTGTTCTCCCCAAGTAGCATCGTCATCAGTAAAATATCCATTATCATCATCGCATTCTGATTTGGCATATCCTCCTCCTATTTTACAATTTGAGTATTCATTATTACCTTCTCTAAGGTCTTCATCACCTTCAGGTTCGTCGTATCCTTCCCATTTAGTATTTGAATGAGGCATTGCGTATTTATCTTCTCTGATGTCTTCAATGGCATTGGCATCGACATCGGCATCGACATCGGCATCGGCATCGGCATCTTTTTTACAAAGTCTCTCTCGCATAAGTTTAAGATTCTGTGCAACTTGATGAATGTTATGATTGGTATCTAAATAGGGAAATCCAAGTGTGTTCTCTGCCGCGTAAAGTTCCGCAAGGTACAAACGATTCTCCATCAAAGCATCCAATTCGTCTTGGTCTTTCATCTCTTTGTGATCCAATATCTTTTTCATCTCGTCAAATCCGGCTGAGATTTCATCCAATGTCATTGTTGTATCTGGAAACACCGTCTTGTTCGGAAGAATAACCCAGAATTCTGTTGGCTTAACAAAACTATAGCCGTAAAGGGTTCGCTTCTCAACGTAGTTTATCGGATACAATCGATTCATGGTAAGTTGTGGCGTTTTGGTCTCATAGTAGTAGATGAAAACTGATTGGAAATTATCGTCGCTGGTGGTATTTTGCACACGGTCAATTCTGCAGATGATGCCAAACACTTCGTAAAATATGGCACAGAAGGTGTATGTGTCATAATCTCTATGGACAGATGGAATATAGACAGATTTCATGTTTGTGTAGCCCATATTCTTGATGTACTCGGCGTTAATAGTGTAGATGTTGTTCTTTTGCATTTTGTTCGTTCGGTTTTTGGTTTTAAGTGTATATTTTTATATTTAGTGCCTTATGTAAAAATGCAAAAAAATACTTCAATTTTAAGGGAACCGTAGGTTTCCTTTTTTTGCTTCGCTTATACCTTACTATATAAGGGAACTTGTCATTCCCTTATAATCCCATACTAAAAAAGGGAAGGTTCAAAAGGAAACCGTAGGTTTCCTTTAAAATATATATATAATTGTATAATGACAAAAACAAAAAAATGGTCAAATGCCTACAAAAAAAGTATCAACTGTAAAAAGCCAAAAGGGTTCTCTCAAAAACAATATTGCAAATATGGAAGAAAGAATACTAAAAGGACGATTCGAATTCGTAGGTCTGTTTAAAAAAAGAGGGGTTCATAAGGGGGGCTAAAGGCGAAGCCTAACGGCTTATAGCCCCCCTAGAGGAAGGTTCAAAAGGAAACCTACGGTTTCCTTTAAAAATATAGAGACATAGTATAAATGGCAAAGAAAAAGGATGATTTCACGGATTTTTTTTGCAAATTAAGCAAAATCGGGAATCTGCCAAAATGTTTTATGTTCTATATAATTGATATTCTTGTTGGAGCATGGTTTCTTATTTGGGGTGCGCTTGCCAAGATTTTTCCTCTCTTCAAAACCATTGGAAAATATGCATGGAACTATATTGGCAAAACAATCAAAAAGATGTGGTACACCACTTGGCTTCTAGACACATGCTACCGATGCCCTAAACCCAAGAAATTAAAGACCAGAATGTGTGGCAAATCGTGCCCTTCCGGATATAAAAAAACCAATGTTGCGTGTGGTGTTGTGGGGTCGTGCAAAGAAAAGTAGGGGAACCGTAGGTTAAGGGAACTCGTCGTTCCCTTATAATCCCATACTTAAAAGGGAAGGGGTCATAGGGGAAACCGTAGGTTTCCCTTACCTTAAGTTCTCTCTATTAGTATATAGAAATATGGGCAAGAAATGTATTCCAGGTGTTTTTTGTATTGAAAACATGACTCTGTTCCTTTTATTTTTCATTTTAGTGGTTCTGTTATATCTCTATTATACCACCGTGAAACAACAACAACAACAAGTTCCAACACAACCCCAAGTTATAGTTTTAGGCGGAATGAATAATCTCCCTCCACAAAATGATTCATTGATTCCGGTTATTGGTGCGAACAACGCAATTCCGAACAACGCAATTCCAGTAAATATTGAATCGCGCGGTCGTCCCTCCTCTTATACCCAGGTCGGCATTTTGACGCGTGGTTCTGGAGGCGACTTAATTCTTCCCCTCATGGGTCGCAAATTGACCCGGGACAAAATGCAATATTACACAATTTCCAATACTGGAAATATGAATACCAAGTTGCCAATTAGTAAAAATGGCAAGAGTTGCACGGGCGAATATGGGTGCGATGAAGTGTATGATGGCGACACCGTTTTTGTTGAGGGATACGCAGATACATTTAAGGCAACCATTTATGAAAATTCGCGATTTAACTATATTCCGTATTTGTAAGATTTAAAATATATGAATTATTTATATATTTGAAATATAATGTCAAAATCAAAAGGTATTCCGCGATATAATGCAAATAATGTATTAAGTAACGAAGCCAATAAAGAAGCATATCTTAAAACGATTGATCCATGGGGTCCTTCAAATTCATCTAACTCAAATCACGACGACGACGACGACGGCAAACCTTCAAGGACTAATTCTGACGATAGCAGTGCGAAAAATATCAAATCAAGGACTGAATCGCATTCATCTGTTGACAGCACTGCGAAAGAAATCAAACACAACGTGCTACAAGATTATAATAAAGGATTAAACTTAAACAGTAGTCAAGATTCACGCCCTCCAACCGCCAATTCGGATTCATCAATTTCATCACGAGAATCATCGAGAAGTGGTTCTTCTACAGGAAGGTCTTCTATTGGAGAAAATCCAGAAATAGAACCATTACCATATCCAGATGCATTCAGTTTTGAAAAAATTCAGAAAGAAATGAAATCTATAACCCAAAAATGTAAAGAAGCACTTAATAATAATACTAAACCGAACACAATCGTCGGAAAACAAATGAAAGAATTACCAAATTTTTATTTGTTTGTTGTTAAAGATGATAGTAAAGATGATAGAATATTATGCGTCTTTGAAACCAAAACTGAATTTAAGCTGGAAACAACAAATAAATATGAAAATACTGAATTGTTGCCAAAAAATTATATTACATCTAGGCGAGATGATTTCAATAGTGTCTCACAAATTAACAAAGATAAATATTTAAAACTGGAAGACATTCCTGACTCTCAAAGTCCCTATACTGGTTTGGGTTCATATTCCCCTTTTATTCCAGGTAAAATATATTTTTATGTTTATAATGCGAATTCCAAATTGGAAAAAACCTACTTTACACATGGTAGTATATTTATTTACGGAGAAGGGATTGCATCCACTTGTGAAATAATTGAATTAAAAATAAACGATAACCCGATGACAAAAACCGATATCTTGCCACACATCAACAAAATTAAAGAAGCAATAAAGTTTGAAACAACAAACAGTGACAAAACTTATTTTAATTTAATTACACAAATAAAATCATACGTATTTGGTTCGGATTACAACAAAGATGAAAATAAGGATTTACCTAAGGAAAAGGAAAAAGTGTATATCCATTATTTGAATGCAATTTCACCAAATGATTTAAAAGAAGTATTGAATAATGATGCTAAAAAAATAAAAGCTGTTGTAAAAATCTTGTACGTAAATATATCGTGTCCTCCTGACAAATCACCTGATAAATACAATTTGTTGCACAAATATATTAATTATTATTACGCCTATAAAACAAGGTCTCTCAGTAAAATAGACGAGTATATTGGCTCAAATGAATATTCACAATTTGTTATGCACATTTTTGACTTTTTTGAGTTCTTAATGTTTTTAAAAGATAAAGAGAACGGATTAATAGAATGTTGTGTTGATATATATAATTTATATAAAGCAAATTTGATTAGCGGTTTTGAAACACTTGATTTAAATAATAATAACAAGTTGTTTGCCGATATACAAAAAAAAATAAAAGAAAAACAAAAAAAGATATACACTTATTTACAAATTGTTGACGATAAACCGACTGATAAAAGTGAATATTATAAAGTGAAATTAAATAAAACAATTGCTACATACGATGGACAACGTACAATTCCAGATAACGACAAATCTATGGAACTTATTTTAAACATGACGAATGGTAAAATCAATGATAAGTTTGAATACAAATTTGGACCATTTGACAAAATATATGAACCTGACATAACCACCAACAACGACAAATATGATCAGATTGTAAAGAGTACAGAATTTAACAAAATAATTACAAAAATTCAAAGCGGCAGCCCGACATTAATCCCCTTTTATGGAATTAGTGGTTCTGGAAAAACAAAAGTACTGAAAAAAGTTGTTATTGATTTATGTAAAAAACTTGGACCAGGCTATTCAAATTTAGAAATCGGTTTTAAAGAAATCTTTAGAAAGTATGACAGTGGCGAAATACATAATGGCGAAATTCAAAAAATTAATTTATCTTTTCATGAAGGCAATTTTAAAATTATGTCAGATATTACTATTGATAATTACCACGATGTAAAGCTTGAAAGAAAAGATAAAAAATTTGAAAAAAATAACACAATTGATGATGTATTAAAATATATTTTGGATGAGAATCGTTTAATCAAGGCGATTCTTTCAAACTTTCATAGTTCAAGAAGTCATATTTTATGTTTTTTCAAGATGACGGGGGCTGGCAAACCAGATTGCAATTTTATATTCGCAGATTTGGCTGAGAACGAAAAAAAATACGATTGTTCCACTGCTTTAAACAATTTTAAAGGTATTAAAAAAGGTGAGATTCCTTTTTATAAAGATGATTTTGTTGATTCATACAGAGGAGGAGCGAACGGAATAGAATTATCAACATTTAAAAAAACGGGCACATCTAACCCGAAACCTAATGATAATATTAAAAAAACGGGCACATCTACAAATAACCCGAAACCCAATGATGATAATATTAAAAAAGCATGCAATCATCGCGTGATTGAAGGTGAATTTATTAACGATTCGTTAAAAGAATTTAGGACAGATTTAGAATATATAGTTAATGTGAAAAATAAAGATAACGAATATTATGTTCCTGATATTTACACAAATATAAGAGATAATTACATAAAAACGTGCTTACAAGATTTTTGCTTTGGAAAAGTAAATTGTTTTCAGATGAAAAAGGTAGAAAAAATAGAGGCACCCAAATCTATTATTTTGAAAAGCGTTTATGACTATTTGAATATAGGTTCAGAACAAGAATTTTACGATAAATTAGAAGTATGTTTGTTTGGTGCTTTAAATATTACTCATAAAGATAAAGAACCGCCAACCATTTATGTAGACATAAACAATGTTAAATCAATTATTGCAGGCAAAGATGAATTCACATTTAATAATAATCCTGGGGTGTTTGAAATGTTTAAATACAATTTGGAAAAGTCATACGCAGTTGCATCAAGAATAAGTAATAAACATCCAGTTTTTCCAGAAAAATACATATATGACCTGTTGGTTAAATGTAAAGAAATGATTAATAAAAGTTTAACTTTGGCAGAAATAGAAACATTAAAAAAGGTTTTCGATTTAATTGATGATGAAAATGCAAAAACGGCGATAGGAACTTTAGAATTTATGAACAGAATATCAAAATTTAATACAGTGAATAGTGTTTGCTTTATAATAAATGACAATAGACATTATGAACCGTTGAAACCGCCGTAATAAGTTCCTCTGTATAATAATATAGTGTTATATTATTATGCCACTTGAACAAAAATTAGTTGAAGATATTATTAAAAAAAGGAGAGATAATAATGGCACTTTAACAGTTAAGGAAAAAATAAAAAATTATGAAGATGCTAATCAAAAAAGTAATCAAGCACTTGAGGCAAGTCGTCAACAACAACTTGATTCACTGAATAAAAAGCTAAAAGCCAAAGAAGATGCAAAAAAAGCCGAAGAATTAAAAAATGCTAATGAATTAAAAGTAGAGGAATTAAAAGCCGAGGAATTAAAAAATGCTGCAAGAAAAGCCGATGAATTAAAATCCAAATTAGAAGAAAGCCAAACAAAAATAAACTCACTAACCGAAGAAAAAGCTGGTTTAAGAACTGCAATGACAAATTTAGATAACGAAATAAAACGTTTGTCTGAAGACTTAAATAATATAATTACAACTAATGCAAAGATTACAACAGAAAAGGATGAATTAACTAAACAAAATAATGATCTTGAAGCCTCAAAACGAGATTTGTCTCTACAAATCAGTGAATTAGAAATTTTAGCAAAGCAAAAAGATGCAGAATTTAATAAATTATTAGAAGAAAAACAAAAAGAACTGGAAAAAACAAAAAAACAAGATAATCAAGCATTGGAGAAAATAAAACAAGAAAAAGAAAATTTTGAGAAAGAAACAAATACAAAACTTGAAACATTAAAACTTGAATTAGATTCAAAAAAATCACAATTTGATACGTTACAAAATAATTTGAACACGAAACAACAAGAGCTTGATGCTTCAAAACAATCATTGCAACAAAAAAATGATGAAGTTGAATTATTGAAAGATGATTTTAATAAACAAATAGCTATAATAAATGAAAAAAATAATCAATTAACAATAACATTGCAGGAAACACAAGCTAAAAATACAGAATTAAAAAATAATCTTGATAAACAAAAACAAGATAATGATGATAAAATCGAAACATTAACACAAAAATATGTAGAAGACCTAAAAAATGCTACTACAGAACTTACTAAGGAGTTGGAAGATAAATATAATAAAAAAATGTTGGAATTAACACAACAACAAGAAAATATTCAAGAAGCTTACAATTTAGTTGATGCTGACAATTTATTAATTATTCAAAAAAATAATGAATTAGCTGAAGAAAATAGAAAGTTACAAGAAAAAATAGAACAAATGACAGAATTGAATAAAATAGAAATTGATAAACAAAAAGAACAAATTGTGGCTTATAAACTTAGAGAACTTATTCTGAATGATGAATTGAAAAAATCAAACACTGACCTGAACAATAAACAAACAGAAATTGAGAGAATAAATAGTACAAAAGCAAATTTAGAACAACAAATTAAAAATCTTCAATCTGAAAACGAAAAACTCTTAAATACTGCTGCTGAAGTTGCTCTTGAAGGTGCTGATGTAATTGGAGAAAAAACCACAGAAATTTTAAAATTGCAAAAAGAACTTATAGATTCGAACGGACAAATAAATTTGTTAAAGATTGATATTGATATGCTTAATGCAAAAATTTCTAAAGTAGAAAAAGAAATTGCTGATTTAAAAGCCGAAAATGAGAAACTGAAAGAAGAAAATGAGAAACTGAAAGAAGAAAATCAGAAACTAAACAAAGAAAATGAAGAATTGTTGAATAATAATAATGATATTTTAAGAATCCATGAAAAAACATTAAAGGATGCTGAAGAACAACAAAAAAATCATGAGATTGAAATTAAAGAAAAAAACAATCAAATTGTAGGTTTGACTTCTCAGTTATTAGTTGCAAATGTTTTTCAAAAAACGGTATTAGAAAAAGAAATTGAACGATTAAATAATGATAAGACCGATTTAGAAACCAAAGAAAAAGAAGCCAATGAACAAATTACCAATATCAAGCAACAACTCGAAGAGCTTAGAAAACAATGCGAGGATGCTGCAAAAAAATGTGATGAAGAAAAGAAAGCACTTGAAGAAAAAAATGTTCAAGACAAAGAAAATTGTGATGAAGAAATATTAAAATTGCAAACCCTAAATGAAGAAAAGAAAAATGAAATAACAAAGCTAAATGAAGAAAAGAAAAATGAAATAACAAAGCTAAATGAAGAAAAAGAAAAGGAAATATCAAAACTAAATGAAGAAAAGAAAAATGAAATAACAAAACTAAATGAAGAAAATGAAAAAATAAAAAAACAATTAGGTGGAGAAAACCAAGATTTAAAACAACAAATCGAAAATTTAAATTTACAGAATTCCAGAAAAGAAGTGTTTGACAAATTCAAAAGAAAGATAGAAGACATTATAAATCAGGCGCATGTAGAGAAACAGCGCGAAGAGGCGGATGAGTTGAATAAAAAAATTGCCGAGTTGCAGGCAAAGGCAACAGACAACACTATAAATAAAGATGATTTGGCAAAAATACTTCAAGAAATTGAATTAAATAAACAAAAAGTTGATGCAATCGATGCAAAAATAAATGATGCCAAGATGGATGCATTAACTAGTAAAATAGATAAAATTATTGGAGACATAGAGAATGTGAATACAAAAGTTGGTAAAGTTGAATCTGATGTCGGTAATGTCGAAACAAAGGTTTCTGCAAACATTGATGATAAGTTTGCAGATAATAAGAGAGAAATGAATGACATTAAGACAGAAATAGATACCATTAAGACAGAAATGAATGCTATTAATACAGATATGACTACAAAAATTGATACTATTAAGACAGAAATGGCTACAAAAATTGATACGATTAAGACAGATATGGATACAAAAATTGATGACAAGTTTTTTAATAAAACAGAAATGGATGCCAAGTTTGCAGATAATAAGAACGATATAGATGAAATTAATGACAAACTTAACAAGCTTGACGCAAAAATTGATGGTGGTAATACTGGTTTGAGTAACAAGATAAGCGACCTAGAAGCACTTGTGAATACAAACTCTGGTTCTAATGCAACACTTGGCGCAACACTTAGTGCCGATATTGACGCAATGCTTGACGCAAAGCTTGATGCAAAGCTTGATGCAAAGTTTAGTGCTCTTGAACAAACAATAGCGCAGTCGAGTCCTAAAGCCACGCTTGAGGCAAAGCTTGATACACTTGAACAAAAACTGGATAAATGTTGCAAAAAGAATCTTAAAGCAGAATTTAACAAGATGGCTATTGACGCAATAATGAAAAAAATACAAATAATTATGTCAAAGACTTCGACATCAACACCAACTCCAACTCCAACACCAACTCCAACTCCAACACCAACACCAGCACCAACAGGAAATGACGATTTGGGTTTAGAAGAATCGATTAGTAGTTTTTAGTAATAAATTCTGGTAGATAATATATAATGTCGCGAATAGATTTAAGAAATGTGAATATCACACATAAAAATGCAAAAATTCGTTATTCTTATCCAGAAATGTCTATGACAAAAAATGGCAATAAAACCTATTCACCAATCGACCCTTCGCAAACATTTTTCGAATTCAATGACGACGGTGTTTCTATAAGTGGCAAATGTAGTGAAATTTCAATTATACGTCCATCGCACAATGTACAAATGGGAGTTGGAATGGAACAAGATGCCGATCTGGTTTTAAAACACGTGGTTACAAATACATCTACCGTTTTTTACGTTATTATCCCTTTGGTTCAGGAAGTTGTTTCTGAAAGTGCCGAAATTGAAAAAATCGTTGAAAATGAAACTACAACAGGCACATCCACCAATACACCGTACGATTTGAATAAAGATTTGAAAAAAATAAAACCCAACATTATTTGTTATAAAGACTCCAAAATTGCTAGTTATGTTTTTGTATTTGACAAACCAATTTTAACAAAAGATGCCATAACAGGTAATCCCACAAATCCATTTAATGGTGTCCGATATGTGACAACCGGAACAGGCAAACGCAAAAAATCAAAAAGTAGTGCGTTCCTTGTGAAAAATAATCAAAATATTGAGGACACGATTGAATGCGAATATGTCACACAAACCGACGTGAATGCAAAACCCGCGGACAAAAAATTAGTGACGAATATTTTTATGTGGGTTTTTTTAACATTGGGGTTAATTCTCTGTTTAAATTATTTTTTGAACATTATCAATGATAGGGTCGCCGATAAATTAACTATATTCACAATTATTGGCGGAATCGGTTCTATAATGCTTATGGTTTATATTCGGCTGTTTTCGATGACTGCAACCAAAAAAGTACAGTATGGGTCAATGATGTTTTTTTCATTGGCGACCATAGGACTATCGTTGATGGCGTATAATGGCATGCTTTTCAAATCGACTCCTTAAAGCTAACCTACGGTTCCAAGGGCGCGCCTCGGGCTCGCCGTTGTGTCATTTTTTGCTTCGCTTATACCTTCCTTTTTTTGGTATGGTATTATTAAGGGCAGAAATACAGTTTATAAAATTTAAACTAAATATTATAAAATATTTTATTTTATTCTTCTACTAATAGTTTTCTTAGGAGGGGTCATAGGGGAACGTAGTTCCCCTAAAAAAAAGACATATAGTCTCTTTTTATAATTGAATTAATTTAATTTAATTATACAAAATACAAAATTATAAAATAGAAGGCGTACGTATGATTCGCCTTACCTGTGTGCGTTGCGCAATTGTCTGCGGGGAAGGAACCTGACCTTCGACAAATTTATAAGCCAAATGGTCATTCGGCATCTTATAAACAAATTTACCACTTCCAAAATAGTTTCCACCTCGCTGGTCATGCGAATATTGAACATATTCAAACAGCTCAATGTAGTTCAATTCCGGATACAGCATGTTGAGAACTACAATGGCAACAGTTCCTGTTCTGCCATGTCCGCCTGCACAATGCAAATAAACATTTTCGCCATTCTTAATTCTGCGAACAATTTCTTCTGCCAAACCAATAATTTTTGCATCATCTACAGTTTGCATATCGTCAATTCGCTCGTGAATGAAACGGTCCTTTGACAACTTATTTCCATATTCTGAATAATATTGACCTTTTGACCAAAATCCGTACTCTGAATTCAAGCAAACAAAAGTGTCCAAACCTGCCGCAATCAGATTTTCAAAATAGGTGGGCTTGTCGGGGTAACTGCCAACCGCGAATGACCCATATTTAGAACCGGGTGTTTTGCGAATGAGCCAGTTGGATTCGTAAGTAGGGCCAGTGAAATATGGGTTTCGAGTATTGCGTTCGCCTACAAATCTTTGGTTAATAATCCATTTTCGCGATGCTTCAATGTCCAGCTTTGGCATAACTTCTTCTTCATTTTTTTCTTCTTCGTGGGAAACACAACTTCCAATGGAAAACACCGAGATGTCTGATTTAATGGACACACAACTGCCAATCACAAACACTGACTTTGCAAGAAATTCCATTTTTTTGAGTATTATAATATTAATTTATTAATTAGTATGAACATATATATTTTATTTAATGCTTTTTGTAAAATTCCAAATAAAGAGTTCAATTTTAAGCACGTCAAAAAAATCATAATCCATATATATTCATCGACTTACCAATTCCCCAATAATTTCTTTATATGTGCGCAATCTGTAAATTGAATTGCCCTTTTTCCTTGATTATCTTGAATATTTGGATCTGCTCCAGCCAACAACAATTGAGTCGCTGTTATATAAGCTTGACAACCCTTCTGGAAACATATCGTACTTATTAGAGGTGTGCGTCCATATATGTTTTGTTCGTTCAATCTCGCACCATGTTGAATAAGTAACTCCACAATTTCTGGGTGATGAGTTATAACCGCAATATGAAGTGCAGTTGAACCATTTTTATTTTTTAAATTTGGGTCTGCACCATTCAATAATAACAATTTAACAATGGATGTATGAATATATGTCACAGCCGTGTGCAACGCAGTTAATCCTTGAGTCGATTTGTGATTAATATTAACGCCTGCGCTTATCAGTTGCTGCACAATTTCATAATTTGCATTTTCACTCAATGCCAAGATGAGTGGAGTATCTCCGCCATATTCACTGTATCTGTACGGGACTTCACGATTTGGGTCCGAACCGATTGACAAAAGATAATTTACTATGTGTGCATGACCATGATGTACTGCGGCGGCAAGAGCATCGAATCCGTTATGATTTACTTCTGAAATGTCTGCACCTTGTTTTATCGATAATTTCAAACTGTCAAGGTCTCCGGTATTGCATGCTTTGTGTATAAAAGACATTTTTGATAAATAGTTTTGAGATAAATAGTTTTGAGATAGTTTTAAGTTTATGTTTAAGTTTATGTTTAAGTTTATGTTTTATACAAAATGAACAAAACAAAAAAATACTTCAATTTTAGGGGAACGTAGTTCCCCTATAACCCCTCCTTTATTATGAGGGAAGGTTCAAAAGGAAACCGTAGGTTTCCTTTATAGGGCGGAAGCATTATGGATATCCGTCGAAATTGGTTTGTATTCGCTCATGGTGTAGCTAATCAAACTGCTTTTTCCAACTGGCGCCATTTGTTGCACAACTTCTTCCTCCAAAGACGTAGCTAAAGGGGGGTTCATTGCCGCAAGCTCAGCGTCTTTCTTGGCCTGAGACGGTGTGTGCATCATCATTGGGACACGGTTATTGACTCTGGCGCTTCTTCTTACGATTTCGTAAGCGACAAACAAGAAAACAACACCCAAAACAGGGTTGTAGTTCATGAAGACATAGAGAGTTAATAAAAGGATTCCGACCATTCCAAGAGAAGTGTCAATGTAAGATGCCACAATTTCAGGAGGATAGATGTCCATTACCAAGTAAATTATAAAAAGTGCTAGCATTCCGAATTCCATTTTGGATAAAGATTGGTAATAAGATGAAAAGTCCATTGCAATTATATATTATAGTAGAGTATTTTAAAGGAACCTTAAAGGAAACCTACGGTTTCCTTTTGAACCTTCCCTTATATTACTTCCTTAGGCGAACTCGTCGTTCCTAACCCCATACTAAAATGGGATTATTCAAAAGGCATTATTCAAAAGGGAAGGTATAAGCGAAGCAAAAAAAGGAAACCGTAGGTTTCCTTTAAAGTTTTGAAAACAAATTAGAAATAATTCTAAATAAATATGTAGTTCAAAAATATGAAACCAAATTTTTATAAGAAACCCAAGAAAACCGTTTTCCAAGAAATGCCTAAAACTCTCTCCACATATCTTGGTCCAAAGGGATACACAATACTCAAATCTGAATTAACAGAAGACCAGCTCAAATATATTAAAGACACATTGACTATCCGTCCTCAAACTCCTGGTGCGCCAATGGCAACAACCGCTTCTTTCCCCGCTTATCGCGAATCCACCCAGAAAATCTATGTTCCCCGTTTTTTCGGAATTGAGAACTTTGGTGTTCCAAAGCAGGTCAAAATCCCCGAAGGCGACGACATCGACGTCCCTTTCGCTGGTTCATTGCGCGATTATCAACAAGATGTTGTAAAAGCATATACCAAGTCGTGCAGTGGCGGATTGGTAACTCTTGGGTGCGGTGCGGGCAAAACGGTCATTGGGCTAAACATCATTTCCACTATGAAAAAGAAGACACTTATCATCGTGCATAAGGAGTTTTTGCTCAATCAGTGGATGGAAAGAATCCAACAGTATTTGCCAACAGCGCGCGTTGGCAGAATCCAGGGTCAAATTATTGATATCGAGGGCAAAGACATCGTTATTGGAATGTTGCAAAGTCTCTCCATGAAGGATTATGCGGATTCCGTATTTTCGTCGTTCGGAATGCTACTTATTGACGAGGTGCATCACATTGGTTCGGAAGTGTTTTCGTGTTCTCTATTCAAGATTGTCACCAAATATACACTGGGTCTTTCGGCAACCATGGATAGAAAGGACGGGACCACCTACGTATTCAAGATGTTTTTGGGTGATATTTTGTACAGGATGACCGAGAAGAAACAACGGTATGTGCAGGTGCGGGCAATCCAGTACCAAAGCGCCGACCGCGAGTTTGCCAAGGTGGAGTATGATTTCCGTGGAAATCCGGCTTTCAGCACGATGATATCCAAGTTGTGCGATTATCAACCACGCACTGATTTTATTATTCGCGTTTTAAAAGATATGTTTGTAGAGAACCCTAAACAGCAAATCATGGTGATTGCACATAATCGAAGCATTTTAACCTATATTCATGATGCAATTGTGGAGCAGAAGTTTGCGACGGTAGGATACTATGTTGGAGGGATGAAGGAATCGGCACTCAAAGTCACAGAAGATAAACAAGTAGTGATTGCAACTTATGCGATGGCGGCGGAAGGGTTAGATATCAAAACCCTTTGCACGATTGTGATGGTGACACCCAAAACAGACATTGAACAGTCGGTGGGAAGAATTCTCAGGTCCGACCATGAAATGCCGATTGTGGTAGATATTGTTGATAGTCATGAACCGTTCCAGAAACAATGGGTAAAGAGAAGGGCATTTTTCAAAAAAGAGAATTATAGAATTATTAAGACCAATAGCTCAACCTATAATCCAGATACAAGTGGTTGGGAAGTGGTTTATGAACCGAAAACCAAAAAAGAAGCAACTGCGAAAAAAGAGGATGATGATGAAGATGATGATGAACCGAAACCCGAAAGAAAATGCAATATTGATTTGTCGCTTTTTCAGTAGGGAAACCTACGGTTAAGCCGTCGGGCGCTTGCATCCTACGGATGCTTAGGCCCTTTCACCTACGACCCCTTCCCTTGAAGTGATCCTCCGAGCAAAGCAAAAAAAAGGAAACCTACGGTTTCCTTTAAAATTGAAAAATAGTTAATACTTAAAAAGATAAGTATTAAATACATAATCAAGAACTAATTAATCAAGCAAAAAAAATGGATACCACTCAACAAACTAAACTAACCAAGGCGGAATGGGACTCAGTAGAAGTCCCCGTATTAGATTCCGAAAAGCGCGTACTCGATTTAATCATTGCCGGATATCACAACGTAAATATCAAACAGAACAACAACAAGTCTTTGCTCAGTTATGCAAAGATTGAAAAGAGCGATATGATAGAGACGTTCTTCTACAAGAACTTCTTCCAATCAATTGTGTTGGATATTGTAAAGACTTCGAGAACTACGGAACCCACCATTGTGAATTTTGACAAGACGATTAAGGAAGGCAAAGCAGCAGACAAGATTAAGACAGCGGACTCAATCCGAATTAAGAATATGAATGCCAACATTGATGCCATGCGTCCAAATATCATCGAGTTCATCTTTCTCAACTTCGTGAAGGATATGATGACATTATTTCATTCCGAGAAGAATCGATACGCATTTTATTTATACACACTCATTCAGTTGCGAAACATCCAGGTAGAAAACATAAACAAACACGTTTTGGATTTTATGGATATTTGCATAAAATTTGTTAATTCGAAAACCACGTTGTCAAACATAATCCAGAATGCATATGAGTTTATTGAGAAAAATGCAAACCTTTACAATTACGGAGACATTTCATTGTACGACCACCAAAAACGTTTATTCACTCGGTTTCGTGAGACACACGAAGTGAATCGCGACACCAAATCAAATCTAGTTTTATATATTGCACCAACCGGTACGGGAAAAACACTTTCGCCAATCGGATTATTGCCACACCATCGCGTTATTTTCGTCTGTGCGGCGAGACACGTTGGATTGGCGTTGGCAAAATCGGCCATATCCGCACACAAATGTGTTGCATTTGCATTTGGATGCGAAACCGGCTCCGACATTCGTCTGCATAATTATGCTGCATCCGTATATAAGATTAATAAAAAATCGGGCGGAATTGGCAAAATAAACAACGAATATGGAGACAAGGTGGAATTGATGATTTGCGATGCCAAGTCGTATTTGACCGCAATGTATTATATGATGGCATTTAATGACAAGTCCAGAATCATTACTTATTGGGACGAACCAACCATTGGTTTGGATTGCGAATCGCACCCATTGCATCCCATCATTCATCAGAACTGGTCCGAAAATCAAATACCAAACATTGTGTTGTCTTCTGCGACTTTGCCCAACGAAACCGAATTGATGCCTTTGATTATGGATTTCCGCAGAAAATTCAGAAATCCGGTAATAACAACCATTCAAAGTTACGATTTCAACAAATCGATTTCGATTATTAACAAAATGGGTTTCTGCGTTTGTCCGCACAACATGTTTGAAAAATACCGAGAAATGCAAGAATGCGTTGAATACTGCAGTGAAAATCGCACTTTGTTGCGTTATTTTGATTTGAACGAAATATTGCGATTCATTCATTGTTTGCAGGAATCCGACAATATTCCAGAGCATTTGCAGATTGGTCGTTATTTTGAAAACGATATTTGCAAGATTAAAATGAACACTATCAAAATGTATTATTTGGAACTTATGAAAAACATTGACGAAGATGTTTGGCCCAAAATTCACAAGTACGTTGAAACAATGATGAGGCGTAAATTTGAGAAACATGAGATAAAGAAAATATCCAGTTTGTCAAATTCATCATCTGTGTCTGGAAAACCGCTTTCAAGAACCGCCAGTGTTTCTGCGGAAC
>Ga0315905_10002595_pt1 | contig 18982 bp, 21 predicted proteins | sample LakEriMetagenome_5_FD_203522 | JGI IMG/M metagenome (GOLD analysis project Ga0315905, IMG submission 203522) | Freshwater fungal communities from buoy surface, Lake Erie, Ohio, United States - Buoy 4 MA121 | ecosystem: Environmental > Aquatic > Freshwater > Lake | place: USA: Lake Erie, Ohio... | reverse complement strand
TGCTCTCACCGCTATAAGCGGGTAAGGTCACGGTAAGAACAACCGTTATATAGGCATTAAGTATAAGCGCAGTAATGCGTTCAGCTAAGATGTACTAACAGACCGAGGGCTTGATTATAATTCTTTTGATAAGTTTTGCAGTTTTGAAAATTCTTAACCTTGGTGTTTATAGCGTATTGGAACCACTCCGATCCATCTCGAACTCGGTTGTGAAACGGTACAGCGGCGATAATACTCTGGAGGATACTCCATGGGAAGGTAGCACGATGCCAAGGTAAAATTTATTTTTGTATTGTTTTAGAGATTGATAACCACCTTAGATTAAAATTTCAAAATGAATTACGCAATTATAGAAGCAAGTGGAAAACAGTTTTGGATTGAACCAGGAAAATTTTATGATCTTAATTATATAGATTTAAATCCCGGAGATAAGATTGCTTTAGTAAGAGTTCTTTTAGTAAATAATAATGGAAATGTTAGTGTAGGTCATCCATGTCTCGAGAATACGTCTGTTGAGGCTACAGTACTAGGGCATATAAGAAGCAAAAAAATTACGGTTTATAAAATGAGACCTAAAAAGAAAACTAGAAAAAAACAGGGGCATCGTGATAATCTAACTAGAGTTATGATAAATTCCATTTCCGCGAATGGATCTACAATAATTTAATTTAATATTTCAAAATAATATGGCACATAAAAAGGGTAGTGGTAGTACTCGAAATGGTAGAGATTCCAATGCGCAAAGATTGGGAGTTAAGAAGTATGGTGGAGAATATGTTTTAGCTGGAAGTATTTTAGTTAGACAACGAGGTACAAAATTCAAGTTAGGGAATAATGTAGATATTGGGCGTGATCATACTATTTATTCTTTAATTGATGGGCGAGTTAAGTTTGAGATTTCTGGGAAATCAGAGAAAAAGTTAAGCGTTTATCCAGTTGAATAAAAAAGAAATAAAATTTTAAGATTTTTTAGTTCTTATATATTCGATAAAGTCTAGATATTTAGAAATTAATTTTTGTAGCTTAGACGAATGTGAGCTTATTTGAAGCTCTCTGTTGTAAAGTCTCTTAAATTCTAACCCATTCTTTGTACATATTAAAAGAGGATGGGTATCTGTAGAAAATCTTTTTATATTCATATATATATTTTCAATGTAATATTTCCAATATGAATAAGTTTTCAGATTATCCAGAGTATATGAGAATAAGAGATAATCTAGGGTATACGATTTAATATAAATTCTTTCAGAAAGTTTTTCGTTAGAAAATAGTTCATAAATCATATAATTTGCAAGCTTTATAATCAAATTTTCTATAAGGCTTGTTACTAAATTGAAAGAATTGTATTTTAACCGATCAGGAGAATTAACAGATTCTATTATGCTTATAAGACTATTGTATTCTTCAGTTTGAATTTTTCGTAAGATCCAATTGTTTGAAATTTCTAACTTATGGGACTCATCTAAACTCAATATACGAAGAGCATTTCGTTTACATGATAGAAGTATAAATTTAATAGCGTTATCAAGTAAAACATTAATATTTATTTTTTCAAGGTGAAGCTTAGACAAGTTTATCAAAGTCACCTTAACTTCAAGAGTAATTAAAATAAAAACGAAAAGATAAATCTCTTCTCGTACTAAATCTATGGGCATTCCAATATTAGTTAAATTTTTTGTGTTTGAATACAACTTTAAAAGTATTTTGTAAAATATATGATTTAATTCTTTTTTATTCATTTTTAAATATTCACGATTATTCATCTAAAGACGGAGATACAAATAAAGTTAAAATTTCTTTGCTAAAAATTTCCGAAGCCTTAGATCTATATTTTTTAGGATTGACTATAATTGATAGTGTTCTTTTTATTACAATGTCCTCTATTTTCACCCATTGTAATACTCCTAATTCAAGTTCTTTAGCAATCGCGGATACTGACACAAATGCAGCCCCTAAACCAGATTGAACTGCATTCTTTATAGCTTCAACGGAGTTTAATTCCATTTCAATTTTAAACCGTGTACTGTCGATCCCATTTTGGTTTAAAACTTTATCGATAACTTTTCGTATTGTAGATTGCCTATCTAAAGCTATGAATCGTAATCTGTAAAGATCCTCTTTTTGAATTGTATTTAATAGTGAGAACGGATGGGATTTTGGTAATATAAGGGCCAATTCATCTTCGGCATATGAAGTAACTTGTAACATGTTTTTAAGTTCAATTGGAACTTCTCCTCCTATAATTGCTAAATTTATGTGACCATTTGCAACACTCCAAGCGATTCTACGAGTTGAATGCACTTGCAACTGTACAGCTACTTGGGGATATTTTTGGCGAAACAAACCTATAAGACGAGGCATTAGATAAGTGCCAGTTGTTTGGCTAGCCCCGACAACTAAAGTACCTCCCTGTAGATTATGTAAGTCATCTATAGCTCTGCAAGTTTCATCACATAAAGATAAAATTCTATTTCCATACCTAAGTAGCATTTCTCCTTCTTCTGTAAAAGAAGCTTTCTTATTTCCTCTATCAAATATTAAGATATTAAGCTGTTTTTCTAAATTGTGAACTTGTAAACTAACTGCTGGTTGTGAAATATAAAGACTATCTGCAGCCTTTTTAAAACTTCCTTCTGAAGCAATAGCTTTTATTATTCGTAGCTGGTCTAGTGTAAAGGGTAAATCTATCATTTATTTTATTTAATTTATAAAAACTCTAAAGCTTTTATTTATTGTTAAGTTATAGTTCTAATTTTCTATACATTAAGAAATATATTGTTACTTTTGTATTAATATCTAATTTATTTCTTATCTATATAAGATAATTCTGTTTTATAAATACATCATAGAGATCTCATTAGCTATAATATTTAAGAAAGATATACCAATACAATAGGATTGTGTCATGGACATGCGACTTCTAATAGTTCTTTTCCCAGTTTTGGCAGCAGCATCTTGGGCGGTTTTTAACATAGCAAGAATTGCTTTACGACAACTGAGCCGTTTAGGATCTCGATAACATAAAGAATATTCTAAAAAATAAATTTATCTGATAGACATCAAAGTTTTTCAGATCTTTTATTTTTTAGAATTTTTTGTTTTCAATTTTGATTGTATAATGAATCCATTAGATTTTTAATACATGTAATTTTTAAAATAAAATAATATATAACAACTAATACAAATGGCTGTCCCAAAGAAAAGACATTCTAAATCTAAGAAAAATTCTAGATTAGCTAAATGGACTTCGAAAGCAAATTCGCAAGCTAAGAAAGCCTTATCTTTAGCAAAATCAATAATGACTGGTAAATCTACTAGTTTTATTTCTAATACTGTCGAAGAAACTAATTCAAATAATACGTAAGTAATAAGATGTATAAATATATACATCTTATTACTTAAAAACTTGTAACTAAATTTAATTTAATTTGTTATTTATATTAGACTGTTAGAGATCTTTAGTTAAAATAATTTATTTCACTTAGGGGGATTATAGTGAAACTTGCAGTTTATGGAAAGGGAGGCATCGGTAAGTCTACAACTAGTTGCAATATTTCAGTTGCATTGGCAAAGAGAGGAAAAAAAGTTTTACAGATTGGTTGTGATCCAAAACATGATAGTACATTTACATTAACTGGTTTTTTAATTCCAACAATTATCGACACCTTACAGGCGAAAGACTACCATTATGAGGATGTTTGGCCTGAAGATGTTATTTATAAAGGTTATGCGGGAGTAGATTGTGTTGAAGCAGGAGGTCCCCCAGCCGGTGCCGGTTGTGGGGGATATGTTGTTGGGGAGACAGTAAAATTGTTGAAAGAGTTGAATGCATTTGATGAATATGATGTAATTCTATTCGATGTTTTAGGAGATGTTGTTTGTGGAGGATTTGCTGCCCCACTAAATTACGCAGATTATTGTCTAATAGTAACAGATAATGGTTTCGATTCTTTATTTGCTGCAAATAGAATTTCTGCGTCTGTTAGAGAGAAATCCAGAACACATTCTTTAAGATTGGCAGGCTTAATTGGAAACAGAACGGCAAAAAGAGATCTTATAGAAAAATATGTTGATGCAGTACCAATGCCTATTTTAGAAGTATTGCCACTCATAGAAGACATTAGAATTTCTAGAGTTAAAGGCAAAACTCTTTTCGAGATGTCCGAAATAGATTCATCACTAAATTATGTATGTGATTACTATTTAAATATAGCTGACCAGATAATTGCTAGACCTGAAGGAGTTGTTCCCAATGAAGCTGCTGATAGAGAACTGTTTAGTCTGCTATCAGATTTCTATCTGACTCCAGAAGATAAATCTAGTAATAACTCGATTTCAAATGACGAATCATTAGATTTAATGATTGTTTAAACTTAAAAATTTAAATTATGGATGTACAATTAACTACCGAATCTTCAGAAAATTCGTTAAGTTTTGAGTGTGAAACTGGGAATTACCATACGTTCTGTCCAATAAGTTGTGTAGCGTGGTTGTATCAAAAAATAGAGGATAGTTTCTTTTTAGTTATAGGAACTAAAACGTGTGGTTATTTTTTGCAAAATGCTATGGGAGTAATGATATTCTCGGAGCCAAGGTACGCTATGGCTGAGTTAGAAGAAGGTGATATATCAGCTAAACTAAGTGATTATGAAGAATTAAAACGTCTTTGTTTGCAGATAAAAAAGGATCGAAACCCAAGTGTGATCTTCTGGATTGGAACATGCACAACTGAGATCATAAAAATGGATCTTGAGGGAATTGCTCCTAAATTAGAAAATGAGATCGGAACACCTATTGTTGTAGCTAGAGCAAATGGATTAGACTACGCTTTTACACAAGGAGAAGATACAGTTCTTGCGGCGATGGCGCAAAGATGCCCCGAAACTTCTGCGAAAAGCACTCATAGCTTTTCTACAAATTTAAAACCTACTCATCCTCCTCTGATATTATTTGGTTCTGTACCAGATTCTGTAGCTAATCAACTTACTTTAGAGTTGAAACAGCAGGGAATTACAGTTTCTGGGTGGTTACCTTCAAAACGTTACACTGAGCTACCGATAATTGATGAAGGTTATTACGTATGTGGAGTAAACCCTTATTTAAGTAGAACTGCTACAACTTTAATGCGTAGACGTAAGACAAAATTAATAGGAGCTCCTTTTCCTATAGGACCTGACGGAACTAGAGCTTGGATAGAAAAAATTTGTTCCGTGTTTGGAGTTAAGCCTGTAGGTTTAGTAGAACGAGAAAAAAAAGTCTGGAATTCTCTTGAAGAATATTTAGAACTAATAGTAAACAAATCTGTTTTCTTTATGGGTGATAATTTACTTGAGATTTCACTCGCTAGATTTTTGATTCGGTGTGGTATGAAAGTTTACGAAATAGGAATACCCTACATGGATAAGAGATATCAAGGAAGTGAACTTATTTTGCTTGAAAAAACTTGCCAAGAGATGGGGGTGAAGATACCCACAATTGTCGAAAAGCCGGATAACTATAAACAATTAGAAAGAATTCGTAAATTACAACCAGATTTAGTAATTACAGGTATGGCCCATGCTAATCCTTTAGAAGCTAGAGGTATAAATACAAAGTGGTCTGTTGAGTTTACATTCGCACAAATACATGGGTTTACTAACTCTAGGGATGTTTTAGAGCTTGTTACTCGTCCATTAAGAAGAAATTCAAGTCTTCAGCAGTTAGCATGGAATTCGTATTCGTTGGAAGCTTAATCAGATGCGGAATTAACTGTAAAGTTATTCCGCATCTCTAGATTTATAGGTTATCTTCGACCTGTAAGATTCTTCGAATTGGTAAATTAGCAATCAGCGCTGTCATTCTACTATCGGTTCTTATTGAGAATTCAAGACTATCTGTATCCAATTCTACATATTTAGATACTACTATAAGAATCTCTTTTCTCATTTTTTCTAAGGTTGACGCATTAAGCGTTGATCTATCGTGAGCAAGAACCAACTTAAGACGTCTTTTTACATCATCGCGGCTACCACGATTATTAGCAACAAATAAACGCTCAAAAAATTCTGTAATCATATAAATTGATAGCTTACGCTGTTTATTAGTTTATGGAAGATCCTAAGAAGAAATTCCGTAAACGCTTTAATGGACCTTTAGAATATGATTCAAAATCTATAAAATCCACATCCTGGCCATCAAGTCGATATGCTGTATTTTCAAAAGCTATTCCGGGTAAGGAAAGCTTTTTTTCTAATACAAGGGGCTCCCCTCGATTAGTCGAAATAATTACACATTCATCTTCTGGAATAACTCCAATTAAAGGTATCGCTAAGATTTCTCTAACATCAGCGACTGACATCATATCATTTGATTTAACCATCTCTGGTCTAAGTCTATTTACCAATAAATTAATTTTTTGAATTCCATTTGCTTCAAGTAACCCGATGACTCTGTCTGCATCTCTAACAGCCGCGATTTCTGGTGTAGTCACAACTATAGCCTCTCGAGCTGGACCTATAGCATTATGAAAACCAGTCTCTATACCTGCTGGGCAATCAATTAAAATGTAGTCATATTGTTTTTCCATTAATGAAATTAAATATTTCATTTGGTCACTATTAATAGAGTCTTTGTTTCTGTTTTGAGCCGCTGGTAATAATAAAAGTCCTGGTTGTCGTTTATCTCGAATCAATGCTTGATCTAACCTACATTCACCAGAAATTACTTCTAAAGCAGTATAAATAACTCGGTTTTCTAATCCTAGTAACAGATCTAAATTTCTTAACCCTATGTCTGCATCAATAAGAGCAGTCTGATATCCTAATTGAGCTAGCGACATGCCTAAATTTGCCGTCGTAGTAGTTTTACCCACTCCTCCTTTACCAGAAGTAATTACAATAACACGAGTCATGATTTATTTATTTCATATAAAATTACATTTCACATACATAAGTCTACTAAATAAAATTACCAATAAGCAAAGATTAGAATTTATCTAAAATTACTGTGAATCGAGACTTTTTTTTCAATACTTACTCTTTCACTTTGCAGTACATCTATTATTTCTAGAATGTTTTTTTCAAAAAAGTAAATAGCTCGATTTGTATCTCCATAAAAGTATAGATCGTCGTTTTTCCGTATTGCCCATATTTGAAAGTAAGATGTATAACTAAAAAGAGTGCTAAAAATTAACAAGAAAAACCCAATGTAAACTAGTGGGATTCCTGGATCAGATTTTATTTGTATACCACTGGAAGGTATGATATTCTCTATTCGAAAGCTATCTCCTTTAATAAATACTTTGTGACCTATTTCACTTTCTGCCAGGAGTTTTTTGTCAGAATCATAAAGTAGACATTTTCCTGTCAAATCTTGTAATACTATAAGCAGTCTAGTTTTCTCAATTCCTAAATTTACAGACCCTATCCAAAACCTCGAATTATTAGCTGTAGTTATTTCTTGAAGAGGAATCTCATTTGAATTTTTATCATTTACCTTAACTCTTAATCTTACGATACTCCAGTCTGTTTGATAAAATGTGATACCTTCATTTCTTAATGGCTCATTGACAAAAATTGTCTTTTTCGATTTAAGGTTTAGGTTGGAATCTAAAAGATGTATATCAGAATAAAATTGATCGACAACCCCCTGATCATTATATGCAATGCTAAAATCTTGAATGTATCCTTCAAAATCTTGTCGAATATAACTTAAAGGACCAGATGAAACAATATTTTGTAAATGAAAGATTTCACCTTTTGGGACTAACTCTTGGACCATAAATCCAGAAAAGACTCCAAGTACTGCTCCGATTAATATCAAAATTATGCTTATGTGAACTAAAATTGGACCAATTTTTCCAATTAATCCTTTATAGGCATACATGTAAGGGCCTTGTTGAATAACGTTGTACTGTCTTTCTCTTAATGCATATGCAAGTTGATTTAAACTAATGCGGTTAATTGTAAAAGAAATTCCTGTTTGATTCGACCTCTTCTTATTTTTAAAAAATTTCCAAATTCTTGCAAGTTTTAGTGAAGGTATTTGGCGGGATAAAGTACAGGATGCTAAACTTAATCCAAATACTACTAAAAGTAGTAAAAACCAAGGTACAGTATAAATATGGTCCAGACCTAAAAAGAGAATCAAATCTGAACTTACAAAACCGGCTATAGGATTTGATGACGGATAGTTTATTTCATAAAATGAAACCGTTTTATCCTGTTCAATAACGGTACCTAACGAGCTAACAGTAGCTATCATTAATAAAAGAATTATCGCTAATCTCAAATTACCAAGTGAATAAATCAAATTCCACAAAAATCGTTTCAATTGAATCATTTTTATTTTATGTTTTATTCTAATATCTTAAATACTTTCTATTTGTTTCGTAAATATTTTAAGCTCCCCAGGTAGGACTTGAACCTACGACCAATCGATTAACAGTCGATCGCTCTACCACTGAGCTACTGAGGAAAGATTTTATTAAGCTTATAAATGTAAGTTTCAAGAAAATTATAGCATAGTTTATATTACTTATTCTACATAAATTTTTTTTTATAAAACTTCACAGCAGAAGTATGTTAAAAACATGTTTTCTTTTTTATATACTTCTGCTATGCTATTTTTATGGATTTATAAGCGGACGTGGCGGAATTGGTAGACGCGCTAGATTTAGGTTCTAGTAAGTTTTCTTGTGAGAGTTCGAGTCTCTCCGTCCGCATTATATTTACTTATTTCCATCTTTGTAAAATCATTTTTATGCTTCCATTTTCCTGCGTTACTTCTTCAACAGCTTGGAACCCTTGAAGCTGAGTTGCTTTAAGAATAGAATTGTAGGCATAGCGTTGGGTTACTTTGTCGAGAAATAGATCTACAGACCAAGGTTGTTGCCAAAATTGTAAGTCAGCTACAAGCTGATATTCACTACCATTCCAAGTAAATCCAATATCGTAATTATTATTTTGCTTAATAACTAAGTTTGCAAAACATTTTTGAGATTTGTAACCATTTAGAGTGTTGATATTTTCATCACAAGAAACGCCTAAATCGGATAAAGATTTTTGTAAAAGGTTTAAATCTTTCAAACTTGTTTTTATTTTACTAAAATGTGACATAGATAATACATAAATCATGTATTTTAGATACTTATCATTAAAAATAATACTTCATATGATAGCATATGCAAACTCTATTTATTCATAATTAAAATCATCCTCTCAGAATTTTATTCTTCCGCTGATGCTAAACGAGCTTTACCCGCAGTCGCCCATTCTTGTAAATAAGTAATTTTTTCCTGATTCGTATGTGCAAGAGGTACAAACTGATTTATAGATTCTAAAATATCATTTACTGTGAATTCCCTATTTTCACTAAAAGCTGTACGCATAGCTTCAATTATGACTTCTTCTACTTCAGCACCAGAAAATTTCTTTGCCATTTCACTTAACAAAGCTAAATCATATGTCTGCCAGGATTTAGGTCTCAGTTTAGTTAAATGAACTTTAAAAATTAATTTCTTTTCTTTGAAAGACGGCAATCCAATAAAAAAGATTTCATCGAATCTACCTTTTCTTATAATTTCAGACGGTAGAGAATTTATATCATTCGCTGTTGCTACTACAAAGACAGAGGATTTTTTTTCAGACAACCAAGTTATAAATGTTGCCAGTACTCTATTGGTAGTACCGCTATCTCCACGAGACTCGGTACCTGCAAAAGCTTTGTCAATTTCATCAATCCATAGTATGCAAGGAGATATAGCTTCAGAAAGTTGAATCATTTGTCTCATTTTAGATTCTGATTCACCTATGATTCCACCAAATAACTTACCGACATCTAGTCTTAGTAGAGGTAAACCCCATTCATTAGCGATTGCTTTTGCAGTTAAAGATTTCCCTGTACCTTGTACTCCTACTAAAAAAAGCCCCCTTGGAGAAGGTAGCCCATAATTTTCTGCTCTTTTAGAGAGTGCTCCTACACGTCTTTGCAACCATTTTTTTAGATTTTCAAGACCCCCAATATCTGACATTTTTTCTGTAACTGTACAAAACTCTAAGATTTTTGTTTGGCTAATAATTTGTTTCTTTTCTGTGGAAATTATATCTAAACTTTCAATATTAATTTCTTTATATGTTGCAATTATCTTCGATAAGACTTTTCTAATTCGTTCTAATGACAATCCTTGACAAGAACGTACCATAATATCAATCGAATTATCTGGTAGGGAATGACCTAGAGATTCTTGAACTCTTAATAGTTCTCTTCTTATTTCTAATGGTTCTGGGAGTTTAAATTCTAGAATTGTGATTAAGTCTCTAAGTGACTCGGGTATAAGAATTTCAGGTGCAATAATAACAATAGTTTTGTTACTATTTCTCATAATTCTAGACAAATTTTTTAATTTTCTAGAGACAGAAATATCATTTAAAAATAAATGAAAATCTTTTAGTAAAAAAATTGCCGGAGTCTCTGATGTCAACTTCTCGACAAGTTCTAAAGCTTGTAGAGGATTTCTAGCTCCAAAACCATTATCGTTTGGATTCCCTGTGTAACCATCAATGAAATCCCAAGTGTAAATTCCTCTACTCGAACTAAAATCTTTTATAGCAGATTTTATGGTATACTCAATTCTTTCTTCTTCGCTAGTAGGAATGTAAAGAAAAGGATATCTTGCTTTTAATAATAATTTAAACTCTTTAATAAAGTTCATGGTCTTTGTGATCTTTAAATTTCACTGATTCTTTATGAATGTCTTAGGTATTGTCTCTCTAATATAACAAGTTTAATTGAATTTATTAGAGAAACATGGCCATTTAATTAACTAATTGCTAGTGAATGTCTCCCTCTAGCTCGTCGAGCTTTCAAAACTCGTCTCCCAGAACTCGTTTTTATTCTAGCTCTGAATCCAGACGTTCTTGCTCTTTTTAATTTTGTTCCTCTCAATGTTCGTTTTGTCATAATAATCTTCTTGTGTAATCGACATTATTTATATTCTTTTATTAAGAAGATAATGTCAAATTAATTAAAAGATTTAATATAGTTAAACTTTAAGAATAGGTTGAGATCTAAAAATAAGATAAACAACCGAATGTCGGATATTAGTTGTCATACTTAAAAAAAGATTATAAGCTTCGTTTTTATATTCAATTAATGGATCTTTTTGTCCGTAACCTCTCCAACCTATGTTTTCTCTTAAAGTATTTATTTGTTGTAAATGTTCTTTCCAAGCCGAATCTATTTTTTGCAATAAAAATGATCTTTCAAGTTCTCTCATTAGACCATTTTCTATAAGATCAATTTGGCTTTCTTTTAAGTCATAGGCGATTCTAGTTTGCCGTATTAAGAGATTTTTCATCTCCACGTCTGAATATTTAGCAAATAATTCTCTATCAATTTCATATGGAAGTCCTAATAAACTTTCTACTTTGTTCAAAAGTTTATCTTGTTCCTCAAGACTAAAACTACCTTTTTCTACATAGTTAGAAAAGTAATCTAAAATAGTAGTCTCAGCGTACTGTAAAATCCAATTTCTCAAGTTATCAGATTCTAAAATTCGTCTTCGTTCAGAGTAAATGGCTTGTCTTTGATAGTTCAAAACCTCATCGTATTCGAAGAGCTGTTTCCTAGCATCGTAATAATAAGCTTCAACCTTTTTTTGGGCAGATTCGAGACTATTATTTAAAAACATAGATTCTATTGGAACATCATCGTCTACGCGTAAGGAATCCATTAATTTTCCTATCCTATCTCCACCAAAAATACGTAATAAATTATCCTCTAGACTTAAAAAAAATCGTGATGAGCCAGGATCACCTTGCCTACCAGACCTACCTCTAAGCTGATTATCAATTCGTCTAGACTCATGACGTTCGGTTCCTATAACATGTAACCCACCTAACATCACTACTTCTTCTCGTTCTGTGATAATTTTTTTATTATATGTTTCTACAAGTATCTGGTAAACAGCCCTAAGAGTTATAATTAAAGAATCGTCTGTAAAAGTTTTTTCGCAAGCAATTGAGAGATATGAGTTTAGTTCATTTTCTGTAATTTCAGTTGTTTTTATCTTAAGTGATAAAAACTTATATAAATTATTTAAATGTGAATCTAATGATTTGGGTAATTCTGTTCCAAGAAAAATTGAATCTAGAAACAGTTTTAATGTGGATTTTGACATATAGCTTGAGTTGCCTCCCAGTAATATATCTGTTCCTCTTCCAGCCATATTGGTTGCAATCGTAACTGCACCTTTACGTCCAGCTTGTGCAATAATTTCTGCTTCTCGCTTCAAATTTTCAGGTTTAGCATTCAGCAGGTTATGAGGAATTCCATACTCTTCTAATAATGATGACAGTAATTCGGATTTTTCAACACTTGTAGTTCCTATTAATATTGGGCGACCTAAGGTGTGGATATCCAGACACTCATCGGCAATTGATTTCCATTTAATATATTGAGTTTTATAGACTAGATCGGAAAAATCCTTCCGTATCATCTTTCTATGAGTGGGTACGCAAGCAACTTCTAAACCATAAATTCTATCTAGTTCAGACTCTTCAGTTTTAGCAGTACCAGTCATACCGGATAATTTTGGATAAAGTAGAAAGAAATTTTGATAAGTTATTGATGCTAGAGTCTGAGTTTCATTTTGAATAGTAGTATTTTCTTTAGCTTCAATGGCTTGGTGTAACCCATCACTCCATCGTCTTCCTATCATTATTCTTCCCGTGAATTCATCAACGATTAAAACTTCTTCGTCTTTAACAATGTAATGAACATTTTTTATAAATAACTCTTTTGCTTTAAGAGCATTAAATATATATGGTGCCCAAGGATCTTGAACGTCGTATAAGTCCTTTACATTTAATTGAAGTTCAGATTCAATTACTCCTTCTTCTGTTAAAATTATATTTTTAGCTTTTTCGTCAACTTCATAATGCCTGTCTTTTATCAAGGATTGACTAATTAAATTAGCCTTTATATATTTTATATTCGGTGTTTCCCCTGCTCCTGAAATTATTAAAGGGGTTCTCGCCTCATCTATAAGTATGGAATCTACTTCATCTAAAATAGAAAAATAGAAGGGCCTTTGTACAATATCTTGAAGTTGAGTGGCCATGTTATCTCGCAAATAATCAAATCCGAGTTCACTATTAGTTGTATAGGTGATGTCTTTTGCGTAATTTACTCTACGGTCAGTTTGTGACATTGTTTGTTGAATTAATCCTACACTCAACCCTAAAAATTTATGTACTTGGCCAACATATTCCGCGTCTCTTGAAGCTAAATAATCATTTACTGTTACCACGTGAACTCCACTTCCTGTAAGTGCATTAACGTACGATGGTAAAACAGCTACTAAAGTTTTTCCTTCACCAGTTCTCATTTCTGCAATCTTTCCCTCATGAAGTATAAGACCGCCAATCAATTGTACGTCGAAATGTCTTAATCCTAGGATTCTCCTAGATGCTTCTCGGACTACAGCAAAGGATTCGACAACCAAATTATCCAGTGAGTCCCCTTCTGTTAATCTTTGGATAAAAAAATTTGTTTGGTTTTGTAATTCAGTATCGCTTAGAATTTTTATCTTCTCTTCTAATTTATTTATTTTATTAACAACTTTTGAATATTCTTGGATTTTTCTTTCAGTTGGATCGCCAAAAAGTGTCTGAAACATAAATGTACTTTTTATTTTTTTTAGTTTTACTATTCATTTAAAATCTCTGGTCTACTAATCTCTTCAGCAATTTCAAGAATAGCTCTGATAACAGGTTTAAATTTAAAATCATCTACAAGATTTATATCCTCATATCGCTGCCGTTTTGCTTTATTTGCTACTTGGACTGTGATTCGATATCTGTTAGAAGCGGCATCTAATAATTCTTCAGTTTTATACAGAATTTCTAAAGAGGGAACAGGCTGTGATTTTTTTTTCATAGTTATACAAATCTGGTAAAATCCATATGTAAATACTAATTTACTACACTAAGCTTTTCACCATTCTAGAATGAATACTTTAATTGTGAATTTTTTTGTTTAATTTAAATTTTTTTTTATTCTCTAATATAATAGTATCAACTTTCATATATTTGAAATTCTACGACTAGTTCAAAAATCTAAGATAACAAACATTAAAATAATTCAACTTTATTATGTCACATAGCGTTAAAATTTATGACACTTGTATCGGTTGTACACAATGCGTAAGAGCGTGTCCTTGTGATGTTTTAGAAATGGTTTCTTGGGATGGATGCAAAGCAGGACAAATAGCTTCCGCTCCAAGAACTGAAGATTGCATAGGATGCAAAAGATGTGAAACTGCTTGCCCAACAGATTTCTTATCCGTACGAGTATATTTGGGTGGAGAAACTACTAGAAGTTTAGGATTGGCATATTAATAATTAAAGAAAAAGAAAGATTATTAGAAAAACTGAGTATGAACATAAGTTTTTCTAATAATCTTTTTAGCTTAATAAGCCCAAGTATGCAAAGCCTAGAATGGCACCGCTTCCTACGATATGGCCAAGACTTGTGCTTGCTAATAATTCAGGCAAAGTAAAATTAGCAAATGTTCCTGTTAATGGAAGAGATGCTCCTATTCCTTTGACTTGAATTACATATCTACCTGCAACTATGCAGAATATATTTGAACTAATCATTATGGATGCTGTTTTAGCAGACCATACAGCTGTTTGGGGAACTACGGATATCAATAACTCTGTGTTCATATTCTGTCTGTAGTAGTCAGAGGAAGTTAATTTATTACATTATAATAAAACTATTGTAAAGTACTTTTCACTTTCATGCAACCCAATCGAGACAAGTTATTGGATAATATGTATCTTTTATTTTACATTCGTAAGTTACATAATCCACCCATAACTATGTAAGCCTTTTCCTAAGAAATTTACTCCTAGATAACAAATCCAAACTACGATAAAACCTAAAGAAGCCAGAATAGCTGGTCCTTTACCTTGCCAAGACCGTGTAATTCTGGTATGTAAATATGCTGCAAATACCAACCAAGTTATAAGAGCCCAAGTCTCTTTTGGGTCCCAACTCCAATAGGATCCCCAGGCTTCATTAGCCCACACGGCGCCTGCGATAATTCCTATAGTTAATAAAGGAAATCCAAGACCAATTATTCTATAACTCAAATTATCTAAAGTTTCTAGAAGGCTTAATTTTTTTTCTAAAATTCCATCCACTAAATCGTACTGCACTTCTGAAATAGTATTTTTTATTGAACTATCCTGTACAGTGGAGAGATTACCCCCAAGGGAGCTTCCTTTTAAAACAACTTGTTTATTTCTAGTTAAGACTAAAAATACTATCGACAGTAAAGATCCAATTATCAGAGTGGAATAACTAAACATCATAATGCTTACATGCATCATTAACCAGTTTGATTTTAATGCAGGAACTAAAGGCGCGGCTTTTTGCATTCCATCTGGAAGAGATAGAGTTGCGAAGCCAATAATAAACATAGCTAAAGGAGTCGCTATTGCACCCACTAATGTTAAAGATGTAGTAGTTTCTACAATCAATATTATGAATGTAATTCCCCAAGTAAAAAATAGTAAGGATTCATACAGGTTACTTAATGGAAAATAGCCATTTTCGATCCATCTCCAAAGTAAACTAACCGTAATAAAAACATTTGAAATAACTACATTAAGAAATCCGATTTTATTCCCAGTTTTAAAAGCTGGAAATGCGATACTAATCCAATAACTTAATACACTGATAAATAAACTTAAAAATATTAGATTATCTAGCGAATTTTTTATAAATTTAATAAGAAGATCCATAGAGATTCTTTAGAGAGTTAAAATATTGTACCTTTTTATAGGAAAGAAAAGTCTCATAAAAAAAAATATTTGCTAAGGTAAGAAACTATATAAGAGAAAATGCCACCTTATAATATAAGGTAGCATCTTCTATCTAAAAAGTTAGCCAATAGCTGCGCTAACTTTGTCGAAGTAACCAGCAACTTCACTAGCTAAAGCAGAGCAGTCACCTTGAGGTGTAGAAAGTTTGCGTTGAGAAGCTGTGTTGTTAACAAAAGCAACCGCACATGCTTTCATAATGCTAACAGCTCTTGCGTTAGAGTTAGCTGGAACACCTAGAGAAGAGTAAGTTTCTTTTAAACCGTTAAGGCAACGATCTTCTAGAACAGAAGAATCACCAGATAGTAGAGCGTAAGAAACGTAACGAAGGATAATTTCGCCGTCACGTAGACATGCAGCCATACGACGGTTTGTGTAGCAGTTGCCGCTAGGGGAGATTAGGCTTGGATTTTCACAAATCATACCAGATACAGCATCAGATACGATACAGCTAGCGTTAGAAACGATAGAGTTAACAGCGTCTAGACGTTTGTTACCTTCAGAGATAAATTTTTTAAGAGCTTGTAAGTCAGCACCACCTACGTAAGCTGCTTTTGCGTCTGCGTTTGTAACTACTTTAGAAAATGCATCAAGAGCCATAGTAATTCTCCGTATTTATAAAATTTAAACTGTTTTAACTGTTAATAAAATTAATCAGTTATGTATTGATAGTTTCTATCCTAAATAATATAAACTAAACTGAGGAAAAAGACTCTATATTTAACAATCTGTAACATTTGCACTAACTCCCAAGTTTAAAGGATTCTACAAAAAACCCATAGAGAATTCCTATTTTTAAATTGTTAAGAATATTAATTCCAATAATTAACCGATCTATAGATCTAGACTTTTCTAGTAAGATAAGTTTTTTTTAGTTCTATATGCAATTCTACTGACTGTTTCAATTGAAGCTGCGAGTAGACCTGAAGATAGTACTCCCCAGTCTCCGGTTTGTCCTAGTATAGTAGAAAGATTGATTGCTAGAAAGAATCCTAATAAAATGGCGATAAAATTTATGAAAATTTTAGTAAAAAGGTTTTGAAGTTTTCGCATTAAGTATTTCTGGTGCTAGTAAAAACAAATTATAACAAATTATTATGTCCATTTTGGAACCTTTTACAATAGAAAAGCCCTGACAGTGTCAGGGCTTTTTATATAGGAACTACATCTTAGCCAACTACAGCTGGAGCTGTAAGAGCTACAGGTAGAGATTCACCAGCAGCAAGGTCTAGAGGGAAGTTGTGAGCGTTACGTTCATGCATAACTTCCATACCTAGGTTAGCACGGTTAAGGATATCTGCCCAAGTGTTAATTACACGACCTTGGCTATCAACCACAGATTGGTTGAAGTTGAAACCGTTAAGGTTAAACGCCATTGTCATAACACCTAGAGCTGTAAACCAAATACCTACAACAGGCCACATTCCTAAGAAGAAATGAAGTGCACGAGAGTTGTTGAAGCTAGCGTATTGGAAAATCAAACGACCAAAGTAACCGTGAGCAGCTACGATGTTGTAAGTTTCTTCTTCTTGACCGAATTTGTAACCGTAGTTAGCAGATTCGTTCTCTGTAGTTTCACGAATTAAACTAGATGTAACTAGAGAACCGTGCATAGCAGAGAATAGGGAACCACCGAATACACCTGCAACACCTAGTTGGTGGAATGGGTGCATAAGAATGTTGTGCTCAGCTTGGAACACAAGCATAAAGTTGAATGTACCGGAGATACCTAGAGGCATACCATCAGAGAAGCTACCTTGTCCAATTGGGTAAACTAGGAAAACAGCAGAAGCTGCAGCAACAGGAGCTGTGAAAGCAACAGAAATCCAAGGACGCATACCTAAACGGTAGCTGAATTCCCACTCACGTCCGATCCAACCGCAAACACCTAGTAAGAAGTGATCAACGATTAGTTGGTAAGGACCACCGTTGTATAGCCACTCGTCAAGAGAAGCAGCTTCCCAGATAGGGTAGAAGTGAATACCGATAGAAGCGGAAGAAGGAATTACAGCGCCACTGATAATGTTGTTACCGTATAGTAAAGAACCAGCAACTGGTTCACGGATACCATCGATATCTACTGGAGGTGCAGCAACGAAAGCAATGATGAATACAGTTGTAGCTGTAAGTAATGTAGGGATCATTAAAACACCGAACCAACCGATGTATAAACGGTTCTCAGTGCTAGTAATCCAAGAGCAGAAACGTTCCCATAAACTTGCGCTTTCGCGTCTTTCTAAAGTAGCAGTCATGTTTTTATTATTGTGTAATGTTATAGTAATTTACTTCCCAAGTATCAATTGTACTTGTTGCTATTATTATGCTGTAAAAGAATAAAAGTTGCAACATTCACACCGCAAGTCTTTGTACAAGCGCTACTATAAAAATAAAACACTAAGTAATTAAGTAAGTAAAAAACTTTAAGCCTAAAGATTTAAACTTAGTATGATACATTCAAACTAATCAAACCCAAACTAATCTAAAATCATGCAAACTTTAATGTCTTATGAGACAATCTATCTTCTTAAACCGGATTTAACAGAAGATGCATTACTGAAAATAGTAGAACAGTACCAAGGTATTCTGGTAGAAAGAGGGGCAAAAAATATAATAATAGAAAATAGAGGTAGAAGACATCTAAAATATCCAATTAACCGTGTCAAAGACGGTGTATATATTCAAATGAATTATGACGCTAATGGTGAAGTTATTACACTAATAGAAAAGTCAATGAAAATTAATGAATCTATTATTAGGTATATGACAACTGCTCACAATTAAAAATCAAATAATACTAATAGTATGTAACCGCTAGGGTAAAAAATATAAATTTACCTTGGCATCGTGCTGCCTTCCCATGGAGTCCCCCCCATAGTATTATCACCGCTGTACCGTTTCACAACCGAGTTCGAGATGGATCGGAGTGGTTCCAGTACGCTATAAACACCAAGGTTAAAAATTTTCAAAACTGCAAAATTTAGTAAAAGAAATTAATATCAAGCCCTCGGTCTGTTAGTACATCTCAGCTAAACGCATTACTGCGCGTATACTTAATGCCTATATAACGGTTGTTCTTACCGTGACCTTACCCGCTTATAGCGGTGAGAGCACTC
>Ga0315905_10002594_pt1 | contig 18988 bp, 10 predicted proteins | sample LakEriMetagenome_5_FD_203522 | JGI IMG/M metagenome (GOLD analysis project Ga0315905, IMG submission 203522) | Freshwater fungal communities from buoy surface, Lake Erie, Ohio, United States - Buoy 4 MA121 | ecosystem: Environmental > Aquatic > Freshwater > Lake | place: USA: Lake Erie, Ohio... | reverse complement strand
GCGGCGGCCGCCCCCCCGGGGGGGCGGGCCCGCCGGCCCCGCGGCCGGGGCGCGCGCGGCGGGGGCGGGGGGGGGGGGGCGCGGGGCGGGGGGGGGGGGGGGGGGGGGGGGGGGGGGGGGGGGGGGGCGGCGGCCTGTGGGGGCGCGGCGGCGGCGGCAACGGCAGCGGCAGCGGCGGCGCCAAAAACAACAGCAGCAACTACGCGGCGGTCAAGGCCGACGGCCGCCTGGCCTTCAGCAACGCGCCGAGCTCGCGCCAGGATCAGGCCACGCTCGCGTGGGCGGCGGCTGCGGGCGCCCCGATGCAGCAGCAGCAGCCGCAGCCGACGGCCGCGTCGGCGCTCGCGGCGCCCGTCCAGGGCGGCCTGCTCGCCGGGCCCCTGTACGCCGAGTTTGTCGCGAGCGCCGCCGCCTGCGGGCCGGCCGCGGGCGGCGAGGCGCCCCCGGGCTGGGGCTCGGCCGGCGGCGACCCGCAGCAGCAGCACCACCACCAGCAGCACCAGCGGATGGCGGCGGCGGCGGCTGGCGGACCGAGCGCGGCCCCTGCCTCTGCCGCCGCCGCCGGCCCGCGCGGCTACGACGCCGCGCTCGCCGCCTACGTGACGCCCGGGGGCGGCGCGGCGGCCCGCCGCCAGCCGCAGCAGCAGCATCAGCAGCACTACCCGGCGCCGATGCCGCTCGCGCCGCAGTACCTGCTCAGCAGCAGCGTGGTGGCGGCGGCGACGGCGGCCGAGGCGGCGGCGCCCTCTGCCACGCCCGCGGCGGCGGCGGCACCTCGGCCCGCGGCGCCGGGCGACCTGTCCGGGGTCGTGGCCCTCGGCGGGGCGGCGGCGGGACCGTCTCCCGAGGACGCCAAGCGCCGCGCGCAGGCGGCCTTTGACCGCCACTTTGCGCGCCCGGACGGGGCGGCGATGTGATTTTTGTCTTGGGGGTTGGGGGGGGGGGGGGGGGGGGCGCGGGCGGGGGCGCCCCCCCCGCGCCCCCCCCCCCGCCCCCGCGCGCGCGGGGGCGGGGCGCGGCCGCGGCCGCGCGCGGCCCCGCCCCCCCCCCCCCCCCCCCGGTTTGCACGACTGGGAGTCTCGCGGTCGACGCCTTCAAATCGCCCCGGAGCGCCAGCACTTGACCTGCTCAGCGCGTCTCAGCGCGTCGTCGCGCATGTAAGCAAATCTTGGACGCGCGGAGCACGCACCAACCACCACCCACCACAAACGGCGCCAACCGCCTTAGGCGCCTCGCGCCGGCGACCGAGCGCGCTTGCTGCGTGGCCGCACGAATCGGCGGTCGAGACAAAATCGGCGCCCCGCCCCCGCTCCGCCCGCCCTTCTCATTCGTTTCCCCTCTACGGGTACTACGACTCCTCACACCGCCTTCCGAACTTTCCAACATGCAAGCGCTCCGGCAAGCGCGCGCGGCCCCGGCTGCTGCTGCTGCTGGCGCCCGCGGCAACCCCCTGCGCCTCGCCCCTGCCCCCAAGCGCGGCGCCACGCTCGCGCGCCGCGCGATCGAGCTCGACTTCTCCGACCCGGACACGCTCGTGTCCATCGCGGGCCTCGTCCTCGGCCTGGGCATGGGCATCGGCGCGCCCGTCTGGTACGCCAGCCGCGCGGACCGGGACGAGGAGCTGCTGGAGGAGGTCCGCGCGCTCAACCGCGCCAACTACGAGGCGACGGGGGAGTACCTGTCCGAGGTGAGCGCGCGTCATGCATGGCAGATGCGTCGTCGTGTGCCCCGTCAATGACGCCACAGCGCGCGCGCCGGGCCGGCCATCCTGGGCGCGTGCGCGCGCGCGCGCGATTTGGGCGCGCGAGCGCGTTTGTGGCGGTCGGCGCGGCGGCGGCGGCGGCCGGACGCGGTCTCTCGGCTCTCTCGGCGCCATCCGTCCGCACTCACGCCACCTCCCTCTCATCACCCCCCACAACTCCACAACCCCCTAACAGGAGGAGATCGCCGCCATCCGTAAGCCCAAGTGGACGGACGGCCGCGAGTTCCAGGACAACGACTAAATGATTTTTTTGTGTCTGGCGCGCCGTGCGCGCGCCGCGTCGGCGACCGTGAAGGCCGCGCGCGCCCTTCTGCGCCCTCCTTTTGCGCGACGCCCGCCGGCTACCATCGACAGGCGCGCCTCCTGGCCCGCCTGAAACGTACCCCTTGGACTTCACACACACGTGTAAAAAAGCAGCTCTCTCTGATGTCATGACGATCTTTGCCCCGCGTGCGCGCGCAAAAAAACGCCTCGTTGCTGCCGCCAAACCGTCGACGCCGCCGCGACGCTGTTCTTCAGATACGACGCGCCGCTCTTCCGGAACCCCGGCTCCCGTCGATTCAACTTGAGGCCGCTGTTACCAAACCACAAGGCCCCGTCCGTTCGAGCCATTCGAGCCTCCCGCACCCATGATCGCAGCGTCGAAATAAACTTTTGCATCGGCCTCCCATCCCCGAGGTCCGACACCCGCCCACTTCCCGTTGCTCGAAACGCCAGCGCGCGCCGCGACCATGGAGGCCGAGCTGTGGCTGCCCGCGCAGCAGGTGCGTCTCGTAAGATAGGGGAATCGGCGTCGTTCGTTCGATCGCACAGGGCGAAAGGGGCGCGCGCGCGTGCGCGCTCCTCCTCCTCGCGTCGACGCCCGCGTCCTCCTCGACTCCCTCACGCGCTCCGAGGCGCACCCCCCCACACAAATACGCACAATCCGACACACAGGCACGCGCCCTGGTCGACAAGTACAGCGGACTCAAGAGCGCCACGCTGCAGTGCGGCGCGACGCTGCACTTCCCCGCCGACGTCGGCGACGACGCGAGCGCCGCCGCCGCCAAGGCCAAGCCGACCGCCGCCGCCGTCGGCCACCGCGCGGGCACGTGCCGCTTCACGGCCGTGGGCGCGCCCCGCCAGCTCGGCGCACTGATCGACACGCTCGCCGCGCCCGCGGCCGGGGCGACCGGCGCGCCGGCCCCCTTTGGCGCGGCGGCGGCATCAGCAACATCAGCATCCGACGCAGCAGCAGCAGCAGCAGCAGCAGCAGCAGCAGCAGACGGCGGCGGCGCCCCGGCCCGCTCGCCCCCCCCGGCCTCGTCCACGCACCCAAATGCCGACGCCAAGTGGTGGCGCTACGCCAACCCGTCGGGCGAGCTGTACGGCCCCTTCTCCGCGCGCCAGCTGCACCGCTGGAACAAGCGCGGGGAGTGGGGCCGCAACTTTATGGTGCAGCACGCGGCGTCGGGCGCGTGGCTGCCGATCTGGCTGCTGCTGCGGCTGCTGCCCGTCGCCGCCGCCGAGGACGCAGCGCCGGCGGCCGCCAAGCCCGCGGCGTCGCCCGCGGCCGCAGCTGCAAAGGCCGCCCCGCCCGCCGCCGCCGCCGCCGCCGCCGCCGCCGCCCAGGCGCAGGGGGACGTCGAGATGGAGGACGCCGCCGCCGCCGCGCTCCTTGCCGCCGACGTGGCCGCCCTGCGCGCCAGCCCGGCCTTTGCGGGCCTCGTCGCGCACATGTGCGCCGACGACATGGACGTCGACCGCCCCGAGCCTTTGGCCATCATTCCCGCGGCGCTGATCGAGGCCGTGTCGTCCGCAGCAGCGGCAGCAGCAGCAGCAGCAGCAGCTGCTGCTGCTGGCGCCACCGCGGCCGGCACGGGCGCCGGCGCCGCCCGCCCGGCCCTACTGCTCGTCGCCGACACCAACGCCCTGCTGACGCCGCGCGGGTGGCAGCTGCTCGCGCGCCTGCACCGCCTGCACGCCTCGGGCGGCATGCCGTTCCGCGTCTGCGCGATCGTGCCGTGGACCGTGCTGTACGAGCTCGACAAGCTCAAGCAGAGCGCGCGGCCCATGCCCGCGGCGGCGGCGGCCGCGTTTGCAGCCGCCGCGGGCACGGGCGGCAGCGGCGGCGGCGGCGGCGGCGGCGGCAAGGAACCCTCTTCAGCAGAAGAGCCGCCGCGCACGGTGGGCGACGCCGCGCGCCTCACCTTGGCGCGCCTGCGCGACGCCATGGCCGCCGCCGCCGCGGCCGCCGCCGCGGCCGCCGCCGCCGCCCCGCAGCAGCAGCAGCAGCAGCCGCCCGTGCCCTTTTGGCGCGTCCAGACGCTCGACGAGTTCCGGCGCGCCGCGCGCGCGCCGTCGTGCGACCTGGGCCTGCCGTCGGGCGCGAGCCCCTCGCCCGATGACCGCGTGCTGCAGTGCTGCCTGGCGCTGATGGCCGGCGTTTCCGGGGGAGCCGGGGCCGCCGCCGCCGCCGCCGCCGCGCCCGACGAGACCCGCGAAAACCGGGTGCTGCTGCTGACGAGCGACGCGGGCCTCGCCATCAAGGCGCGCGCGGCGGGCGTGCGCGCCGCGGCGCCCAAGGACCTGCCCGCGCCGGCCTCGGGCGCGACGACGGGGCAGGCGCTCGCGCTGGCGCTCGCGCAGGCGCTGATGGCGCCGGTCGCGGAGCCGTCGGCCGGCAGCCGGCCGGGCGCGCCCGCGCCCGCGCTCGCGCCTGCTCCCGCCGCCGCTGCTTCTGCTGCCGCTCCGGCCGGCGGCGCCCCCCTACGCACCTTTTCGCCGCAGGTCCTCACGCAGATCATCGAGGCCTCAGGGCTCGCCCCCTTGCTGTCGCAGTACCCGGAGGCCCTGCAGGTCGTCGCGGCCGAGATCGCGCGCCTCCCCAACCTCGACGACCCTGCCGCGCTCGCGGCGGCCGTCCGCGCAGGCGCGGCGGCAGCGGCGGCGGCGGCGCAGCGCGCGGCGGCGGCGGCTTCGGCAGCAGCAGCGCCGCCGCAGCCGCCGCCCGCCGCGACCGTCGCCGGCGCGAGCCCCCAGGCCGTCGCGCAGCTCGCCGGGCGCCTGTCGCTGCTGGACCCGGGCTCGGGCGACCCGCAGCTGGCGGCTGCGCTGCTCGCGCGCAGCGGCAGCATCGGCCCGCCGGGCTTCCAGCAGCAGCAGCAGCAGCAGCAGCAGCAGCAGCAGCAGCAGCAGGCGCCGCTGCGCTCGCACGGCTCGCTGGTCTCGGCAGCCAGTGGCGGCGCGGGATCGGGCCCCCTGGCTGCGCCGCGCGCGCCGCTGATCGAGCGCGAGGCGAGCGGCAGCGGCTTTTCCGGCGGCGGGGCGCTGTTGTCGCCCGACGCCACGGTGCGCCGCGAGCTCGGCCGCCTGCGCGCGGCCGTCTCCGCGCGCGTCGAGGACATGCTCCGCGAGGAGTACGAGGAGCTGTGGGAGGACGTCGTGACGCAGAGGCCGCCGTGGAACGACCAGGCGCTGCTGTACGTGCTGCGCAAGCACTGGAAGTCGACGTTTGGCCCGCGCGTCGGCCGCGTCGCCGCGCTGGCGGGCGGCAGCGGCGGCGGGGGCGGCGGTGGGGGTGGCGGCGGCGACGACTCGCGCGCGATGGAGCAGGGCATCGATTTCTTGCTGGACGCTTTCCGCAAGTCGCGCGGGGCCGCCTCTTCTAGCGCCATCGACGCCCGGCTGGCCGACGACGTGTGCGCGCGCGTGCACGCGCTCGTCGTCGCGTTTTGCGGGCCGTCGGCCGCGGGAGAGCAGCACAGAGCTTCGCGGCGGCTGAGCGACGCGGCGGCGGCAGCGGTCGGCGGGGGCCTAGGTCCCGACGCGCCGCCGCCGCTCGCGCGCGCCCCTTCGTCGTCATCTGCTCGGGCGCCGTCCTTGGTGGCGCACCTGGCGCGCGGCTCCAGCATGAACGCGCAGCACGGCGCGGCCCCGCCTCAGGCTGCTGCGGCGGCGGCGGCGGCGGCGGCGGCGGCGGCGGCGGCCGCGGCGGCGGCCATGCAGCAACAGCAGCAGCAGCAGCAGCACTTGGAGCAGCAGCAGGCGATGCAGATGCAGGCGATCCAGCAGCTGATGGCGGCGCAGGCGCAGGCGCAGCAGATGCAGCAGCAGCAGCACCAGCAGGAGCAGATGATGATGATGGAGCAGCAGCAGCAGCAGCAGCAGCAGCAGCAGCAGGCGCCCGCCGCCGCCGCGTCGTCGATGGCGGCGCTCGCGTCGCTGCCGCCCGAGCAGCAGCAGCAGGTGCTGGCGCTGCTTCTCCAACAGCAGCAGCAGCAGCAGCAGCAGCAGCAGCCACTCGGCTAGACGGCGTCTGTTTGTATGTTTGTTTGTTACTTGGTTGGCAGAGCCGTCACTCTCTTTCTCTCTCTCTCCCTCCCTCTCTCCCTCTCTCACCGCACCTTGCCTCTCCGCCCGCGGCCCCCGCCGCCACCACTGTTGCCGCCGCCGCCGCCGCCGCCTCCGCCTCCGCCACGCCCGCCAGGCGGACCCCTCCGCGACAACCGCACCCCGCCGCCGCCGTCGTCGTCACCACCATCAATGCCGTCGTCGTCCTCGTCGCCGATCATGTCGCGCATCGCCGCCTGCTTGCCCGCGCGCCGACTCACGGCGCGGTGCTTGCTGGCGTCCAGCCGCACCTCCTGGCGCACGGCCCCCCCCCTCCCGACGACCGCCTTGGTCGCGCCCTCGCGGCGGCGCTTGGCCTCCTGCATGGCGCGCACGTCCTCGGCCTCGCGCTCCTTGACCTCGGACAGGAAGCGGTAGTAGTGCTCGAGGCGCTCCGGGTCGACAAGGGCGGCCGCGGCGCCCGGCGAGGGGGGCGCGCCGCCGCCGGGGCCGCCGGCCGCGTCGGCCGCGTCGAGCGCCGCCTCGACGGCCGCCAGCACCGCGCAGCCGGGCTCGGCCACGTGCAGGCAGTCGGTGAAGCGGCAGCCCGTGCTGCTGCTGCCGCTGCCGCCGCCGCTGCTGGACGACGGAGCCGGGCCGCCGGCAGCAGCAGCGGCCGCGGCCGCGCCCGCCGCCGCCGCCGCCTCTTGCGCGGCCGCAAAGTCGGGAAACAGGGCCCCCAGGCCCGCGCTCGTCACGCCTTCGAGCGACGGCATGCTGAATCCGGGCGTGTCGGCGAGCAGGCCGCCGAGGCCCCCTCCTGCTGCTGCGCCGTCCTGGCCGCCGCCGCCGCCGCCCAAGGCGGCCGCGGGCACCGGCACGAGCGTGACGGTGCGGGTGGTGTGCCGGCCGCGGCCGCTGCGCGCCGAGACGGCGCCGACGGCGAGGCTGGCGGCGGCGGCGGCGGCCGGGGGCGGGCCGCTGCTGCTGCGGGCCGCGTCGGCGTCGTGGGGTCCGAGGGGGTCGTCGTCCATGCCGGCTGCGTCTCGGCGCAGGCCAAAGATGTCGTCGTCGTCGTCGCCGCCCTCCGAGCGAGACGCGCGCCCAAACACGTCGTCCGGGTCGTCGTCGTCGTCGCCGCCGCAACCGCCGCCGTCGTCCCCCTCCTCCTCCTCCTCGTCGTCCTCCTCCTCCATGCAAGGACGACCCTCCTCTCCGTCCTCCGCCTCGAAAAACATGCCGCTCGCCCCGATGCTCCCGGCAGGCCCGCCCCTAACCACCCCGAGCCTGGCCAGCAGCGCGTTGATCATCGACGACTTGCCCGCGCCGCTGGGGCCCGCCACGACGCTCGTGCGCCCGCCCCCGAGCCTGCGCGCCAGCTCCGGCAGGCCCTCGCCCGTCTCGCAGCTGACGCACACGACCTGCCCCGGCTGCGCGTACCCCCACGCGCGCACCTGCGCCGCGCGCCGCTCGGCCTCCTCCGGGCCGACCAGGTCGCACTTGTTGAGCGCGACGGTCACGGGCAGGCCCGCGGCCGCGACGCTGACGAGGAAGCGGCTGGCGGCCAGGGGCTCAAACGGCGGCTGCGCGAGCGACAGAAGCAGGACGACGTGGTCGGCGTTGGCGACGGGGGGGTCGCGCAGGGGCGGGCGCGTGGGCGGGAGCACGCGGGCGACGACGCCGCGGTCGGCCGTGGCGGTGGTGGGGGCTGCGGGGGACGAGGAGGACGAGGCGCCTCCTCCTGCCGCCGCCGCCGCCGCCGTCGTCGACACCACCACGCGGTCGCCCACGAGCACGGGCTGCCCGAGCTTCTTCAGGAGGCCGCGCACGGTGCACAGGAGGAGCGGCCCCTGGTGCTGGTGGGGTGCCAGGGACAAGGAGGACGACGACGAGGAGGAGGAGGACGCGGCGCCGCCGTCCCCGTCGTCGCCCCCCCCCCGCCACAGCCGCAGCAGCGCCTCTTCGCCCGCGCGGTCGCCGAGCGGCGGCAGGGCGGCGCCGGGGGGCAGCGCGCGGTGCAGCCGCACGCGCACAAAGTTGGCCTGGGCCGTCATGACCTGGCCCAGCGCGTATTGTTGCTGCTGCTGCTGCTGCTGCTGATTATCGTCGGCTGGGGCGGCAGCATCGCGGGCCGCGGCTGCCGCCCCAGCGGCGCGGGGCCGAGGGCGCGACCGCCGCGCAGCCGCCGCCGCCGCCACCGCCGCGCCGGCCGACGCCGCCGACGCAAAGGCCGCCGCACCGCCGCGGGCGCCGCCGCCAATGCTCGCGCCCAATGGCTGCCATGCCCAGTGATAGGTCCCCGACACCGGCGCCGGGCAGCACGGGCGAGGAGCGGGCGCCGGGGCGGCGACCGCGGCCAGTCTCGCGCGCAAGTGGTGGAGCATCGGGAGGCTCCCTCCTCGCGGCCGCGTCGTCGTCGCGGCGAGCCAGGAGGTCTTCTGCGGCAGCACCAGCAGCAGCGGCAGCCGCAGGCGCGGGTCAGGCATCGAGCTGATAGAGCCGCGTCATCGTGTGTGTATCGGGAGACGGCGGGATTGCGAATGGAGCGGCCCTTGGCCGCCGCCGCGGCCGCGCGCGCCGCTCCCTGGTTGTTCTTCCGCCGCCGGCCCGCTCGTCGTCGTCGCGCGCGCGCGCGCTCTCGCCGCCCTCCCACTGACTGCGCTGCTCGTCATCCCAAAAAGTAACACCAACCGCCGACCGGCCGCTAAGGCAGCATCGCCCCGCCCACGCACAAGCCCGCCGCCAGCGCCGCCTCCTCCTCCGCCTTCTCCTTCTCCTTGGTCAGCAGCGCGCGCAGCTGCCGCTCGAGCCGCAGCTCCTGCTCCAGCACCGCGACCGTCTGCTGCTGGTCGAGCAGCGCCTGCTCCGTCTGCAGCAGCACGAGCTCCTTCTCCGCCAGCTCGCCGCGCACCTCCTCGAGCTCGCGGATGCGCCCGCGGGGGCCGCCGCCGCCGCCGCCGCTCCGCGCCTTGCTGGCCGACGCGCGGCGCCGCTGCCGCCGCCGCTCGTCCTCCTCCTGCAGCAGGCGGCGCGCCGCCTCGTCTGTCAGCTCGGCGCCCGTGAGCGGGGCGCGCGTGACGCCGTTGTTGTTGGCGGCGCTGCTGCCGCCGCCTCCTTGCGCGGGGTCGGCGGGGGGGGCGGCGCCTTGCGGCGCGCTGCTGCCGCCTGCTGCTGCTGCTGGGGATCTTGCTGCTGCTGCTGCTGCTGCTGGTGGCGAGGCTGGCGCTTGCGGGGCGGCGGCCGGCTCGACCGCAGAGGGCGGCGGCGGCGGCGGCGCGGCCGGGGGCGCGGCCGAGGGGGCGGCGGCGGCGGCGGCTGCTTGGGTGGCTGCTGCGGGGGGGGCGGCGGGCTCGTCGGCGCGCGCGAGTGGTCCTGCTCCTCCTCCGGGCCCGAGCTGGAGGCTCAGCAGGAGGGCGGCGGTGCCTGTTTGGTGGTCGTTTGCGGAAGGGGCGGGGGGGGGCGGGGGGGAGCGGCGTGAGCGGGGGGCCGCGGCGACGAGGACGCGCGCGCGCGCGCGCGTGCGCACGCGCGAGCGGGCGTCGCGCGGCGAGCGGCGAGCCGCAGACGCCGCCGCCGCTCAGGAAGGGCCCTGGGCCCGGCCATTGGGGCACTGTGATGGCTGGCGGCCACGCTCAATGCCCAGCAACGCGCCGGTCGGATGGCGGATGGGCACCGACTGGACGCGCGCGCGCGGGTGTGCAAGCTCTCTCTCTCACCTCCCAGCAGCTCGCGTCGCGAACTGGCGCCCGCGCGCACATCGGGTCGATGCGGCGGGGCGCGCGGCCCACCGGCCCGCGAGGCACTACTCCTGATCGTGCCCGACTGCATCGAATTGGCGGGGCAGGCGCCCCCGCGCGCGGGGCGCGCGGGGCCAAAGGGGAAGGGGCGGCCGCACACTACTTGGTGTCGAGGAGGTCGTCGCGCGCGCGCGAGCAGCGGCAGCACGGACGAGGGTCTAAAACAGGCAGGTGGGCGTCGAGATGCAAGGTGACTGTAGCTTGCGCTCGAATTCGCATTGAGAGCCGGCGTTTGTGTGCGCGTTGGCGGCTGCGAGCGCGGCGCGTTGTGGACGACGCGCGCCCGCGCCGGCGGGGGGCGTCTCGTTCGCACTGCCGTTCACGCTGTTCGCTCCACCCCGGGCCGAAACGAAAGCGAGAACGCGGGGGTTTGTCGTTGTCGCAGTCAATCAGCACACCAGCCAAATACACGCCTGTTACACATCCACCACCACCTCCTCCTCCTCCTCCAAGTCGGCCCGCAACAAGAGAACGCGCCCCAGCTGCGCCGCCCCGGCCAGCGCGCCGCGCTCCTCGCCGCCCTCGCAAAAGCCGCACCGCGCGTACAGCCGCGCCGCGGGTCCGTTCCCCGCCTCGACGTGCGTGTACGCCCTGCGCGCGCCGTGGCGCTCGCGCGCGCGGCGCAGGGCCGCGCGCATGAGAGCCTCCCCCACGCCCCGGCCCCGCGCGCGCTCCGAGACGACCACGTTGAGCAGGTAAGCCCCGTGCGCGGCGTCCTCGGCGGGCGGGCCGTTGCCGCCGCCGCCGCTGCCGCTGCCGCTTCCGCCGCCTGCGGCTGCTGCTGCTGCTGCTGCTGCTGCCGCTGACGAGGAGTTGGGCGGCCGCAGGTCTATGCACCCGAGCACCTCGGCCGGGCTGCTGCCGCCGCCGCCGCTGCTGCTGCTGCTGCCGCTGCCGCCGCCGCTGCTGCTGCTGCTGGCGTCGTCGCCGTCCGCCGCCGCTCCCGCCCTTGCCGCCGCCGCCTTTACGGCCACGAGGCACTCGCACGCCCCCGACGCCGTCCGCTGCCGCAGCGACGCAGCCTCGCGCTCGGCAAACTGCTTCTTGAAGGTGGCGGCGAAGCGGCTCGAATCCTCCTCGTGGTACGCTTCGGCGCGCATGCGCGCGACGGCCAAGAGCTCGGACTCGCCGGCGAAAGGGCGCACGACCACGGCCGGGGCGGCGGCGGCGGCGGCGGCGGCGGCGGCGGCGGGAGGAGCCGCTGCTGCTGGCGCCGCCGCCGCGCGCGCTGCCGCCGCGCTTCGCCGCCGGCCGGCGGGCGGGCAGGGGCGGCGGCCGCTGCTGGCGCGCGCGGCCGTGCGCGGGCCGAGGCACTGCTGCATCGAGAGCATCATGGTTGAATTGAGCGAGATTGTCCCGCGCGCGCGCGTGTGTGTGTGTGAGGAAGGTTGCAAGGGATTGTGGTGGACGATCGCACGCCGCGGCCACCGCGGCTGGCCTGCGCACGTCGCTCGGATGATCGAGCAGGTCGATGTCGCCGCACGTGATGGGCGCGCCGTACGAGTTTGTGGATTGAGCTCGAGGATTGTGGGCGGGCGCGAGGTCGGAGAGAGAGCTGGCTGACCATCGCCTGTCCTGCCTCTCGTTCACCAGTCAGTGTCGTCCCTCAAACTCGCCCGCCAGCATCGTCGTCGTGACGCGGCGCTTCAGCTCAGCCAATCACATGATCACGCAATACTCCACAACTCGATCTCTCGACTCGACTCGAAGGCACGCACCCGTTCCTGACCCCACCGCGAAAAAACAAAAGCGGGCCCAAACCAAGCTCCCGGAAAAGAGGAGGAGGACCGACACGCCCCAAATGGCGACGCTCGCCGCGTGCCTGGCGGCCCTGCGCGACGCCAACCCGACCAGCGCCCTGCGCGACGACTGGTCCGGGATCGACGGCCTCGACGAGCAGGCGCTGCGGCGGCGACCGCCGCCGGGCCTCTCGTTTGTCGGCGACGGCGACGGCGACGGCGACGGCGCAGCAGACGCCGCCGCGGCAGAACAGCCGCCCCCACTGATCGACCTGCACCTCGACGGCATGGGCCTCACCGATTTTCCCGTGGGCGCCCTCGGCCCGGGACTCGCCCCGCGCCTGCGCACGCTGTCCCTGGCGTCCAACGGCCTGCAGGCGTTCCCAAAGGCGGGCGAGGAGCGCGACGGCGACGCCGCGGCCCCGGTCGCCCAAGCGCTCGCGCGCTGCGCGCATAACCTGCGCGCGCTGCTCCTGGGCGGCAACGTCCTCCGCGCGCTCCCCCCTCAGATCGGCCTCCTCACCTCCCTCCGGCGCTTGGTCGTCGCGGGCAACCCGATGCTCTCGGAGCTCCCGGACGCCCTGTTCTCGCTCCCGCGCCTGGAGTGGCTCGACGCGAGCGAGTGCCGCATCGAGCGCCTGCCCCGCGCCGTCGGCCTGCTAGCGCGCGCGCGCGGCGGCGGCGGCGGCGGCGGCGGCGGCGGCGGCGGCGACGGCGACGGCGACGGCGACCCGGGCCTGAGCCGCCTGGACCTGTACGGCAACCGCCTGCGCACGGTCCCCGTCGAGCTGGCGCTCCTGATGCCGCGCCTCAAGCACCTGTCGCTGCACGGCAACGCTTTAGAAGAGCTGCCCGAGGGGCTGTTTAGCGGCGGCGAGGAGGCGGGCGAGGCGGCGGCGGCGGGCGCGGGCGCGGGCGCGGACGCAGCAGCAGCAGCAGCATCAGCAGCAGCAGCAGCAGCAGCAGAAACGACGGCCGGCGGTCCCGCGGCCCCCGACCCTCCCCCTCCGGCCCTCGAGTGGCTGTCCCTCAACAGCAACCGCCTCCGCGCCTTGCCCGCCGGCATCGGGCGCTGCGCCCGCCTCTCCCGCCTCTCCCTGCACATCAACGACCTCGAGTCCCTGCCAGAGGCGCTCGGCGACTGCGCGCAGCTCGAGGCGCTGTCGCTGCACAAAAACCCGCGCCTCGCGGCGCTCCCCGCGTCCCTCGGCAAGCTCGCGCGCTGCACGCGCCTCTCGTGCTACGAGCTGCCGGCCCTGCGCGAGCTCCCCGGCGGCGTCTTTGCCGGCCTCGCGGCCCTGCAGGAGCTGTGGCTGTACGAGACGTCCCTGGCGGCGATCCCCGAGGAGTTCGGGCGCCTGACGTCCCTCCGGCGCCTCTGGCTCGACCGCAACCCGCGCCTCGCGTCCGTCCCCGGCGCCGCGCTCGGCGCGCTGCCGCACCTGCAGGAGCTCTACCTGAACGAGACGCCGAGGCTGCGCGCGATCCCGCCCGAGATCGCCAACCTGAGGGGCACGCTGCGGCGGCTCTACGTGGACTTGGGGCCCGGGGGCCCGACGATCCCGGACGAGGTGCGGCGGATGCCGGCGCTCGCGGCCGGGCGCGAGTATGGAGAGGGCGGCGGCGGCGCGGGGGGCGTCGGCGGCGCGACGGCGGCGGCGGCGGCGGCGGCGGTCGGGGGCGGGCCGCTCGACGCCGAGGCCTTCAAGCTCGAGGCGGCGCGGCGCGCCGAGCAGCGCGGGCGGTGAGAAAAGGACGACGGAACGCTCGATCGAGAGATCATACATCATAAATGTGTGTGTGCGTATGTGTTTTCAAGTCGAAAATCCTACACCATCGTCATCATCATCACAACCACCGCCGCGCCGCGCCGCGCCGCGCCTCGCACCGCGCGCGCGCCCCCGCGCGCTCGCTCAAGCCACGTGGTACCCGTCCGTCTGCAGCCCGCGGCGCAGCGCAAACTTGACCGGCGCGCCCGACCCGGCGTTGACGGCCCCGCCGACCTGCACGTCGCACAGCGTCTTGGCGGCCGAGAACGACGCCTCGATCGGAAAGAGGGCGTCCGTGTCGGTGCTCTGCACCACGAGCTCCAGGCTGCCGGAGCGGTTGCTCTCGTCGACGAGCGCGACCGTCCAGAGCAGCGCGCGCGCGCGCGGGTCGTACCGCCACGCGCCGTCGCACTGGTTGACCTGGGGCGCCCCGCCCGTCGCGCCCGGGACGGGCACCGCGATGGTGACCTCGCGCAGGTCGAAGGGCGCGGACGACTCGTACTCGAGGTTGACGTACGTCTCGTGGCCCGAGACGGACGGCCAGCACGTGACGCTGAGCGGGGCGAGCGCGGCGCCGTCGTCGCCGCGGCCCGCCTGCCGGCGCCACTTGAGCACGCCGAGCTCCGAGCCCGTGGGGAACGGGCGCGAGGGGTCCTTGAGCTGGAGCGTGGCGTCCGACGCGAAGGCGGCCTTGTCGATGTTGGGGTGCGTCTTGAACTGGAAGCCCTGGGACGCCCCGGAGGACGTGTCGACCGTGAGGCGCAGATGCGCGCTCTCGGGGGGCGCGTCCGCCGACAGCGCGAGCGTGAGCGTGCCGTTGACCTCGGCGCTCTCGACGCCGCCCTCGCGGCCCAGGGCCACCGTGAGGCGCTCCTCGATCGAGATGGTGACCGGGTCGGACGAGGAAGGGGCGCCGAAGGCACCGCCAGCGCCGCGGCCGCCCGCCAGCGAGGCCGCCGCGCCGCCGCCGCCGCCGCCGCCGCCAGCGCCCGCGCCGCCGCCGCTCGCCAGCTCGGCCGCCGACACGCCCTCCTCCTTGGCCAGCGACTCGAGGATGCTGCCCCCGGCGCCCGCCTTGCGCCCGAGCTGCATGCCCTTGGCGCGCGGCGCGCCGCGGGCTGCCTGGGCGCCGCCGAAGCCGCCAGCCCCGCCGCCGCCGCCGCCGCCGCTGCCGCCGACGCCCAGGCTCCCGGCCGTCGGCATCATCGATGGCCCGCCCATGCCCCCGCCGCCCCCGCCGCCCGCGCCGGGCCCGCCGCCGCCCATGCCCATGCCCGGCCCGCCCGCCCCGTACCGCCCCATCGACGCCACGCCCCCCGCCCCGCCCCCGGCCACCGCCGCCGCCTCGGCGCGCTGCCGGTCGCCGATCTCCTGCGCCCTGCGCTTCATCACGTCGCGCGTGTCCTGAACCTTGCTCGCGATGATCATCTTGTGCAGCTTCTCCTCGTGCGACTCCATCTCGCAGTTCTGCTTGACCTGCTGGACGGTGACGGCCTCCTTGTGGCCGTGCTGCGTGACGACCTCGTCGAAGGCGAACACCAGGTCAAAGGCGGCGCGGCTGACGCTGTCCTCGTCGAGCGCGACGCCGGCGTACTCCGGGACGAGCTTGGCGAGCAGGCGGAGGGTGTCGAGGTCCTCGAGGATGTTGGAGGCGCGGTTGGTGACGAGGAGGAGATAGAGGCCCTGTTTGGTGTTTTATGTGTTGGTTGTGTGTTGGGTTGCGGTTGTGAGCGGGGGGGGGGGGCCAAAGGCATGGCGATGGGAGCGGCGAGCGCGCGAGAGAGAGCAACCGCCGCGCGCGCGCGCGCGTCGGCGCCGGCGTTCTCGAGCGTGGTGTTCGCGACTGCAGTCCGCGCCAGGCCTCTTGCCGCCCGCGACTCACCTCCATCGGCTGGTACACGTAGCGCACGCTGTCCGTCTCGACGTAGGTGTGCTGCTTGCCCGACCCGCCCACGAGCTTGGGGAACGCCGCGAGCAGCCCCTCTATCCGGATGCGGCTCATGTCGGCGTATTGGCGCGAGACGAGCGCTGTTGTTTTGGCGGCGGTTGGTGGTGATCGGGGTGCGCGTGACGCAGGGGCAGGCGGGGATCGACGTGTCAGAGCGAAGCGAGGGGCGTGCAGGCGCGAGCGCGCGCGCGCGCGAGCGAAACCGAAACCGCTTCGTCGTGGGGCTTGGACTTCGCACGCGCCCGCGCGCGACGAGGCACGGACAAAACAACTCACCCTTGCCCGTCTTGGTGACGACGGACGCGGCGAGGACGACCATCGTGCCTCGTGCGCGCGCGCGCCTGGCGTCTTCTGTCGCGTGCGCGCAAAGGCGAAGAGGAGGGGGAGCTCTGGTCGTTCGCTCCCGCGGGTCGTGTGGATCGCGCGAGAGTTTGGTCAGTTGGGTGGCGCGCGCGCTGGAGTTGGTGTAGAGGATCAAGCAGGCGGCGTCGCTCGCTTCCGGTGTGTGGTGTTCGAGAGCGCACAGCACGCGCAAGCTTCTTGTTCAAGAGGCGCCCCGTCGCGCGCGCGCGCGCCGCTGCCGCCCGCCGCCGGCAGTTCGCGCGCCCCGCCCGCCCCACGAAAATCGTCCTCTCTCTCCACGCGTTTTACACCTTCTTCACCGCCGCCGCCTCCCGCAGCGTCGCCGTGCGGTTGAACACCAGCCGCTCCGCCGTCGAATCCGGGTCCACGCAGAAGTAGCCCAGCCGCTCCCACTGGTACCGCTTCTGCCCCGGCGCCGCCTTGCCGCCCCCGCCCGCCGCGAGCGCCGCGCGCGCGTCGCGCGCGAGCTCGGGCGTCAGCATCGCGCCCGCCACCACCTCGGCCGAGCCCGGGTCCAGGTCCGCGAGCCACGCGTCCGCGCCCCCCTGCGCCTGCTCCGGCGCCTCGCTCCGAAACAGCGGGCCGTACAGCCGCACCTCGGCGCGCGGCGGGTCCTCCCCCGGGCGCGGCTGCGCGACCCAGTTGAGCACCCCCTTGGGGGGCTTGACCTTGGGCAGCGACGGGTCGCGCGCGGCCGCGGCCGCGCGCTCGGCGAACGCCAGGTCGGCCTCCGCAAACACCGTCTCGACGCCGCCGCCGCCGCCCGGGCCTTTCGACTTTTCGAACCCCGTGACCGTGATCGGGAACGCGTACCGGAGCATGGCGGACTTCCCGGGGGCCAGGCCGTAGTACCCGCGCGCGTCCTCCTCGCGAAAGTCGGTCGCCTCGACGTACACGACGCGCGAGACGGGCACGGCGTACGCGTCGCCCGAGGCGCAGCCGGCCGCGCGCGCGGCCGCCTCGGCCTCGTCGGGGGCGCGCCCGGGGAAGCGGCGCGCGGTCGCCTCGCCGACCGCACCGCCGCCCCCCTCGGGCCAGTTGGTCAGGACGACGCGCAGCGGGCGCAGCACGGCCAGGGCGCGCGGGCTCGAGGCGTCCAGGTGCGCGCGCACGTGGTGCTCGAGCTTGTGGTAGGGCACGACGTTGGCGTTGCGCGTGATGCCCACCTCGCGGCAAAACGCGTTGATCGCGCCCGGCGTGGCGCCGCGGCGCCGCAGGCCCGCGAGCGTCAGGAGGCGCGGGTCGTCCCACCCGCGCACGTGCCCCTCGGTCACGAGGCGGTTGAGCTTGCGCTTGGACATGACCGTGTTGGTGATGTTGAGGCGCGAGTACTCCCACACGACGGGCTTGTACATGTCGAGCGCGTCCAGCAGCCAGTAGTAGCTCGCGCGGCGCGTCTCAAACTCGAGCGTGCAGAGCGAGTGCGTGATGTCCTCGAGCGCGTCGCACAGGCAGTGCGTGAAGTCGTACGAGGGGTAGACGCACCAGCCGGGCCCGGCGTGAGGGTGGGGGAGGTACTTGATCCTGTCGTTCGTTTGATTGTTTGTGGGTTTGTTTGTGGGTTTTTGTGGGTTTTTGTGGGTTTTTGTGGGTTTTTGTGGGTTTTTGTGGGTTTTTGTGGGTTTTTGTGGGTTTTCTCGACGCCGGCCAAAAAAAAAAAAAAAAAAAAAACGGCGAGCCTGGGGACGCACCGGTACGCCACCGAGTCCCACATGGCCGGGTTCTCGTTCCGGTGGTCCATCTTCATGCGCAGCGTGGCCTCCCCCTCGGCGAACAGGCCCCGGCGCATGTCCTCGAACAGCCGCAGCGACTCGCCGGCCGGCCGGTCCCGCCACGGCGACGGCTCGCCGCGCTCGCGCGACGCCTCGATCTCCGCCTTGGTCTGGTGGCACACGTACGCGCCCCCGCGCCTGACGAGGTCCACCGCGAGGGCGTGCAGGGTGTCGAAGTGGTCCGACGCGTGCGTGACCTTCCAGGGGGTCCAGCCCATCCAGGCGACGATCTCGCGGATGTGCTCGATGTACTCCCTCTTCTCGGCCGTCGGGTTGGTGTCGTCGAAGCGGAGGTAGCAGCGGCCGCCGTAGCGCTCGGCCATGCCAAAGTCGACAAACATGGCCTGATTTGTGTTTTTTTGGGGGGTGGCGGGGGGGGGGGGTGGCGTTATGTTTGGTGTGTGTGTGTGTGTGTGTGTGTGTGCCGTTTGTTTGAGGAGTTCAAAGTCGCGATGACGGCGGGGGTTGGGGCTCGAGTGGCCGCCCGCGCCCCGCACCCGCCGCCGCTCCTCCCCCCCCACCCACCCTCATCCGCACGCGCGCGCTCCCCGCCTCTTTCCCCCCCTGACCCCCCCTCACACACCCACGCACTCCTCTCTCTCACCTTGGCGTGCCCGATGTGCAGGTACCCGTTGGGCTCGGGCGGGAACCGCGTCACCACCCTGCCGCCCGTGGCCGCCAGGTGCCGCGCCAGCTGCTCGCGCGTGTTGGCGACGCGCAGCACGGTCGTGCCGTCCGACATGGCGACGGTCGTGTGCACGCCGTTGTTGTCCTCGGGCTTCGGCATGAAGGCGTAGGGGTCCGAGTCGGCCGAGGTGGCCGCGGCGGTCGGGTCGAGGGCGACGGCGGCGGTCAGGGCGGCGGCGGCGGCGGCGGCGGCGGCGGCAGGGGCCGCGCCGTCGTTGCCGTCGCCTGCTGCTGCTGCTGCTGCTGCTGCCGCAGTTGCTGCTCCCGCTGCTGCTGCCGCCGCTCCTCCCGCCGCCGCCGCTCCCGCCCCTCCGCCCGCCGACGCCTTCTTGGCCGGCTTCTTCGATCCCCCGCCCGCCGCCGCCTCGGCGTCCGCCGCGTCGTCCTCGGCCGTGCGGGGCCCGAGCCGCTCGGCCACGCGCCGCTCCACCTCGGCCCGCAGCAGCGCCGCGTCCGCCCACTTGAGCTCGCGCGCGGCCAGGCCGATGACCGCGTTCATGTTGACGCGGTAGCGCTGCTCGGCCAGCTTGGCCTCGCTCGCGGCGACGGCGCGCGCCGAGGCCCCCGCGATCTGCTCCGCGGTGACGGAGACGCCGACGCCGCACGCCAGCTCAAACGCGGGCACGTCCTCCAGCGGGGCCGAGGCGAGCTTGCGCAGGTGGTCGCACGCGGCGTCGAGCTGGGCCGTGGTGCGGATGCGGCCGTCGAGGACGTACTTGCACACGGCGGGGCGGTGGACGAGGGCGTTGGCGGGGAACTGGGTCGTGGGTTTTGGGTTGGTGGGTGGGGTTGAGGGGGGCGGGGGGGGCGGGGGGGGGGGGGGGTTTGTTTTTTTTGGGG
>Ga0315905_10002591_pt1 | contig 19002 bp, 15 predicted proteins | sample LakEriMetagenome_5_FD_203522 | JGI IMG/M metagenome (GOLD analysis project Ga0315905, IMG submission 203522) | Freshwater fungal communities from buoy surface, Lake Erie, Ohio, United States - Buoy 4 MA121 | ecosystem: Environmental > Aquatic > Freshwater > Lake | place: USA: Lake Erie, Ohio... | reverse complement strand
AATGGTCGGGGATCCCTGCGTCGACCGCGTGGTCAACATCTACTTCTTCGGGCAGATCATCAGTGACAAAGATACCCCGGCGCTTGGGGCCGGCTCGAAGGATCCCGAGATTCCGGGGGCCTTCATAGCCATGGACGGCAAGCTTCGGCATTGCTTCCACTATTTGCTCTCTGAGGGCCAGGAAGCGGAATCCTACCTCAACGACCCTGCGGTGTGCGAAACGCTGATTCGCCGCGCAGCCAAGATTCCGGCCGAGCGTCCGGTCGAGATCAAGTCGATCAAGCCTTGGACGATGACTGCTCTCGTTGCCGAAAAGCTGCGGTCGGGCCAAATCTTCCTCGCCGGCGACGCGGCTCACGCCTTCCCGCCGTCGGGCGGCTTCGGTCTCAACTCGGGCGTCTGCGATGCGCACAATCTTGCGTGGAAGCTTCAGGCCGTTCTCGACGGTCACGCCAATGATGATCTGCTCGACAGCTACGAACGGGAGCGCCAGCCGGTTGCCTTCCTCAACACGGCGCAGAGCTTTCGCAACTCCGAAACAATGAACATCCGAAAGGTGGCCAAGCCGTTCAACGTTTCGGCAGATGTCGTTGCGCTCATCAATCGAAGCGCCGCGCCGACGAGGGTCTTCTCGGTCGCCGCGACCATCGCTGACGAGGACGAGCGGCGGGCGATGGAAATGATCGAGCATGGCGCCGCGCTCGGCCAGGAACTGGGATACTCCTACGCCGACTCCCCGGTTATCATCGACGATGGCCAGCCTGTCCCCGAGCTTACCGTAGCCCGCTATGTGCCCAATGCCAGCCCGGGCTCGCGTGCACCGCACTTCTGGATCGCGACCAGCAACACCCGGATTTCCTCGCTCGAGCTCTTCGAGGGGCGCTTCACGCTGCTGACGGGTGCTGCTGGAGACGGCTGGCGCGGGGCGGCCGCAGCGATTGGCGACGCGGCAAATCTGGCTGTGTTCTCCATCGGGGAAGGCCTCGATGGGCTCGATGTCGATGGCAACTTCCACGACCTCTACGGCATCCACAGCGATGGTGCGGTCCTGGTTCGGCCTGATGGCCACGTAGCCTATCGGTCGGCCGCTAGCGTTGACGACCCGGAAAGCGTCCTGATGAGCGCCCTGTGCACCGCTGGCGGCGCCAGGCTGCCGCAGCCCGCTTGAGCATTCGCAGCGAACCCGAAGGAACGAGAACAATGACGCAACGCCCCAAACTCAGCGATTTGCCAGCTGTCTCACCCAGCAAGCTTGCCCACATCGTACTGCGCTCGCGCGATACGGCCGCCGCCAAAGCCTGGTGGATGAAGGTGCTCAACGCGCGTGACATCATGGAAGGAGCCCCCGGCGCCGAAGGCAGCGGCGCAGCCGGGATGACCTACGATCACGAGCACCACCGCGTCCTCATCCTCCCGATGGCACCCCGAGATGCCGAGGCGCTCCGGGGCAAGGAAAGTTATGAAGTTGCCGACATGTGCGAGAGACTGCCTGGTCTCCAGCATGTCGCCTTCACGTTCGGGAGCATCGCTGAGCTGCTGTCGACCTACAAGCGGCTGGCCGGCGAGGGGATCTATCCCGCCATGTGCGTCAACCATGGCGGCACACTTTCGATGTACTACAACGACCCGGACGGCAATAATGTCGAGCTGCTGCTCGATACCATGCCCATGGATATCGCGTTCGAGTTCATGCATTCCGAAGCCTTCAGCGAGAACGTTGTCGGCTATCCCTGGGATCCCGAGGAGTTCTGCGAGCGCTTCGAGGCGGGCGCGCCGCTGAAAGAGCTGTTCAGCTACGGCTGGGCCGCTCTGGCCTGAAGCGAGCGGCGTGGTGCGAGCCTTACAGCGCTGCACCACGCCCTTCTTCTGCTACTCCGAACCGATCGGCAGGCGACTGCGAATTCTGACGTCTCGCGAAATCGGCGGCTTCGCCTGTTTCAGCCCGCAGGCTTTGGCACTAGCGCGATCACCGAGTTGATGATCGTCTCGAGATTGAGGCCCGCAACGTCACCGTCGGGATTGAACTTGCGGCCGAGGATCACAAAGCGCGCCCAACGCGACGAAGAAAACACAAGGTCTGCCAGGACGAAGGGGCGGTGATCGCTGTCCGGGTCCACCCCCATGCGCTTCGCTAGACCCTCAGCCAGCACCCGCTTGACCTTGTCCTCCGCTGTGAGCACCGCGTACTGTACTTCCTGTGTCGCATCCTGGGAGTCAATCTGCCGCTGCAGCCATTCCATCGCGGGCGCCTCGATGCGCGGCGTTGAGAGAAAGGACGCGATCGCCGCGTTAAACGGGTCGATCTCTGGAGGGATCGCTTCGAGTGTCTCGCGGAAGGCGTTCAACCAGTCTTCGAAGTCCGCGAGAAAAATGCCGATCTTCGAACCGAAGTGCCGCCAGAACGTGGTCACGTCGACATCCGCCGCATTGGCGATCTCAGCCACGGTAACGTTCTCGTAGCCCTTGCGTTCGAAAAGCTCGACCGCTGAGCGTTGGAGCAGCATGCGTGTTTGCGAGCGCTTTCGCACCCGGCGTCCGGGTGACCCTGCGCTCGCAGTCACCATTTCTGCTTTCGTCTCAGCTCTGACTTCGATCATTTTGTGCACCCATCCCCACGCGCAATCTTATACGATGCGGACTGAATAACGCAATTGGTTGCAAGTGCAACAGTGTAGCGCCTTAAGGCATGTCGCAGCCGCCGGGGTCTGCCCTCCGCCGGCAGATCCCGGCGACCGGGATCTGGAAAGGCCGGGCTCCTGCCCCACCTCTCAGAACCGCCCGCCTTTGCGTAGGCCGAACGTGCGCGGCACGCCGGTCAGGACGAAGCCCGAGGAGAACGTCAGCACGCCCGGCATCGGGATGAACCCTTTTCATCTCGTCTCGATCTCATTGCCCGCGCCGCACCAACGTCCCGCTGGGACGATCGGATGTTTGGTGCCTGGTTCAATGAATGCACCGCTAAGGTATCTGCATCTTAATGTGAAATAGGCAAAATGGCGCATACCTCGGTCTTGCAATTGCATAGTCAGTGCGTAAACTGCCCGGCAGGAGGACGCCATGAAATGCAGTGATGCGATGCTGGCTCGGCTGCGATTTGCCGACGTTATGACCATGTTCGCCACCAGTGCGGACCGGGGCGAAGCCATAAAGGCACTGCGCTATTGTTCCGACGATGTCGTGGTGGGTCCACCTGGCGAAGAGAAGCCTCGTGGTGCGCTCGCCAATCTCCTCATGATGCGCCAGGTCATGGACCACCGCACGCGCCATCATGTCGGCAGCCCAGTCATTCACGACTTTGGTGAAGACTTCATCCGTGGCACCTGCACGGTCGTTTCCTACAAGATGGCGGGCGATACCTCGTCCTTCGCTGTGTCGGACTTCGAAGCGACGCTCAGCCGGGAAGGCGACGACATCTGGCGCATCAGCCGCCTGCGCATGATCCCCTTCGCCTCATTCGAATAGGATTGCCGATGCCCAGTTCCATCACGCGCACCGACGCGGGCTACTTCCTGCAATCGACCGCCGGGATCACGCTCTTTCCGCTGGGTGCTGATCTCGCCGCGATCGCCGCAGGCTCACCCGGCGAACCGGTTTCCGCGATAACCGGCACCCCGCTCCCGGTGGTGCAGCCCGCCAAGGTCGGCATGGTAGGTCTCAATTTCCCATCGCATGCCGCCGAGGCCGGTCTTGCCGTGCCGCAAGCGCCGATGCTGATGGTTTCTCCGGCCGAAGGCCTCACGCCTGAAGACTGGACCGTCGTCCGCCCGGCAGAGGCCCCCGACTTTCTCGACTACGAGATCGAGATCGGTGCCGTGCTTGGCCGTCCTTGCCACAACGCCTCGGTCGAGGAAGCGGCTGCAGCGATCATCGGCTATGTTCCGCTGATCGACATGTCGCTACGCGATGTCCAGTTCCGCGCACTCCTCGCCATGCGGGAGGGCCGCGAGGGACCCCACATGCGCGAGTCCAAGATCTTTCCGACCTCGAAGCCGATCGGGCCGGAAATGATCCTTTCTGGCGAGCTCGGCCCAGAACCCGATATGCCGTTTGCGCTCTCGGTTAACGGCAAGGTCCGGCAAACCGGCAATGTCCGCGATCAGGTCTTCGCTTTCGCCCGGCTGGTCGCAGATGCGTCGCGGCTTGAACCGCTCGAAGCGGGGGATGTTGTTTCCGGCGGCACGCCGGCGGGCGTTGGCTACGTCGCCGGCACTTTCCTCGAACCTGGCGATGTCGTCGAGGCACGGTTGGGCGATGCCGCACCGCTGCGGGTCACCATCGCCTGATGCCTGAGGACCGGCAAAGCAAAGAAGGCTTGCCGCACTGGTTCGACTGAGGATTTCGCCATGAACTTGAAGAACTTGCTGATCGCTGGTGTCGCGCTGGGCGGTTTCGCAGCTAGCCCTTGCCCTACTGCGTCGGCCACCGAACCGACTGGAACATCCCCGATGACTGAAACGCCCGTACCGCCATCAGCCAGCGCCCCCATGCCTGCTGCCCCGAAGAATCCGGTGCCGCACCTGAGCGATACACAAGCTTCCGCCAAGGCGCGCCAGATGCTCGCGCGCATGACCGAAGACGAAAAATTCTTGCTGCTGCGGGGTTATGTCGGCGCCAACCTCGAGATCCCGACGCCCATGGGCATGGTGCGCATGGAAGCGCCCGCCGAGGCCCGGCAGTCCTCGGGCTATGTCCCGGGGGTCAATCGGCTCGGTGTTCCCCCGCTCTGGGAAACCGACGCGAGCATGGGAGTTGCCAACCTCTTCAATATGCGCCCCGGAGATGTGGCGACCGCCTTTCCTTCAACTGTGTTGCTGGCTGCAAGTTTCGATCCGGAGCTGGCCTATCGGCAGGGTGAGGCGATCGGCACCGAGGCGCACTCGAAAGGCTTCAACGTGCTGCTCGGTGGCGGCATGAACCTCACCCGGGAGCCGCGCGACGGGCGGGTCTACGAGTATCTGGGCGAAGACCCGCTGCTGGCGGGGATCATGGCCGGCTCGGCGGTCTCCGGCACCCAGAGCACCAACGTGATCTCGACCGTGAAGCATTTCGCGCTCAACGCGCAGGCAACCAACCAGCTCTATCTCGATGCCGTGATCGACGAGGCGGCCTTGCGCGAATCCGATCTCCTCGCATTCCAGATCGCGATCGAGCGTGGTCAGCCCGGCTCCGTCATGTGCTCCTACAACTGGGTCAACGGCGAACCTGTTTGCAGCAACAAATGGCTGCTGACCGACGTTCTGCGGCGCGATTGGAAGTATACCGGCTGGACCATGTCCGATTGGGGCGCCACCCGGGGTGCCGAGGATGCGCTGGCCGGCCTTGATCAGCAGTCGGCATCCCAGATGAGCCCCCAGCCATGGTTTGCCGAGCCGCTCAAGGAGCTGAAGGTAAAGGGCAAGTTTTCGGCCAAGCGGCTCGATGAGATGACCCTGCGCATCCTCACCGCGATCTACCGCGTCGGCCTCGATCGCAATCCGGCGTCCGTCCGCCCGATCGATTATGCTGCGCATGGCACGATTGCCCGGGAGGTCGCGGAGAAAGGCATCATCCTGCTGAAGAACGAGGGCTCCATATTGCCGCTCGCCAACGAGGTGAAGGAAATCGCGGTCATCGGCGGATTTGCGAACCTCGGTGTCCCCGGTGGCGGTGGCTCCGCGCAGGTCGTTCCGGCCAAGGGCAAGCTGCACCGCATCCAGGTCGCCGGTACCGGCGAGATGGGGGAGGCGCTGAACCCAATCCTGCTCACCGGCAGCACGCCCTTCGATGCCCTGACCGAGCGGCTGGGCAAGGCAAACATCACATTCACCACCGGTCTCGAAACCGCCGAGGCCGCCTATGTCGCGAGCAAGGCCGACCTGGCGATCGTGTTCGTCACGCGGCATTCCTCCGAAGGGAAGGACGCCTTCGATCTGAGCCTGCCCATGGGGCAGGATGCACTGGTATCGGGAGTCGCGGCGGCCAATCCCAACACGATCGTTGTCGTCCTGACCGGGCAACCAGTCACGATGCCGTGGATCGACAAGGTCAAGGCGGTCGTGGCCGGCTTCTATCCTGGTCAGGAAGGAGCCGAGGCGCTCGCCGACATCCTGACCGGCAGGATCAATCCGTCCGGACATCTGCCCCTCACCTTCCCGCAGAGCGAGCAACAGCTGCCCCGGCCGAAGCCGCCCATGGTTGATGTCCAGCTTTTCCGCACCAGCACCGTCAAGTACGAGGAAGGCGCCCGCATCGGCTACCGGTGGTTCGACAAGACTGGCGAGAAGCCGCTCTTCGCGTTCGGCCATGGCCTCAGCTACACCACCTTCGGCTATTCGGACTTTGCTGCTCAGTCGGCCAAGGGTTTGCGGCTTTCGGCGAAAGTGCGCAACACTGGCAGCAGGCCCGGTGCCGACGTCGTCCAGTTCTATCTCTTGCGGCGCGGCGACGAAATGCTCAAACGACTAGTCGGCTTTGCGCGGGTCGAGCTCGCCCAAGGCGAGGAAAAGACTGTCGAGGTCACCGTCGATCCGCGGCTTCTGGCCAGCTTCAACACCATCAGCCAGAAGTGGGTGGCCCCGGCCGCAGACTACACCCTGGGCGTCGCCCATGCCTCAGATGCGATCGAGCAGACTCTGTCGATCAAGCTGCCCGAAAGCACGCTCAATCCGTGACATCCGCTTCGTCTGACCGCGCTGATTTCCGGGGAGCAATCGCTGATCCCCGTGTCGGTGCTCACCGGCTTTCTCGGCAGTCGCAAGACCACGCTGCTCAACCATCTTGCGCGATTGCCGAAGATGAGCCGGGATCAGACGCGCTATCGTTGATGCAGCACCGGCTGACCCTTTCGAGGTCTTGAGCGGGCTCATCGAGGCGCAAGGCCAATGCGTTGATTGCCGAAAGGTCGTCCTTGAGGCGGAATGATCCACGTCCACGTTGGAATTCTGGCCCTTGGACCCTGAGAAACAACCGGGGCGGCCTGAGCCGCCCCGGTTTTCCATTCAGAAGCTGATGCGCGCGCTGAGGCGGATGTCGCGGCCAAATAGCGGGGCTACGTCCTTGAGAAAGCTGGTGTGTCGCCGGGCTTCCACGTCGAAAATGTTGTTGGCTTGCAGAATGAATGTGGTCTGTGCTTCCGGTCCAAACGGCTTCCATGAGACACTGGCATTGACCATGGTCCATGCAGGCGTGGCGGTTTCAAAAACGGCAACGCGGCGCTGCGCCGTTGCGTGTTCCACTTCCAGGCGGCCACCGAATGTATTTCCTGTGGCTTCAACGCCGCCGATCATCCGCAGCGGTGGAATGCGTGGCACTGCGCCACCTCCGCCCAGAATATCGGCGCGCGTATAGTCGACAAGCCCGGTAGCCTCGATGCGCGTCTGCCCCAATTGCGCCAGCGTGACAGCACCTTCAACTTCAAAACCGTAAAAGCGAGCGTCCGTTTGCGCATATTGGAACACCGGCAGCTCGTCTGCTTCGTCGCCTGTCGCATTCAACGAAATGAAGTTGTCAAACCGGTTGAAGAAGCCCGACAATTCCAACCGCCAACCTGCGCCGCGCCCGCGCAGCATGGCCTCTGCGCCCAACTGTCGTTCCGTCCTGAAATTGGGGTTTCCAATCTCAAAAGCACGGGTTGCGGCGTGCGCACCGTTGGCAAACAGCTCTTCCGCCGATGGCGCACGCTCAGCACGTGCAAGGCTCAACGCCAAGCGCCAACCTTCGCCCAGTTGCAATGACCCGCCGGCAGATAGCGAGACAACATTGAATTGGCGCTCACGACCGATTGCAGCGGATTTCACCGTGCTGTGTTCGTAGCGGCCAGCAGCCTCCAGACGCAGGCTGCCAAGATCAAACTCTTGCAAGGTGAAGAGGCCGAACTGGCGCGTCTGATTGGCAGGGATATAGGCTTCTTCGCCCACGGCTCTGAAATTCCGACTGAACACTTGCACGCCGGTAGCGCCCTGCCAGCCATCACGCTCGGCTTGCACAAGTTCGACGCGCGCTTCCCAACTCCGATTGAAGAAGCTCGTGCCAATCTCACCTGTATTTTCGATCTCGTCGTGGCGGTAATCGGCCCAACCGGCGCGCACCTTCAGCTCCTTGAAGGCGCCATCAAGCGGGACCGCCCCGCGCAGATCGACGCGCGTCTGGCGCATATCGAGTGTGATATCTTCATGGCCGTGGCCTTCTTCGTGGCCATGCTCATCGCCATGATCTTCATCGTGATCTTCGTCAGCATGCTCATCATGGCCGATTTCAAGACCGTTGGGGATGCCGTAACGATTTTCAAGATGGCTTACGGCCACACCGAAATTGGCCCCATCCTGACCGACCCATGCCAGGCCGCCCGCCACATCCCAGGTGCGCGCGGCGGTATTCTCAACCCGGCCAAAAGCGCCTGCATCCTCGGCCACTTCGCCGCCTTCCTCCGCGGCAGCATCCCGCAATTCACGGCTAAAGACAAAGCCTCCGCTGCGGTAGTTGTCCGATTCAAAGAAGCTGCCATCAACGTGGGCCACAAAACCGCCACCCAACGGCACATTCACCGAGGCACCGACATTGCGCTCACGCGCAGCTGATGCGTAACCTGCCACGGCATCAACGTGCGGACCGCCGTCGGGTACTTCGCGCGGGATACGCAGATCGCGCATGTTGACCACGCCGCCAATCGCGCCGGAACCATAGAGCAAGGCGGCAGGTCCGCGCAGCACTTCGATCCGGTCTGCCAAAAGCGGATTGATGGCAACCGCATGGTCAACAGACGTGTTCGAAACGTCAAAACTGCCGACCCCGTCGGTCAGCACTCGGACGCGCTCGTTGTCCAAACCGCGCAAAATCGGACGGGAAGCGTTCGGACCAAAGAAGCTGGCAGAGACGCCCGGCTGGCGTGCCAATGTCTCGCCGATGGTGGAGCGCTGCTGCAATAGCAGAGCGTCGCCTTGTAGAACCGTGACAGCCGTGGTGACCATGTCGCGATCACGCTCATAAGGTGCGGTCACGATGATTTCGGTCGATGGTTGGCTGTGCGCGCGGTTCTGATCACCGTCTTCGGCTGCGCGTTCATCCGCAAAAGCAGGAAAAGAAAAGGCCAGCGCGGCGGACGCAGTACCGCTGGCAAGCAAGCGAGAAAGTTTCATTTCAAGTATCCCTTTTGCGATCCGTGCGGCTGCTTCAAAACAGCAGCGCCAGCTGGGCTCGCTGGCGCTATAAACCACCTTCCGTGAATGATACAAGATATCATATCGCGATATTCTGAGGCTGGCACACTGGTACGCCATAAGCCTCGCTCCCGGAAAAACGCGGGACTCGCACGAATTTGCTCTGGCCGTAGCGTATCTGCCTAATACCAACCTGCATTGATCATGACCCATGGGCCCATCTGCGGCGGCCGATTGTGATGATGTGCCAAGGCTGATCGATGAGCTTGTTCCAGGCATCGCAGCAGTGGTCGATGATGTTGTCGTAGGATGTGAAGACGCGGTTTCAGAGCCGGTTGTCGCGCATGAACTGCCAGATGTTTTCAACCCGGTTCAGTTCGGGGCATCTCGCCGGCAGAGCGATGATGCCGAGCTTGTCGGGTACGAACTGCAAATTCCTCGTGCAGCCACTGGACCAGGTCGATCAACCACCAGCGAGCAACGCCATGGATCGCCGGGATCGGACCGCGCTCGACCACTTCGGCAAAGGGGCCGCGCGTGCCGGTGCCTTTGAACTCGTATTTGGCGGCAGGCGGCAGGCGGGCGGCCGAGCCGCGAATAACGACTGATTTCCTGGATTTTTCCGGACACTTGCGGAAGTGTCCGGATGGAAAATGGTGCCCAGAAGAGGACTCGAACCTCCACGCCGTTTCCAGCGCCGCCACCTGAAGACGGTGCGTCTACCAATTCCGCCATCTGGGCACGGGAGCGATAGGCAAATACGCCAACCGCCGGGTAGGAGCGCGCCGATAGGGCACGGTCCGCCCCCTTGTCAACTGCGGTCTGCATTTGCACTGCTGAGGCCGCGTAACCCATTGAACCGGAGGGCGCGGGTGTGGCAAGGGGCACGCGAACTGGAAGTGGAACCGGACGCATGAGCAAGGACACGGCGCGCGATCTCGAAGGGCAGCTGATTGCGCTGGTGGGCGGCAGCGGCTTCATCGGCACGCATGTGGCACAGTCGCTGCTGGCGCGTGGTGCACGGCTGCGCGTGTGCAGTCGCCACCCCGAACGCGGATACCGCCTGAAGACGCTTGGCGGGCTGGGCAAGATCCAGCTTGTCGCGGTCGACGTGACCAAGCCTCACACCCTCGAAGTAGCGCTGACCGGGTGCGATGCGGTAGTGAACCTTGTCGGCGCATTTACTGGCAAGCTCGATGCGGTGCAGGGTTCGGGCGCCGGACAGCTCGCAGCCATCGCGCGGGCCAAGGGTGCCAAGGCTTTCGTTCACGTCTCCGCGATCGGGGCCGATGCGGGCTCCCCGGTTGCCTATGCCAGCACCAAGGCGGCGGGCGAGGCGGCTGTCCTTGCGGCGTTCTCCGAAGCGGTCGTGCTGCGGCCCTCGGTCGTGTTCGGCGAGGACGACGCTTTAATCAATCTGTTTGCCGGCCTTATCGCCAGCGCGCCGATCATGCCGGTATTTGCTGCCGATTCGCGGTTCCAGCCGGTTTTCGTCGACGATGTGGCGGACGCCATCGCGAATGTCCTGGCCACTCCGGCGGCGTTTGCCGGCCTGACGTTCGAGCTTGGCGGACCTGAAGTGATCACCATCGGTGATCTCAACCGCCGCATCGCCAAGGCTGCGGGCCGCAAGCCCCGGTTTCTCGAGCTGCCGGATGGCATCTCGGCCCTGTTCGCCACTCTCACCGGCTGGCTCCCCGGCGCGCCGATGAGCCGCGACCAGTGGACCCTGCTGCGGCAGGGCAACGTGGCGAGCGCCGCCCTGCCAGGCCTTGCCGAACTCGGCGTACAGGCACGGCCGCTCGGCCTGTTCCTCGACCGCTGGATGGTGCGCTTCCGCAAGGCGGGTCGATTCGGGGCGCGGACCACCGTGGCCTGACCTGCTCGAAGCCTGTCGGGTTTCCTTACGGTTGACACAGTTGACACGGTCCTGAGGGATCATCGCACTCGATCGGTGTCGAACTTTTGATCGGCTAAGGCGATCAACGGGGCGGTAAGGGCCGGGTTCGGGCAGCAGCATGGCGCGGACATCTCGGTAGGTGGGGGGCCAACTCGCCAGCGTGACAGACCGGCGCGATGTAGGAAAGTGCATGGTCTGAGTGCGCGACCGATCTCGCCACGGTGGACCAAAATCTCCTAACTGCTGCCGTGCAGGTGTGGCAGCTTCTCTGCCAGACAGCTTTGATTCGGCTTGCGATTTCAGGGGAATGGCGGTGCGGCGGATCACGATGCTCACAGGGCTGGTGATGGCAGGCCTTTTCGCATGGGCGGCCCCCGCCGCAGCCAAGTGCTCGGCCGCCATGTTGGCGCGCCTGCCCGTGACGATGGAGGGGCCACGCGCAACGGTCCCGGTCGAGGTCAATGGCAAGACGACGAACTTCTGGCTCGATAGCGGGGCGTTCTACAGCATCATGTCGAAAGCGCGGGCGGCCGAGCTGGGCCTCAAGACGACCAGCATGCCGTTCGGCTTCTACATCAGCGGGATCGGCGGTGATTCGACCGCTGAAGTGACCACGGTCAAATCCTTCAAGATCGTCGGGCAGGAGCTCAAGAACCTGGAGTTTCTCGTCGGTGGCAGTGATGCGGGCAATGCGGTTATCGGGCAGAACATTCTTGCTGCCTTCGATACCGAATACGACCTTTCCAATGGCCGTGTGAACCTGATCCAGACCAAGGGCTGCGGCGACACGAACCTCGCCTACTGGGCCGAGGGCAAGCCAGTCGCCATGGCGGACATGTTCAAGTCCGAGGGCGTGCTTGATCGCCACATCCGGGTGAAAGGCGAGATCAACGCGAAGCCGGTCACCTTGCTGCTCGATACCGGTGCTACGGCGAGCTACCTCACCCGCTCCGCCGCGGAACGGCTCGGCGTCGATTTCACCGCACCTGGCGTGGTGCAATCGGAATCCAGATCGGGTTTCGGCAAGAGCTTGCGCCGGACCTGGATCGTGACCTTGAAGAGCTTCGGGATCGGTGGTGAGGAAATCCGCAACACGCCGATCCGGGTGATCGAGAACAAGGGCGACAGCCTGGACTTCGATGTGCTGGTGGGCGTGGACTTCTTCCTTTCGCACCGGCTGTTTGTCTCGCCGGCGTCCAGGCACGTGTTCCTCACCTACAACGGCGGGCCGATCTTCTCGATGACGACCGATGGCGAGATCGGTGCGCGCGCGACGCGGGCGGAGGGCGGATGGGGGTTGGACAATGCCGAGACGCCCAAGGATGCAGCAGGCTTTGCCCGGCGTGCCAGCGCACGCGCATCGCGCGGGGACTGGAAGGCCGCGAACGCGGACTACGATGAGGCGATCAAGCTTGAGCCGGGCAAGGCGGAGTACTGGCAGAGCAGGGCCGATGCGCGGTCGCACTCTGGCGACGAAGCCGGGGCGCAGGCCGATTTCGACAAGGCGATCACGCTGGCGCCGAATGATGCGGACCTGCTGATCCGGCGCGGCTTCCGGCGCGCGCGCAAAGGCGATGAGAAGGGCGCGCTGGCTGATGCCGAGGCGGCGCTGGCGGGCTATCACGAAGGCTCGCTCGAGCGGCTGGCGGTGGTGGCGCTGTTCGAGCGGCTGCACCGTGCGGACCGGGTGCTGGCGCTGCTCGACCCGATCATTGCCCTGCACAAGAACGACAACGAACTGGGCAATCTGCTCAACACGCGCTGCTACAGCCGGGCGCTGGCCAATATCGAACTCGCCAAGGCGCTCGCCGACTGCAACGACGCGATCAAGCGCCGAGGGCCGATTCCCGCGTTTGTCGACAGCCGGGCCATGGTGAAAGTGCGGATGGGTGATCTTGCGGGCGCGCTGGCTGACTACGACGACGCGCTGGCCAAGGCCCCGCAGCAGTCCGCCTCGCTCTACATGCGCGCCTGGGTGCGGCGCGCGAGCGCCAAGGGCGATGCGGCCCAGCTCAAGCTGGCGGAAGCGGACTTTGCGGCGGCCAAGGCGGTCGACGCAGATATCGCGGAGCAGTTCATGCCGTACGGGTTTGCGCCGTAAGGGCGGCGCCCGTCAGGTCAGCCTGAACACCTGGATCAATCGGCCGTTGGCTTTGGGGCCGAAATCGGGGGCCGGGATCTCGGGCGGGATCGGATAAGTGAGTGTCGCGACAAAGACGGATTCGCGCAGCCAGGCGTACTTCTTGCCCGGCACGTTGAAACTGGGCAGCAGGCGGAACTTTTCGTCGGTGTAGCGCGGGCCCTTGTTGTGGATGATGATCTGCACGCCGTCGTCGGTCCTGAGGCGGTAGAGCGCGTCGATGATCTGGACGCCATCTGGCCGCGTGACCGGAAAATCGCCCCCGCCGGGGACGACGGTACCCTTGATGCCCCGCCCGTAGAACGTGCCGCCGACGATCGGCCAGAGCACATCGCGGTCGCCATCAGCCGAGGTCTGATCGGCAAGATCGCCCATGGCCTCGGGTTCGGTGCAGAAGGGCAGGATGTTCATCACCCATTCGAGTCCGACCTGATCATAGATCTTCGGTGCCGGGCCGGCGGGCATGGGTGGAGCGGCGGGTTCACGGGTGTTGGGCGTGACCGCGAGGGCGCGGGTCGCTGCGCCTGCGAGCGGCAGGCCCGCGCCGATGAGGCCGAGAGCGTTGCGGCGGGAAATCGTCATGTCTGGCCCCTCCATGCAGGCGCGCCTGCGCCGTTGTCAGGGCGATGTACCACGCGCGGGGTGGTCGGCAAGTGCCCCTCCACCCCGCCGCTGGCAGGCTCCCCATTTGCGCGTGCTGCAGGAATGGGGATGACCCAATGCGGGTCAGGCGTTCACGTCTGCGTAGTGTGACGGGGGCTGAATCACGTCCATGCGTTCGGTGAGCAGCGGGCGGAAGCTGGTGCGGCTCTTGAACACCGAGTACCAACTGGCGGCCTGCTCGTGAAGCGACCAGTCGATCCCGCCGAGGTAGTCGGCCACCGATATCTGCGCTGCGGCGGCAAGATCCGCGAGGCTCATCGTCGAACCGGCGAGCCAGGGGCGGTTGTCGATGAGGTAGTCGATATAATAGAGGTGATCGTTGGCGAGGCGCATTGCATCACGCAAGATCCGCGAATCCGGCGACTGGCGGTAGACGAGGCGTTTCTTCATCCGCTCTTCCAGCAGCGGCTGGGTGACGGCGGCATAGAAGTTTTCATCGAACATCGCGACGAGGCGGCGGATTTCGGCGCGGCCCACGGCGGTGCCGTTGATCATCGGCGACTTGTCGACCGTCTCCTCGAAATATTCGCAGATCGCGCGGCTGTCGACGAGGGTGATCTGCTTTTCGGGATTGTGCAGGACGGGGGTGCGGCCGGCGGGATTGAGGTTCTGGAAGCTCTCGCGCTGCTCCCAAGGGAGTTCGCGGACGAGTTCGTAGGCCACGCCCTTTTCGGCGAGGAGCAGGCGCACCTTGCGGCTGAACGGGCACAGCGGGAATTGGTAGATCTGCCACATGGATCAATCCCATGTACGAGGGGGCGGGGCGAAGTCCAGTGCGGGCGGGCGCGGAGGGGCGGATATTTCGGAGGATTGTTGGGGGTTCGCGCAGAGAGCGCAGACGACGCAGATACGCAGAGGGGTTGTGGTTGCCGCGCAGCCGCCTTGTGATCCCGCTGCTGCGCATGGCGCACCGTCGTCCGGCGGCGAGCGGCTTCGCCGCAAACGCAGCCTCTCTGCCGCTCGGCGTCCTGCGTGAAGTGCCCTTCTTCTTTCCCGCTGCGCTCACCCCTGCTAGGGGCGCGCGCATGCTTACAATTCAGGGCCTCACCGTGCGGCTGGGCGGGCGCACCATTCTCGACCGCGCCAGTGCGACGATCCAGCCGGGCTCCAAGGTGGGGCTTATCGGCCGCAACGGCGCCGGCAAATCGACGCTGATGAAGGCGATCATCGGCGAGCTCGAACCCGATGAGGGCGGGGTCGAGATGCCGAAGCGCATGCGGCTGGGCTATATCGCGCAGTCCGCACCGGCAGGTTCAGCCACGCCGTTCGAGACGGTGCTCGCCGCCGATACCGAGCGCGCCGCGCTGATGGCCGAAGCGGAGACTTGCGAAGACCCGGACAGGCTGGGCGCCCTCTATGACCGGCTGATCGCGATCGATGCCTATACGGCGGATGCGCGGGCTGCGCGGATCCTCATCGGGCTCGGTTTCGACGAGGCGATGCAGGCGATGCCGCTCGACAGCTTTTCGGGCGGGTGGAAGATGCGCGTGGCGCTCGCCTCGCTCTTGTTTTCCGCGCCCGACCTGCTGCTGCTCGACGAGCCCTCGAACCACCTCGATCTTGAAGCAACGCTGTGGCTGGAGAGCTTTTTGCAGAGCTATCCCGGCACGATCGTGGTGATCAGCCACGAGCGCGATCTGCTCAACAACGTGGTCGATACGATCCTCCACCTGCAGGGTGGCAAGATCGCGCTCTATGCTGGCGGCTATGACGCGTTCGAGCGGCAGCGGGCCGAGCGCGCGGCGCAGATTGCCGCAGCGAGGGCGGCGCAGGATGCGCAGAGGAAGAAGCTGGCCGATTATGTTGCGCGCAATTCGGCGCGCGCCTCGACCGCCAAGCAGGCGCAATCGCGGGCGAAGATGCTGGCGAAGATGCAGCCGGTGACAGCGATGCTGGAAGACCCTTCGCTGAGCTTCGATTTTCCCGATCCCGATGAGCTGCGCCCCCCGCTCATCACCCTGGATCTCGCGGCGACGGGCTATGTTGCGGAGAAGCCGATCCTTCGGCGGCTGAACCTGCGCATCGATCCCGATGACCGGATCGCGATGCTGGGGCGCAACGGCAACGGCAAGACCACGCTGGCGCGGCTGCTGGCGGGTCAGCTGGCGGCGAGCGAGGGCGGGATGACCGCTTCGGGCAAGCTCAAGATCGGCTATTTCACGCAGTATCAGGTGGAGGAGCTGCCTGCGGATTCGACGCCGCTCGAGCTGATGACGCGGACCATGACGGGCAAGACCCCGGCGGCCGTGCGTGCGCAACTGGGGCGGTTCGGCTTTTCCGGGCCGCGCGCGGAATCGCAGACGGCGACGCTTTCCGGCGGGGAGCGGGCTCGGCTGGCGCTGGCCCTCGTCACGCGCGATGCACCGCACATGCTTATTCTGGACGAGCCGACCAACCACCTTGATGTCGATGCGCGCGAGGCGCTGGTGCAGGCGCTGAACGACTATGCGGGCGCGGTGATCCTGATCAGCCATGACCGCCATATGGTCGAACTGACTGCGGACCGGCTGGTGCTCGTCGATGGCGGGACGGCGAAGGACTATCCGGGCAGCATCGAGGACTACATCGATTTCGTGCTGGGACGGAACCAGCCGAAGGGCGATGCGGGCAAGAACGGTGTGGGCGGGCCGAAGTCCAAGGGCGGGGCGAAGAACCGCGAGGAAATGAAGACGCTGCAAAAGGCCGTGAGCGAGGCCGAAGGTGCGGTGGGCAAGGCCGAGGCGCGGCTCGCGGCGATCGATGCGGCGCTGGCGGGTTCGGGCAAGCCCGCGGCGGATCTCGCCGGGCTGAACATGGCCGAGCTTGGACGCAAGCGGCGCGAAGTGGCGGATCAGCTGGCGGCGGCGGAAGCACGCTGGATCGAAGCGGGCGAAGCGCTCGAAGCCTTCATGAACTGAGTGAGGCCTGCATTGCGAGCTTGGCCTCGATGCCGTCCCAAAGGCGCTGGAGACGGGCGTTGACGTCGGTCGAGGCGGCGAAGGTGCCGAGCGGTGCGCGGCGGGCGGCCGTCTGTTCGATCGCGCTGGCCATGGGGATGACCGGCCAGCCGGCGGCAAAGCCGGTGTGGACCTCGCGGTGCAGCTTGCGGCGAGGATCGTACATCGAAAGCACCGGCAGGATCGGCGGGTGGCGCGGATGGTGCGTCAGGATCTCGGCCTGGATCATCGGCATCGCGCGCGCCGAAAGCGGCGAGGGCGGCAGGGGTACGATGAGAAGATCGGCGGCAGCGAAGACCTGCTCGCTGATTTCGTTGAGCACCGGCGGGCAATCGACGATGATGCGGGCGTAATCCTCCGATAGCAGAGTGGCGGTGCGGGCCATGCGTTTGCGCTTGCCGATGCGGGCGAGCATGGCGGGAAGATTGCGCATGCTCTCGTCCGCCTGGAGCACCGCGAGGCCGGTATAACGGCTGGGCACGATAAGATCGGCAGGCTTGCTGTCCTTGCGAAAGATCGTGGCGGCGTTGCTATCGCTGCGGTCGGGAAGTCCGAGCAGCCAGCCCGCACCGCTCTGCGGATCCAAATCCCACAGCAGCGTGGAATGGCCGGATTTCATGGCCGAGCGCCAGGCCATGTCGACCGCCAGGGTTGTTTTCCCGACGCCGCCCTTAACGCTGTAGACTGCGATGACCGCCATTGTTCCCGCCATTGGTGTGGAAAGCCGGCATTGTGATCATCCCGCCGGGAATGGCAATCAGAGTCCTTTCGCAGCGTCCCTCTGCGGGACAGGCCTGCCGCGCCCCGCTCAGCGCAGCAGGCGCATCCTCTCGCGCAGGATATCGAGGCCGATGCGCTCGACCTCGGTCTCGAGGCAATCGGCGTGGAGCAACTTGGCGAGGCTGCGCTGCTTCTGCGCGATGAGGTCGATCGCCTGCAGGCTGTCCATGTGCCGCATGGCCACGTCCATGTCGCCGCAGAGCGAGGCGCCCAGCGCCTCGACTTCGTGCGACAGTTCCTCGAGCACCAGCGCGATCTGGCGATGCGAGGCAGTGTTGGCGGGGGCCATCGGCACGGATTCCTTGAGCATGGGCGCGAGCGGTGGGCGGTCTGCGCGGGTCAGGCTGCAGCGGCGAGATGAGCCCCGTCGCTGAGCGCGAAGAGGTTGAGCACCATGACCATCTTGTCCTCGATCGCCGCAAGGCCTTCGAGGAACGGTACCACGCTGTCGTTGCCGACGCCCGGGGGCGGGGCCTGGAGCGTCTGATCGGGTACGGTCACGATGTCGCTCACCGAATCGACGATCCAGCCGCCGACCTGCTGGCCCAGCTGCGTGACGATGATCGCGTGACGCGGGGTCGGCTCGGTTGCGCGCCAGCCGAGGCGGGCGGCGAGATCGACCACCGGCAGTACGGTGCCGCGCAGGTTGACGACCCCGGCAACATAGTGCGGTACGCGCGGCAGTCGGGTCGTCGGCGTCCAGGCGCGGATTTCGCGGATCGACATGATGTCGAGACCGAAAACCTGGCCCTCGACCTCGAAAGTGATGAGTTCGCGGATCATCGTGGTGGTTCCTTGGGGCGGGAGGGATCAGTGCGCGACGCGGCGCACGGCAGCGACGAGCTTGGCGGCATCGAAAGGTTTGACGATCCAGCCGGTGGCCCCCGCCTCGCGAGCGCGGGCTTTCTTCTCGTCTGAGCTTTCGGTGGTAAGCACGAGGATCGGGCGGTCGCGGTGGCGGGTGCCTTCACGCAGGCGCTCGATCAGGCCGAAGCCATCAAGGCGCGGCATGTTGATGTCGGTGATCACGACATCGACCTCGTTGAGTGCGAGCCAGTCGAGGGCGGCGAGGCCATCCTCGGCCTGCGCCACTTCGAAGCCTTGCGTGGAGAGGGCGTGGTTCAGAAGAGCCCGCATGCTCGGGCTGTCGTCTACAGTCAGAATTCGGGTTGCTTGGGTCATGCTGGGGCTCGCTTGTTGCAATCAGAAGAGTTCGACGTCGCCGGACGCGCGGTCCGGACGGGTGGTGGGAGTGACCGGCGGGGCGAGGCGATCCTCGACCGTGCGCGAGCGGATCTGGCCCGAGGCCGGGCGGAAATCGATACGGCGGGCATTTGTGCCGCCAAGGTCCTCGCGCACGAGCTGGATGCCTTCGCGCTGGAGGAAGGCCAGCGCAAATTCGGCATTGGCCGTGCCGATGCGCATCATGTTGCGGTTGACGTTGGCGCC
>Ga0315905_10002590_pt1 | contig 19003 bp, 21 predicted proteins | sample LakEriMetagenome_5_FD_203522 | JGI IMG/M metagenome (GOLD analysis project Ga0315905, IMG submission 203522) | Freshwater fungal communities from buoy surface, Lake Erie, Ohio, United States - Buoy 4 MA121 | ecosystem: Environmental > Aquatic > Freshwater > Lake | place: USA: Lake Erie, Ohio... | reverse complement strand
CTCGTCGGTATCGATGACTCGGTGATCCTGCGCACCTCGATGGGCGAGGATCGCGACACGGTTCACCGCGCGTTGGCGTCGCTCCCCGTCGTGCTCGAGTGGTCCTTCGAGGTGGTCGACGATCGCGTGGTGGACGCATGGCGTGAGCACGTGCGCCCGTTCGAGGTGGGCCACGGGCTGTTGGTGGTGCCGGCATGGAACACGGAGCCCGTGGCCGACGGCCCGCGCACGCGCGTGACGATCGAGCCCGGGGCGACCTTCGGGATGGGTGATCACCCCACCACGCGAGGCTGTCTCGGTCTGCTGGAGCGGATGGACGTGGGGGAGCGTTCCGTGCTCGACGTCGGTTGTGGAAGCGGAATTCTGGGCATCGTGGCGTTGATGATGGGAGCGCGGACGGCACACGGCGTCGACATCAATCCGGCGAGCATCGAGGTGTCGCGGCTCAACGCGGAGATGAACGGCGTGAACGATCGTTGGACGGTGTCGCAGGATCAACCGGATGCCGTACACGACGTCGTGTTCGCCAACATCCTCGCTCCGGTGTTGATCGATTTGTCCGAGGAGATATCGCGCCGCGTGTCCGCGCACGGTGTGCTGATCCTGAGCGGCGTGCTCGAGGGGCGTTACGAGCACGTCCTCGCCGAGTACCCCGAATTCGTGGTGACCGAACGGACGATCATCGACGGTTGGGCGTCGCTGTTGCTCTCGCGCCGCTAGGCGCCCGCCAGCACGTCGATCTCCTCGCGGGTGGGCAACGAGGGCACCGCACCCTTGCGGGTGGCCGCCAACGCACCGGCCGCGGCGGCTCGTCGGGCGGCGGTTCCGATGTCGACGCCCTGGCTGAGGGCGGCCGCGAGCGCTCCGCAGGCCGCGTCGCCCGCACCGGTGGTGTCGATGGCCCGTACCGCGAACGGCGGAACGTCGATCTCCTCGTCGCGGGTGACGATGCGCATTCCGCGGGCGCCCAACGTGACGATCACGACCGAGACGCCACAGTCGATGAGCGCCGAGGTTCCGCCGAGGAGGCTGAGCTCGTGTTGGTTGGGTGTGATGACGTCGACCAATTGCAGCAACGAACGCGACAGGGTCGCCGCCGGTGCCGGGTTGAGGATCGTGCGGGCCCCACCGGCGCGTCCGATGGCCAGTGCGGCCTCCACCGAATCGAGGGGCACCTCGAGTTGGCACAGCACGACACGCGACCGTGACAACACGTCGCGATGCGCGTCGACCACCCCGATGCCGAGTCGAGCGTTCGCCCCGGGTACCACCACGATGGAGTTCTCGGCGGCCGCGTCGACGTTGATGAGGGCACGCCCGGTCGGTGCGTCGACGTCGGAGACGAAGGCCGCGACGCCCTCGGCGAGCATCAAACTATGGAGCGTGTCGCCGGCATGGTCGGAGCCGAGGCAGGTGATGAACGCGGTGTCGGCACCGGCGCGCGACGCCGCGACCGCTTGATTCAGGCCCTTGCCCCCGGCGTGCTCGGCGTACTCCGATCCGAGAACCGTTTCGCCCGGTCCCGGTAGACGCTCGACGGTGGCGACGAGATCGAGATTGCTGCTGCCGACGACCACCACGTCGTAGGAATGCAGTCCGCCGGTCATGACGACATTGAAGCGGCGTCCGGTGCGGGGGTGCAACCCGACGACGTCATCGGCAGACCACCCGCAGGAGAGGGTCGAGGTTCAAACGGTCGACGGCCGGCAAGTACACGCGAGCGGCGTCGTTGCGGAACTTGGCGCACAGGTCGGGTCGAAAGAATCGTGCTCCCTCGCGCACGACGTAATTGAGAATGAAGAAGGTGAATGCGGTGGGAAGGAAGCGCACCTCTTCCTCGGTCAGCGGACTGACGGCGTGGTAGGACTCGACGAACTCCACGAACGACGGTTCGGTGAGAGTGTGGGGCGAATAGGTCCAGTGTGTGCGGTCGCCGGTGGCCGACGAGACGCGCGACAGGAAATAGAAGTCGAGCATGCGGGACTCGACGCGGAACCAGTCGTAATCCCATCGCGAATGAAGCGAGAACTCGCCCGACGTTTCGTGGCGCACGGAGAAGTTGCCCAGGTTCCAGTCGACCAGGATCGGGATGCGTGTCCAGGCGTCGTAACGGATGGACTCCAACTCGACGAGGAAATCGTGCGTCCGGCGCCACAAGAGACCGATGTGCTCGGCGGAGAGTTCGAAGTTGCGTGGTGCGAAAGGACTCGAAAGCAGATCCAAGAGATGTATGGCGTCGGCCTTGATGGAGTTGGAGGTCGCGGGAACGCTCGGCGCGATGTCGGTGCACGCGGAGTGAAAGGCCGCCATCTCGCGGGCGAGGCACCGTGTCTGCGTGTGGTCCAGGCGCGGGGGGAGTGGATCGCCCCGACGTGCCTCGCTGTAGAAGACAACCCACAAGCGTTCGTTGTAGTAGGTGAACGGTCGGTCGCCCGTGCCGAGAACGGGTGCGAGGAAGCCGTCGAACCGCGTGCCCCTCAGAAGTTGGGTGCAACGAAAGAGCCGATCGTGGTCCTCGGCGAACAAGAAGTACGAGCCGTAGTTGGACACCTTGGCGAACACCCGTCGCGTGCCGGTGGCATCGGGACGATCCAGGTCGATTCGATAGACGGTGTTGGTCGAGACCATCGGACTGGTGTCGTGAATCGCGACGATCGTCCGCGGATCCCCGTAACTCTCCCAAGCCGCGTAGACGGCGGAGCGATGGTCATCGGCCATGCGTCAGTTTCGCATCATGGAGCGATGCGAACGGGTCAGGACGCGGCGCGGATTCCGATCGGGGCGATCAAGCGGTATCCCGCTTCGTGGCGCTCGTCCTCGCTTTCGCCACCCCACAGTCCGTACTCGTGGTTGGTGCGGGCGAATTCGCGACAGGTGTCGTTCACCGCGCAGCCGGCGCACACCGCCCGGGCCAACGCCTCGCGTCGTTCGCGGGCCTGCGGGCGCTCGGCGGTGGACGGGAAGAAGAGGTGGGTCATGCCTCGACATGCTCCCTTGTTCATCCATTCGTCGTCGGTTTGCTGACGAGTGATGACGATGTCCACGAACGACACGTGTTCCCCCTTGAAGATCCCCGAACCCCATCACGTCCCCCGACGCGACATTCGAACCATACGGCCAAGTGACCCCGGAGTCAATCAGTCCGCCCGGGCGCCCCGTCCCTCGAGCGTTCCGCGTCGGATCAGCCGAGGAAGTGGTCGACGCCGGCCCGGAAGGTGTCGATGTCGTCGACCGTGGTGTCCCAGGCCGTCATCCAACGAACCTGTCGGTGGTGGGCGTCCCAGTCGTAGAAGAAGGACCATTCGCGCAGCGACTCGATCGATTCCGGGGCGACGGCGGGGGAGAAGGTCGGAAAGAGGCTGTTGACCGCCGGCTCGCCTCCGACGTCGAACGCATGGTGGACCCGAACCGAGTCGTGCAACCGCCGGGCCATGACGTTCGCGTGACGGGCGTTCTCGATCCAGAGATCGTCGGCCAACAACGCCGAGAATTGCGCGGAGATGTACCGAACCTTGGACGGAAGTTGCGTGAACTGTTTGCGGGTGTATCCGGCCGTACGGGCCAGATCGGGATCGAGGAAGACGACGGCCTCGCCGTACATCATTCCGTTCTTGGTCCCGCCGAACGACACGATGTCGACGCCGGCATCGACGGTGAAGGACCTCAACACCTCCCGTGTTCCTCCGAGCGCCGCGGTGGCATTGGCGATTCGGGCCCCGTCGAGGTGCACGCGCATGCCCAGTTCATGGGCCGCGTCGCACAAGGCCGTGATCTCCGAAGGGGAGTAGAGCGTGCCCCACTCGGTGCTCTGCGTGATGGAGAGCACGCTCGGCTGAACGTGGTGGACGACGCCGAGATTGTGACGCAGAGCCAAAACCTGATCGGGTGACAGTTTCCCGTCGCGCGCCGGAACGTCGATGAGCTTGGAACCCAGGAGTCGTTCGGGTGCTCCGGTTTCGTCGACGTTGATGTGCGCGCAATCGGAGCACACCACCGCCCCGGCGGGGGACAGCGCGGTGCCGAGCGCCAACACGTTGGCGCCCGTCCCGTTCCAGACCATGAGCGTGGCGACGTCACGATCGAAGAGTTCGTCGAAGTCCCTCTCGGCGGTCGCGGTCCACGGGTCGTCGCCGTACGCGGTGGCGTGTCCGTGATTGCAGGCGGCCAAGGCGTCCATGACGGCCGGGTGCACACCGGCGTTGTTGTCGCTGGCGAACCGATGGACGGGAGCGGTCGGTACGGACATGGGTGGAGTCTGTCGGCGACACGATTGGTATTCCACGGGCCGGATCCGACAAGCCGGTGACCATACGTGGCATCATTTCGTCATGACGAAAAAGGTCGGTGACACGGACCAGCGGGGAGTGCCCGAGTCGGAGACGCGCAACCGGTGTCGTTGGTGTCGCCGGGTGGTGACGCCACTCACGGGGCCCGGACGTCCACGGGTGTTTTGCTCCCAGGCCTGTCGGCAATGGGATTGGGTCTCGCGTCAACGAGCCCGCGAGCTGCAGATCAGCGAGAACGAATTGGTGGTGACCCGCCGCGAGCTGGAACGGCTGTACGACGATCTGTACGTGCTCACCTGCGCCATCGAGGACACCGAGCGGGAACTAGGCGCCGGGCGCCACACGGTGGCCAGCCTGCGCGAGGCCGTGAACTGGCTTCTGGATGCGGCACGCCCGTTGAAGAACCGAACCGTGTCACCGTCGGACATCTAGCCCATAATCTCCGTTATGACACATACGGATGGGCGGGCGACCAGCGGTGATGCCGGGCACGGATCCCAGCCGCTCTCCCGGCCGCTCTCCCGCCGACGGAATCGTTCAGCGAACGGCGACCAGGTCGACGACGAACACCAAGGTCTCGTTGCCCTTGATGACGCCACCGGCGCCACGCGCGCCGTAGCCGAGGTGCGGCGGAATGGTGAGACGACGACGGCCGCCCACCTTCATCCCCGCGACCCCCTGATCCCATCCCCCGATGACCTCACCGGCTCCGAGCCGGAAGTCGAAGGTCTCGTGGCGACTCCAGGACGAGTCGAACTCCCGTTGGGTGCTCCAGGCCACCCCGACGTAGTGCATGACCGGGCGACAGCCCGAGGTGGCCTCGGCACCGTCGCCGACGATCAGGTCCTCGATGACGAGGTCGGTGGGCGGATCCCCGGCCGGGATGGTGACGCTGGGCTTGGATCGGTCGGGCTGGTTGTTCTCGGGCATCACCGCACCCTAGGCGAACGCCCGAACCGGGTCAGGCGTCGGTGTTCTTCTTCGGGGGCACACAGGAGCCCTGGGCCACCGCCACCGGCTTCGATTCGTCGTCGGTGAAGGCGACCACCTGTCCGGTGATCAGCTTGCTCCCCACGCTCAGAATCCGACCGCGGGCGTGAAGACGGGTGCCCATGGCGGGTCGGAGGAAACGTATCTGCATGTCGCTCGTGAGCATCATCATGTCGAGTCCGTACACGGACAGGCAGGCGTAGAACAGGGCGGCGTCACAGGCCGCGAAGACCGTCGGACCGCTGATGATCTTGCCGGGTCGCAGTTGTTTCGGGCTCACGTCCATGGTCGTGAGCACCATGCCGTACTCCATCTCGCTGACCATGTCCGAGGTGAGTCCGAGCATGTCTCCCCCGAACAGCTCGCGCAGTTTGGCGTTCAGTTCGGCGGCGGAAACCAGCGGGGCGCGATCGGTCATGGGTCTACGGTAGTGAGCATGGAACTCTCCGATCGTGCTCGTGCGGTTCTCGACGAGGCCCGTCGTGCCGGTGACGCCGACGTGGCGTGGAAGGAAGGTCGGGTGTTCTCGCTCGCCTACTACGCCGGTCCCGAGGTCGAGCAGGTGGCCGAACGAGCGCACGCGATGTACACGTCGGCCAACGGGTTGAACGCCGAGGCGTTCCCGAGCCTGAAGAGGTTCCAAGCCGAGGTGGTGGCCACGGTGACCGACTGGGTTCGTGGCGACTCGCAGGCGGCGGGGTACATGACGAGTGGAGGCACCGAGAGCATCCTGATGGCCGTGAAGGCCGCTCGTGAACGTGGCCGTCGTGAGCGTGGGATCGTCACCCCCAACGCGATCCTTCCGGAATCCGCGCACGCCGCGTTCGAGAAAGCCTGCTACTACTTCGGTGTCGAGGCCCGGCGCATCCCCGTTCGCCCGGATTGGAGGGCCGACGTGAATGCGATGAGCGACGCGTGCGACGACGACACGGTGTTGCTGGTGGGCTCCGCCCCGCAGTATCCGCAGGGCGTGATCGATCCGATACCGGAGATCGCCGCCATCGCCGCACGGCGCGGGGTGAACTGTCACGTCGACGCGTGCATGGGTGGTGTCACCCTGGCGTTCATGGAACGCGCGGGAGAATCGGTCGCTCCGTGGAATCTCGCGGTCCCCGGGGTCACGAGCATCTCGGTCGATCTGCACAAGTACGGGTACACGGCCAAAGGCGCCTCGGTCATCGTCCACCGGAATCGGCTGTTGCGCTCGTACCAAACCTTCGTCACCGACAACTGGCTGGGTGGTTTGTACGGATCGTCGGGTGTGCTCGGCACCAAGAGTGGTGGTCCGATGGCCGCGGCGTGGGCCGTGATGCGGTTCCTCGGTGAAGAGGGGTATCTCGCGTTGACCCGCTCGGCCCGCGAGGCCTGTCTGCGACTGGCCGATGGCGTCGACGCGATCGACGGTCTCGTCGTTCGCGCTCGCCCCGACTCCACCCTCGTGTCGTTCGGCGCCGCCGACGCGGATCGCCCGGTCGACGTGTACGCGGTGGCCGACGGTCTCGCGGCCCGCGGGTGGTACGTCGACCGGCAGGGTCCTCCCCCGTCGTTGCACTGCACGGTGAACGCGTCGCACGCGGCCACGGTGGACGACTTCCTCGTCGACCTTCGCTCGGTCGTCGCCGATGTGGCGGCCAGCGATCGTCGCGGAGACGCGGGTGCCTACGGAACGGTGGACTGAGCACCACGCGTCCGTTCGTGTGCTACGAAGATGACATGAGTCTTCGTTTCGGAATCTTCATGCCGCCGATGCACAAGACGGGGGTCAACCCGACGCTGGCGTTGCACCGCGACCTGCAGTTGTTGGAACACCTCGATCGTCTGGGGTATCACGAGGCCTGGATCGGTGAGCATCACTCGGCCGGTAGCGAGTTGATCGCGTCGCCCGAGGTGATGATCGCCGCCGCCGCGGAGCGAACGAAGCACATCAAGTTGGGGACGGGAGTGAACTCCCTTCCGTACCACCATCCGTTCATGCTCGCCGATCGCATCGTGATGCTCGACCATCTCACCCGCGGTCGCATGATGTTCGGAGCTGGCCCTGGTCAGCTCACGTCCGATGCCCACATGCTCGGGATCGACCCCATGACGCAACGTCCGCGTATGGAACAGTCGCTCGATGTGATGATGCGACTGTTCCGTGGGGAGACGGTCACCGAGAGGACCGACTGGTTCACCTGTCAGGACGCGGTGTTGCAGGTGAAGCCCTACAGCGATTTCGACATCGCGGTGGCGTCGTCGATCTCCCCGTCCGGTTCGAAGTTGGCCGGAAAGTACGGAGTCGGATTGATCTCCATCGCCGCGACGGAGCCGGCCGCTTTCCAGATGCTGGATTACAACCTGAAGGTCTGGGAGGACGAGGCCGCGTTGCACGGTCACGTCGTCGATCGGTCCAAGGCGCGTCTGATGGGTCCGATGCACATCGCCGAGACCGTCGAGCAGGCCAAGGAGAACTGCAAGTACGGCCTGCAGTGGGTGTGGGACTACCTCGGTCACATCATCCCGATGGGAGACCCCAATGGTCCTCCCCCGCCCACCGACATCGACGAGTTCGTCGATCAGGCCAACGAGACCGGTCGCATGGTCATCGGCACGCCCGAGATGGCCATCGCCCAGATCGAACGGTTGCAGGAGAAGACCGGTGGATTCGGTTGCTACTTGTTCCTCGGTGCCGACATCGCCGACTGGCACCAGACGTTGCGCAGCTACGAGTTGTTCGCCGAGCGTGTGATGCCACACTTCACCGGGCAGTTGGCCGGCCCGCAAGCGAGTTACGACCGGGTGGTGGGTGCGGGTTCCAAGTGGGTCGATGCCACCTTGGGTGCCCAGTTGACCGCCATCGCCGACTACGAGGCTCAGAAAGCGACCAGAAGTTGACGCTCCAACCACTTCGATCGCCGATCCTGAACTAGGGTCCGTTCGTCGTTGAACCCGACCGGGAGAGTCACGGTGCCGCCAGCATCGGGACGCCGAAGGAGCAACCTCCCCGGAATCTCTCAGGCCACCGGACCGGACGGGTGAGACAACGCTGGAAAGCGGATCCCTCGGGATCCCGCCGACGGGGAAAGACCGTGCAGGTCGAAGCTCTCAGGCCCACTTCGGTGGAAAGACAGCGGGGGAAGCGAACCCGATCGTCCCGGAGGCTTCCATGACCGCGTCACGTCCATCACTCACCGAGTTGTTCGCTCCCGACGAGTTCGTCGGTCGCCACATCGGCACGCTCCACCCCGACGATCAACGGTCGATGCTGGAGACCATCGGTGTGGCGACGGTCGGCGAGTTGATCGACGCCACGGTGCCCGATTCCATCCGGTTGCGCGAGCAACTCGAACTTCCCGACGCCATGTCGGAGGCGAACGTGACGTCGGCGCTTCGGGCCCTCGCCGAGCGCAACCGTCCGCGTCGCAGCATGATCGGCATGGGATACACCGGCACCATCACTCCCCCGGTGTTGCGTCGCAACGTTCTCGAGAACCCGGCGTGGTACACGTCGTACACCCCGTATCAGCCCGAGATCAGCCAAGGACGTCTCGAGGCGTTGCTCAATTTCCAGACCATGGTCATCGACCTGACCGGATTGCCCATCGCGAACGCGTCGCTGCTCGACGAGGCCACCGCCGCGGCCGAGGCGATGACGATGGCTCGACGCACGTCCAAGGTCGCGTCGGACGTCTTCTTCGTCGAGGCCGACACCCATCCGCAAACCATCGCCGTGCTCGCGACCCGTGCTGAGCCGCTCGGCATCCGCTTGCAGGTGGGCGAACGTGTTGAGGCCGACGAGTGTTTCGGTGCGTTGTTCTCCTTCCCCACGTCGACGGGGTCGTTGATCGATCCCTCGGACCACATCGCGCGGGTCAAGAACGCCGGTGCCGTCGCCGTCGTCGCCACCGATCCGTTGGCCAGTGTGCTCGTCGCCTCGGCCGGGTCACTCGGGGCCGACATCGCGATCGGTTCGGCCCAGCGTTTCGGGGTTCCGATGGGGTTCGGTGGGCCGCACGCGGCCTACATGGCCACCACGGAGTCGATGGCTCGCACGCTCCCGGGCCGCTTGGTGGGCGTCAGCACCGATGGCGCCGGTCGTCCGGCGTTGCGTCTGGCCCTGCAGACGCGCGAACAGCACATCAGGCGCGAGAAGGCCACCAGCAACATCTGCACCGCGCAGGCGTTGTTGGCGAACATGGCGGGTTTCTACGCCTGCTGGCACGGACCGGACGGTCTGCGTCGAATCGCCACGCGGGTGTCGCGTCTGGCGTCCCTCTTCGCGGCGAACGTTCGCTCGACGGGTGCCGAGACCGTGCATTCCTCATGGTTCGACACCGTCGCCGTGCGCACCCCGGGCGTCGCCGTCGCGACCCGTGATCGGGCGCGTTCGAAGGGATTCGACGTTCGCGTCATCGACTCCGACACGGTGGGCGTGACCTTCGACGAAACCACGACGCTCGAGGACGTCGATTCGATCCTGTCGGTTTTCGGAACCTCCTGTGACCGGTCGCTCGACGGAACATCGAACGGACTCGACGGTGCACCCGTTCGACGCGAGAACCTTCTCGGCGCCAAGGTGTTCTCGGCGTATCGCACGGAACACGAGATGCTTCGTTACCTTCGCAGGCTGGCCGACAAGGACCTGGCGCTCGATCGCACCATGATCCCGCTGGGCTCGTGCACGATGAAGCTCAACTCCACCACCGAGATGGAGCCCATCACCTGGCCGGAGTTCGCCAACGTGCATCCGTACGCGGCCGACGACGAGACGGAGGGCTACCGGGCCCTCATCGAAGATCTCGAGCGGATGCTGGTGGTGGTGACGGGGTACGACGCGGTGAGCCTGCAGCCGAACGCCGGAAGCCAAGGCGAGTTCGCCGGCCTGTTGGCGATTCGGGCCTATCACCGCAGTCGCGGTGACGTGGATCGCACCGTCTGTCTCATCCCCTCGAGCGCGCACGGCACCAACGCCGCGAGCGCGGTGATGGCCGGCATGTCGGTGGTCGTGGTGGCCTGCGATGCCGGAGGCAACGTGGACATCGAGGACCTGAGAACGAAGGTGGACGTCGCGGGTGAACGTCTGGCGGCGATCATGGTCACCTACCCGTCCACGCACGGCGTGTTCGAGGATCACATCACCGACATCTGTCGGGTGGTGCACGACGGCGGTGGGCAGGTATACGTGGACGGCGCGAACCTGAACGCCTTGGTCGGTCTGGCGCGACCGGGTGCGTTCGGCGCCGACGTCAGCCACCTCAATTTGCACAAGACGTTCTGCATTCCCCACGGCGGAGGAGGACCCGGCGTGGGCCCGGTCGCCGTTCGTTCCCATCTCGCGCCGTTCCTTCCGGGTCATCCGTTGGCCACCGACTCCCCCGTCGGTCCGGTGTCGGCCGCGCCGTTCGGATCGGCCGGCATCCTGCCGATCTCGTGGGCGTACGTGCGTTTGATGGGTGCGCGAGGATTGCGGACCGCCACGGAGATGGCCATCGTGAACGCCAACTACGTCGCCCGACGACTCGACTCGCACTTCCCCATCCTGTACACCGGGGCGAACGGTCACGTCGCGCACGAATGCATCATCGATCTGCGTCCGATCACCAAGGAGACGGGAGTCACGGTCGACGACGTTGCCAAACGTTTGATGGATCACGGATTCCACGCTCCGACCATGAGCTTCCCGGTCGCGGGAACCTTGATGATCGAACCGACCGAGAGCGAGACGAAAGCCGAGCTCGATCGTTTCTGTGACGCGATGGTGGCCATCCGGGTGGAAATCGACCAGATCGCCAACGGTGGGATCGCGGTGGACGAGAGCCCCTTACGGCATGCGCCGCACACCGTGGAGGATCTGGTGGGCGAATGGACGCGGGCGTACCCGCGTTCGGCGGGTCGCCCCGGATCCTCGGCGTACCACGCACCGGTCGGACGAATCGACGCGGCGTATGGTGACCGCAATCTCGTCTGCACGTGCGAGCCGCTCGAGTCCTACGCGTCCTCGCGTTGATTCCGCCGATAGTTTGCGGCCATGGCCGTCGACGAGAGTGCGAACAAGTCAACTGATACGGGTGCGACGGGTGGCATGCCCGGCGTGGCCGACCTCCTGTCGCTCCTCGGTGGCGCCTCGCCGTTGATCGCCGTCGGTCGCGTCGTCGAGACGGTCACTCAGGTGGCCGGCGAGATCGTGAAGTCGATCGCCACCTTGAACGACACCATGAACGAACTCAACCGCGTCGCTCATCGGGTGAACGACCTGTTGGACGAGATCGAGGGTCCCATCAAGGAGATCGTGCCCACGGTTCAAGCGACGGTGAAGCAGGCGCGCGGCACGTTGAAGAAAGTCGATGGCGTGATCGGTCAGGTCGGCACCCTTCCGGCCGACGTCACCAAGGCCGTGTCGACCCTCGGAGATCTGGCCGGGCGCCTCGCGCCCCTCACCCAGTTCGCCGAGATGGCCGGCGGCATGTTCGGGATGAAGTCCACGCCGTCGAGCTGAACCGCTTCATCGCTTCGCGATGAACGGAGTGGGCACGATGCGTCCCACCAGTTCACTTCCGCGTACGTCGATGGTGACCTCGTCGCCCGCTCGACAGCCCGGTGACAACAAGGCCAACGCGATGCCGTGTCCGAGAACCGGGGAGAAATTGCCGCTCGTCACGACGCCCAGATCGGTGGTGCCGATCGGTCCCGCGCCGTGAACCACGCAGTCGGCTCGCGGAGGACGGCGACCCTCCGTCGCGATTCCTCGCAGGATGCGTCCGACGCCCCGCTCCTTCTCGGTCAGCAGAGCGGATCGTCCGATGAAATCCCCCTTGGTCCACGAGACGACCCATTCGAGATCGGCCTGCAGAGAGGAAATGCTCGCCCCCAGCTCGTGGCCGTGCAACGGAAGTGCCGCCTCCAGACGCAGGGTGTCGCGCGCACCGAGACCGGCCGGAATCACACCCGCGCCGAGAATCGCTCGCCACAACGAGGCGGCCTCGGACGCGGGAACGGCGATCTCGATACCGGCCTCCCCCGTGTAGCCGGTTCCGGCCACCGTGCAGGGTTCGCCGTTCCATCGACAGGTGGCCACGCGGAAGCGACCGACCGCCGCGGCCTCGGGAAAGATCGTGGCGATTCGCTCGCGGGCCTGCGGGCCTTGCACGGCGATCACCGCGCGCGACGAGGTGGTGTCCTGGCCCCCGATGGCCCCGATCACCCGATCGGTGTTGGACGCGTTCGGCATCACGTCGAAGGTGCGCTCGTCGACCCACCACACGATGATGTCGTCGAGAACCGAGGCGTCCGTCGGGTCGAGCAGGTGAGTGTACTGAGCACGGCCCGGTTCGATCTTGCGTAGATCGTTGGTGAAAGCGGTCTGCAAACGTTCGAGGGCATCGGAACCGTGCACACGAACAGTGCCGAGGTGAGACACGTCGAAGGCGACCGCCGATTCACGACACGCCAGGTGTTCGGCCAGGGTGCCGGACTCGTACTGCAGGGGCATGTCCCATCCGCCGAACGGCGTCATGCGAGCGCCGAGAGCGCGATGCTCGGCGTCGAGCGGCGAGACCTTCACACCGGGTCCGAATCAGACCGCGGGACGTCGGGCGTGATCGGTGGCGACGTCCTCGGTCCTGGCCAGGGTCGGATACAAATCGACGATGCGTCCGTCGACCTGGTCCTTGACGTGCGCGAGGGGCAATAGGTTGAGCACACCTTGTCCACGACGCACGACGTCGATGAGTTCGTCGCCCTGGCAAAGCACGACCGAGGAACCGTTGATGACCAGATGCGCCGACGTGAGATCGGCGTCGACGTTGTCGCGTAGGTAGCGGAACACCTCGCGAACCGATTCCAGGCGAATGCCGGCATCGAGCAGACTCTTGACCATTCGCAACTCGAGGAGATTGCGATATCCGTAATGACGACGCGAACCACTTCCGGCGGCATCGGCCAGCGACGGACGAATGAGATCGGTGCGCGCCCAGTAGTCGAGTTGGCGATACGTGATGCCGACGATGTCGGCGGCCTGCTTGCCGGTGAAGGCTGTCTGGTTGTCGATCATGTTCGCTCCGCTGCTGTGGGTGACATCGGTGTAGTTACACCGCCGTGGCAGGGTACGGCTGGACTCTCCGAGCGTCAACGTTCGCCATGATGGCGGCCCATCATCCCTGCTCAGCGAACCACGTTGTGTCGCCGGATGGACGGGAGATCAGGGCTTGAAGTCGTCGGGATTGATGTTCTCGATGAAGTCTCGGAACTCACCGAGCAACTCGGACTCGTCGACCGTTTCCAGCTCGGAAGCCAAACCATCGGGATCGTCGTCATCATCGTCGGAATCACCGAGATCGGCGAACTTGCCGGCGTCGTCGATGACGGCGGTGGTGCACTGGATGTGGGTTCCGGTGCGCACGGCAACGGCCACGGCGTCGGAGGGTCGGCACGACACGTTCACCGAGCCGGTGCGGGTCTGGAGAACCAACTCGGCGTGGAAAACGCCATCGATCACGTCGGTGATCACCACGCGCTCGAGGATCGCGCCGAGTGCGCCGAGCAGATCCACGATCAAATCGTGCGTCAGAGGTCGCGGTGCTTCGAGTCCGTCGAGGGCCCACTGGATACTGGCCGCTTCGGGCTTGCCGATGTAGATGGGAAGAACTCGACGATCTCCCTCACGCTCGCGCAGGATGACCACGGGAGTGTTGCCCACCACCTCGACGCGCACACCGATGAGTTCGAGGTCGACCATGCGCGAAGCGTAGTCCGTGTCGACCGTCTTCTTTCGTCGCGGAGCGATCAGTTTCGATTGTCGCGGAGCGATCAGTTTCGATTGTCGCGGAGCGATCAGTTTCGATTGTCGCGGAGCGACCCGAGGGCCCGGGCGAGCAGGATGGCGCGCAAGCGGGAGCCGAGGTCGGAGAGGTCGTCGAGGAGTTCGTTCGATTCCGTGCGTGATTCCGGCGAGCGGCGACGCAACACGGGCAGGACACGTTGCTCGAAGAGCCCGGCTTCGCGCTCCGCCGAGGTCTTCCACGCCTTCAGATGACGAATGTCGATGCCGGCGTCCGCGAAGCCGTGCGCGACCTCGGCGATGGCCAGATCATGTTCGTCGTACAGGCCCTGTCCACCGTGGGCCGCCACCATGCCGTAGCGCTCCAATTCCTGCAAACCGGCGGCATCCAGACCCGACAGAGCCAGGATCTCCTCCCGGCTGTAGGTGGCCGGTCGTCCCACCGCGTCGGAGGGATCGGGTGGCGCCGGACGCTTCGGCGCCTTGTCGGCGATGGAGGGCACGGCCTTGATCGCGCGCGCCGCGGGATGACTCTTGGAGGGCTTGGTGGCGGCGGAGTCGGAGGCGCCGGAAACGTTGGAATCGCCGGAGTCGTTGGCGTCGCCGGGATCAGGGCCATCGTCGGGATCAGGGCCATCGTCGGCCGGGGCGACGGTGACGTTCTTGATTCCTCGAGGGGTGTCACGCTCGATGCCGGTCGGCGGCGTGTCGAGGCGGTCCTTGATCACGCGCAATGGAAGGAACTTCTCCTTCTGCTCGCGCAGGATGTACTTCAATCGATCGACGTCGTCCTCGTAGAACTTGCGGTAGCCCGACGCCGTACGCTCGGGAACGATCAACCCTTGGCTTTCGAGAAAACGAATCTTGGAGATCGTGACGTCGGGGAACTCCTCGAGCAACAAACCGAGTACCTCTCCGATCGAGAGGTAGGGACGCTCCGACGCCGACTTGCCGTTCATGACTCGTTCGACGGTCCGAGATAGATCAGGCGAAAGCGCCCGATCTGGATTTCGTCACCCTGTTGCAGGACGGTGGACTCGACCGGCTTCTGGTTCACGTAGGTGCCGTTCAGTGACCCGGCATCACGCAAGACGTACTCGGATCCCTGTCGCGAGATCTCGGCGTGGCGACGGGACACCGAGATGTCGTCGAGACTGATGTCGCTGTCGGGATGACGCCCGAGTTTGGTGATCGTGCCGTCCATGATGAAGCGATCGCCGGCCTGGGGCCCGCTACGAACCATCAACGTGGCGGCCGTGGTGGGCAATTCTCGAAGATCGACGGTGGCGTTGTCCTGAGGTCCGAGGGCGTCCTGAAGCGGATCGACCTTGGCGATCACCACGGTCTTGTCGCCGTCGACGGAGAGGGCGTTGCCACAGGAACTGCAGAAGAACGCGTCCGCCTGGTTCTTGTGTCCGCACTTGGTGCAGAAATTCGCCACGTCACGCTCCGATCAAGGCGGAGTAATCGGCGGCCGTCATCAGATGCGACGTGTCCATGGCGCCCGACACCGTGATCTCGCAGATCCAACCGGTGCCGTAGGGGTCCGAGTTCAGCAACGAGGGGTCGGAGTCCAGGGATGCGTTGACCGCGCTGACGGTCCCGCTGACCGGTGCGTAGATGTCGGAGACCGACTTGGTGGACTCCACCTCGCTGAACGAGTCACCGGCGTTGACGACCGTCCCGGTGTCGGGTGCCTGCACGTAGACGACGTCACCGAGAGCGTCCTGTGCGAAGTCGGTGATGCCGATGCGCGCCACGGATCCGTTGATGCGAACCCACTCGTGGTCTTTCGAATACAGGAGGTCGTCGGGAACGCTCATATGACGCCCAATCTAGTCCTCGTCGGAGGCCGGTTCGTGTGGTTCACGGCCCTCTCGGTCGGCTCCACGCATGCTCCGGCGAATCGTCGGGATGTAGGCGATGGCGGTGTAGTAACTGAGGGCCAACCCGATCGGTCCGGCCACCCAGGAGAATGCCTCGAAGAAGTCCCGAACTCCGATCGCACTGTTCCCCATCACGAAGCCGGGGAAGGTGAACATCAGGAGAAAGGTGGCCCACTTCCCGAGATACGTGACGTCGAATCGTTCCATTCCGAAGAACAGCTTGAGCACGGCGACCGTGGCCCCGAAGGAGATCTCGCGAACGAGCACCGCGACGCAGAACCACCATGGGGCCGATCCGTCGATCATGATGCAGACGATCGCGACGATGAACATCAGCCGATCAGCGGTGGGATCGAAGATCTTGCCGAACTCGCTGACCTGCCCGAAACGGCGCGCGACCCAACCGTCGACCCAGTCCGTCGCCCCCAAGAGACCGAGGAGCCAGGCGGCGTAGGCGCGGTCGTCGCGTCCGAGCAGCAACCACACGAACAGGGGCAGGCACAAGAGGCGGACGAGGGTGATCAGATTCGGCCAGGTCGCGATTCCGAGCTCGGGCCGAGATGACGACGCGGGTTCCCCTCCCTCGACGAGCCCGCGCGATTCCACGCCCGAACGCTACCTCAGGTCACCTCCGCGAGGGTCGTGGGACGGATCGCCCCGCGAGGTCTAGTGTCGCCGCATGAGCGACGTGCGCGGGGGTTTACTCGAGGGTCAGGTGGTCATCGTCACGGGGGCCGGTTCGGGGATGGGTGCCGCCTTCGCGCGTCGACTCTCGAACGATGGCGCCCACGTGGTCGTGAACGACGTGGACGAGGTGGCGGCCGGTGGGGTCGCACGGGAGATCGGCGGCGAGGTCGCCGTTTTCGACGTGGCGGATTCGTCGGACTTCGACGCCGCGGTGGATCGGATCGTCGCCCATCACGGCCGACTGGACGTGATGATCAACAACGCCGGCATCGCTCCCCCGCGCGACGAGGCGCGAACGATGCTGAACTACGCCAACCAGGCCAAGCGGATGGAGGGTCGGTTGTCGGAGTTGGAGCCCGTCGACTACACGGTGGGTCTGAGCGACGAACAGTGGGATCGCATGATCCGGGTGCATCTGTACGGAACCTTTCACGGCACCCGCGCCGCGTTGCGGCACATGACACCTCGCCGCACGGGCTCGGTCGTGAACATCTCGTCGATCCTCGGACTTCGACCGGCGCCCGGGGCGCCCCATTACAGCGCCGCCAAAGCGGGCATCATCGCGCTCACGAAGTCGACCGCCCAGGAGGTGGCGCCGTTCGGGGTGCGGGTGAACGCGGTCTGCCCCGGTTGGGTGGACACGCCGTTGTTGGCGCCATTCGATGAGATCACCCGGGCGGCCATCGTCATGCAGACACCGGTGGGCCGAATGGCGCGACCGGAGGAATTGGCCGAAGTGGTGCGATTCCTGGCCGGACCGGAGTCCTCGTACTGTGTGGGTGAGGTGTTCCCGGTGTCGGGTGGGTGGGTCTGATGCCGACCGTGTTCACTCTGATCATCGAGGGTCGGATTCCGGGCACGTTCGTGTGGCGCGACGAACGATGCGTCGCCTTCATGTCCATCAACCCGATGGCCCCCGGTCACACGCTCGTGGTTCCCATCGCCGAGGTCGACCATTGGGTGGACTGCGACCCGGCTCTCGTCGCGCATCTGTTCGAGGTGACCCGGATCATCGGCGTGGCGCAACGGGCGGCCTTCGGATGCGAGCGAGTGGGGGTCATCCTGGCCGGTTACGAAGTGCCCCACACCCACGTTCATGTGATCCCCACCAACGACATGCGTGAACTCTCGTTCGCGAACGCCGCCGCCAATGTCGACCGTGACGAATTGGAGGCCGCGGCCGCGGCTATTCGTGCGGAGTTGCGACGATCAGGTCACGAGCACGTCGTCTGATGACGTGATCGTCCGCCGGTCAGAGCGGCCGAATGAGCGAGGGGTCGTTGTTGCGAACCGAGTTCACGGCGGTGCCCACGTCGTGTGGCTGAAGAATGATGTCGTCGGCGGGAACCATCAATTCCACGAGCCTGCTCGTGGAAGTGCCGTTGGGTCCGACGGCGAGCCATTCACTCCAGTCCGATTCCTCGAGGATCACGGGCATCCGGTCGTGGATCGGCGACATGGTTTGGTTGGCCGCCGTGGTGATGACGCAGCACGAGTGCAGAACCGCGCCCTCCTCCGCTCCGTCTTTCGAGGCCGAAGGATCGCGCCACGATGCCCACAAACCCGCCACGGCCAACAGCCGACCGTCACGACGCGTCACGTACACCGGACGTTTGGGGCCCTTGGGGTCGACGTCGATGGTGCGCCATTCGTAGAAGCCGTCCATCGGGATGATGCAACGCTTCGTCGGAACGGACGATCGGAAGGAGGGCTTCTCCAGCACTGTTTCGGATCGGGCGTTGATCAGGCGGGCAGCTCCGGAAGGGTCCTTGGCCCAGTGGGGAACGAGCCCCCATTGAAAACGACCCAGCCGACGTGCACCTCTGCTGTCGAGGGCCACTGCCATGATGCGTGAGGTCGGCGGCACGTTGTGATTGGGGTGGAATCCGTCGAAGAGGGTCGGAGACGGGGCTTCGGCCCCGAAAACCTCGGCGACCGCGTCGGGAGGGGTCAACGACGTGAAACGCCCGCACATGAGATCCACGGTAACCGCAATCGGGTCATCGCGATCCGGCTCTAGTACGGTGACGAACGTTGTTCGAACCATCCCAGGAGGAACCTCATGTCGCCCACGGCCACCGACTCCGCGAACGCTCGGGTCGATCTCGGATTCGCCGCTTTCGACGCCGACAACCACTACTACGAAGCCGAGGATGCCTTCACCAGGCACATCCCCCGCGACATGGCCAAGCGTTGCATGCAGTGGGCCGAGATCGACGGGAAGAGGCGACTGTTGGTCGGTGGTCGGGTCAACCGGTTCATCCCGAATCCTACGTTCGATCCGGTGTCCAAGCCCGGCGCCCTCGACGCCTACTTCCGTGGGCAAGTGGCCGGAGACGACATGCGCAAGCTGTTCGGAGAGCTCGATCCCATCAGTCCGGCGTACCGCGACCGTGACG
>Ga0315905_10002588_pt1 | contig 19018 bp, 17 predicted proteins | sample LakEriMetagenome_5_FD_203522 | JGI IMG/M metagenome (GOLD analysis project Ga0315905, IMG submission 203522) | Freshwater fungal communities from buoy surface, Lake Erie, Ohio, United States - Buoy 4 MA121 | ecosystem: Environmental > Aquatic > Freshwater > Lake | place: USA: Lake Erie, Ohio... | reverse complement strand
AAATGGAACCATGGTTAGTTCCTTTACGTAGCAATATGCGTAAAGTATACAACAAACCAGAGATTCTAGAAAAAATGGAAAAGGAAGAAAACATTGAATTAGTTTCACTTGCTCACTTCCGAGGCCGGACATTTGATAATGCAATTTGCATTGTAGATGAATTTCAAAACTTAACAAAACAACAACTGCAAATGGTATTGTCTCGTCTAGGCAAAGACAGCATCATGATTTTGACGGGAGATAGATATCAAGTCGATTTAAAGTTTAATAATGATTCAGCAGTGCACGATGTACCTAAACTAACTAAATCAAAATATGTAAATGAAATCATATTGCTTGACAATCATCGTCATGAAGCACTAGATGAAATTTTACGCTTACTAAATGAAAGATATTGATATTTATATTTAAAAGGGAATATAGTGAATTATGCTAAAATATATAATCAGATTATTAATCGAGCACTAGATGCTGATCGATTAAAAAATACTGATATATATTTCGAATCACACCATATTATTCCTAAATCATTAGGCGGCACAAATGATTCTAATAATTTAGTATTACTTACTGCGAGGGAACATTTCATAGCTCATAAATTGCTTTGTGAAATATATCCAGGTAATAATAAATTAAAATATGCTTTATGGGCAATGATGAATTTAAATAACAATAATCAACAGCGTACATATAAAATTTCATCGCGCGAATATGATATGATTAGATTTGAATATTCTAAATTAATGTCATTACCAAAATCAGAAAAACATAAACAAAATATTTCAAACGCATGGACTATAGAACGTAGACAACAAGCAAGTAAACTTTTATCGGAAAAAAATAAATTGCGCGTTAAAGATAAACATCCATTATACGGAAAAACAAGACCTGAACATTCAGAATGGCTTAAACAAAATCATCCAATGAAAGGCAAGACTCATTCTGAAGAAACTAAAAATAAGATACGTAAAAGTTTGGAGCAAACTAGATTAAAAAAAATAGGAGAACAACATGGCTGATTATAGTGAAAACAAACCAATTTGGCCAGGTAGTTCATCATTTACTACTGGATCTACGCCTTTTGGGTTTTTTGATGCAGATCCAATTTTCCAAAACCACGCTGACCGATTTGCAAAGGCTGCAGCACAGCATTTAGGCTATCCGATCATGGATGTTGAAATGCAAGCAATAAATTTCTATACAGCATTTGAAGCAGCAGTAATTGAATATTCAAATCAAGTAAATCAAGTTAATATTGTTAACAACTTGATGAATACATTAGGTGTTCAGACAGCATCTGCATTTTTAAGTGGTTCTAGTTTTACTGGTGCAGTAATTGGTAATTCATTTGGATATATAACTAAATTATCAAAAGCATATGGTACTGAAGCTGATAGCGGCGGCACACTTCGTTGGCATTCTGCGTCAATTGATATGATACCAGGTCAGCAAACATACAGTTTACGATCTGCAGTATCTAAATCATTAGGTATCAATATAACAACATCTTCAATTGAAGTTAAACGTGTACTACATAATCCACCGCCGGCAATCGTTCGTTATTTCGATCCATTTGTTGGAACAGGTTTAGGTTCGCAACAACTCTTAGATGCATTTGATTTTGGAGGATTCTCTCCGTCAGTATCATTCATGATGATGCCAATTAATGCTGACTTGATGCGTTTGCAAGCCATTGAATTTAATGACCAAGTACGTAAATCTGCATATTCATTTGAAATTCATGGAGATGATATTAAGATATGGCCAATACCAACATCAGGTACAGGATCATCATCAGCTACACCTTATTTTACTAAAGTTTGGATCGATTTCATATTTGACACAGAGAAAGAAGCCGATGCACTTTTATTCGGCAATACAGCACTTTTAAACAATGTTGTAAGCGACGCATCTAATATACCATATACGTATCAAAACTACGGGAATATTAATGATATGGGGCGTGCGTGGATAATTAAATATGGTATTGCTCTTGCAAAGGAAATGTTAGGACTAATTCGCAATAAATACAGCAGCGTGCCTATTCCTAACGGGGAAGTAACACTAAATGGCTCTGAATTAGTTTCACAAGGTCAATCTGAAAAAGAAACATTGATTGCCCAACTGCGAGAATTTTTAGATAAATTAACTAAAGAACAGATGATGACTCGTCAAAATGCAGAAGCAACGCAAATGCATGAAATGTTGTCAAAAGTACCATTGAAAATTTATGTTGGATAAGGAGGAACATTATGGCACTTTTTGGTGGAATACGAGATGCAAGATTTTTAGCTGCAGTTAATTCTGAATTGATCAACGCAATTATAGATACAGAAATTGAATTTTTTAAATTGATTGTTGAATCAAGCAATTCAAATATATACGGCGAATCTCCAAAAAAATCATATTATAATTCAATATTAATTCCTTGTTTAATTACCAAAGAAGGTAAAACTGCAGCAATGGATGATTATGGACATTCATATACCAGAACGGCACAATTTGCAATTTCTAGAGACTTATTAGAACGAGCTGCATTTTATCCGGAAGTAGGCGATATTGTATTTTGGGATAATGAATATTATGAACTTGATAATGTTGATGCAAATCAATATTTTACGGGAAAAAATCCAGAAACATGGCCTAATGGATCAAATCATGGATACAGTGTATCGGTAATATGTGATGCACATGCAACCCGCCAAACCCCAACATCAATTACAAATTTGAGACGCGGCGGTAATAATAATTCAAATGCATTTAAAGGATTTTAATGCCTAATATTAATAGAAACAATATCGATCGCAAAACAAATAAACCGAATCCAGATCGTACAGGCGGTATGCGTCCTGATATTATTTTGAATCGTGCCGAACAAATACGCAGAGATGATGATATCATACGTACTACAAAACGATCTTTATATGATATTGATTATGCAATTAAATGGTATATTGAAAATGAAATACGACCTCAAATTATAGATCAAGAACGATTATTACCAGTTCCGGTAATTTTTGCAGCTGGTGAAAAATGGGACAATGTACGTAAATTAGGTTATATTCGAGATGAAAAAGGAATGTTACAATCTCCCGTAATCATGTTAAAACGAAATTCCGTAACGGAACGAGATTCTGTCCGAGGTTTAGATGTTAACCATGTTTTATCAGAAAACGTACGAATATACAAAACAAAATACAATGAACGAAATAAATATCAAGATGAATTATTTCCAATACCATTAAATGAACCACAACCATCAGAAAAAGTTTATATTGCAGATATTCCTAAATATGTGAATATTGAATATGAAATGATGTTATGGTGCGATTTTACGGAGCAAATGAATTATCTTGTAGATCAAATTTTACCATATAGCAGATATGCGTGGGGTAATGAAGCAAACCGTTTTTCAACTTCATTAGGTCAAATAAGTTTTGAAACCGTAAATACAGTAGGAGAAGATCGATTAGTACGAGCAACAATTCCAATAACTGTTTTAGGTACATTGTTATCTGAACAAGAAGTTCGTAGATCGACATTGCGCAAAGCATATTCCGTTAAAAAAGTTACGTTTGAAAACATTGTGGATATAGACGGCGATTTATTCGGAAGCACAACGGTATCAAGCAAAGTATTGACAGCATACGCTGCAGGACAAAATGTAACTGTTTCAACACCGACGGCTTCAACAAAATTAGATCCTGCAATAATGGCATATCTAACAAACATAACAGAACAGCTAGCTGTATATAGTAGCTCAACTACGGTTACTATTGCTGCAAATGCTGCAATCAACCCAGTTCTGTTAACTACTGCAACTAAAAATGAATTTGATATTTATGTCAATGGACAATACATTGACAAATCTGCATACACTTGGACACCGTCGGATATTTCTTCACAAATAATTATATTTGATACCAACATATTAGGATATCAAATTGATGCATCAGACATCATCATAGTTAAAGGAAGGTGGGCATAATGGGAAGACAATTTAAACCGGGACAGTTACAAACAGGCTCTTTATATAATATATCTTCTAGTTTTGCTGTGACTGCATCTTATCTAAACGGATACATTTCTTCATTTCCATTTACTGGTTCCGCTCGAATTACGGGATCATTAGGAGTAACTGGTAGTATATCTACTACTACACAATTTTATCATTCTAATTCATTAGATTCTAGTAATCGTACTTTAACTGATGGGTCTTCTAATACATCTGTAAATTGGGGTAACCGATCGTTGATAAATAGTACTACAGGCGAAGCTAACATTAACTGGAATGATGTTGGTACGTTTGGAATTACTACAATTCCTATTATAGAAAAATTTGATAGGGATAGAATATCCAATGAATTGCAAGACTCTTATGATACTGAGCGTATATATGTAAGTGGAAAAATATTAGAAAGAGCTGATATTGACGCGGATCTTAAAGATGGTACTTTAGTATATTATAATACATCAAATCAAAGATGGGAAAAATTCCCACAAACCAATGTTTCTTTCCCCAATAATTACCTTACAGGCAGTCTAGGACTTACATGCAATGATAATTCTTCTGTTTTACTTGAAGGAACAATCACAGCAATTAAAAATTCAGCTGATCCAACTGCATCATTTGGTCCTACAATAATTGATGATCCATCAATTGGGTCTCCTTTATTTGCTGCCGGTTCACTTTCAAACCCTACTACAGATACTGTATTTTCCTCCCAAATACCAGAAACAACAAACGATACCGTACGTATTTTAGGCCATGTTATAGGAGAAAAACCAATAGAAGCAGGAATTAGAGGATATTTAATATATTTTAATCCATCAAATGATTTTTATAAGTTAACAAGTGGAAAGCAAATTAGCGCCATTAATGGAAAAAATATATCTGCACCAAACGCTATACAAGCAGATTCTGCCGTCACGGCTATAGCTGCATCAACATCATCTTTCTTAAATACACTCAACCAAAATTTAACATTTAATGGAAATTTAACATTAAATGGCACTGCCTCTATTAGAACATTAGTAGTTAATCAAACTGTATTATCAACCGGTTCAAACCAGTTAGGTGATGCTGCAAATGATACACAAACATTATATGGTACTGTAGTAATACCTACTGGTAGCTTAACAATAACAGGAAGTGTAAGATCTACAGGTGGATTTACAGGTTCTCTCTTTGGTACTTCTTCATATGCTATTCAAGCATTAAGTGCTTCATATGCTGCAAATGGTGGGGTAACCCAACTATTAGCAGGTCCAAATATTTCTTTATCTCCAACAAATGGTTTAGGTCAAGTAACAGTTAGTGCTACATTAAGTGGGAGTACAATTTTTAACACAGCCACAGGATCATATGGTAGCTTTTATTCTACACAAACACAAACCAATGTAGCGGGTACAGCTAGATCAATGTCTCTTAATACAACTGACATTACAAATGGAGTATCTATCTCTGGATCAACAAATCCATTTAACACATATATTAAAACAGAAAATGCTGGAGTATATAATATACAATTCTCTGCTCAAATAGATAAAAGCGATGCTGGGAAAGATGAGATATGGATATGGCTTAGAAAAAATGGAACAGATTTAACAGATACTGCAACATCAATACAATTAACTGGTAACGCGGATCATCAAGTAGCAGCATGGAACTTCTTTGCTAATGCAGCTGCAAATGATTACTTCCAACTAATGTGGTACTCACCAGATGCAAACGTTCGTTTACATGCTGAACCAGCATTTGGAGTAGTACCAGGCATTCCTTCACTTATTGTAACAGCAAACCGAGTAGATCAATTTTTATCTAATACAGGTTCATTTAGTGGTTCATTTACAGGAAATTTAATTGGTACTGCTTCATACGCAACTCAAGCAGTAAGTGCATCCTTTGCAACAACATCTTCATTTATTGAAACCAAAACAGTATTTAATCAACCAATATTGGGTACTGGTAATATAGGTTTCGTTAGTAGATCGTTCTCGCCGTCAATTGGTAGTAACTCAACCGGTGAAACTCAATTACTCCAACTACCTATTCCTGCTAATACTTTTAACGCAACAGATAAATTGTCATTTTTTGCAGTATTTAGCAAAGTTGGCACGGCGACAGCTTTCACAGTGCGTGTAAAACTAACCACTTCTTCTTCCATGCCAGCAGGAAATACATCTCAGATAGCTCAATCTGCCAATACTACAACCGCAACGCTCTATTTTAAAATATCTCGTGATCTCTTTATATCCTCAGGTAGTTTATTTGGTATCTCATTTACCAATTCAACAATAACCGACACTATCGCTTCCCTCAACCCAATTACCTCAGCGTCATTCGATGTTACTCAAACACAATATCTTTATGTTTCAGCTGTACCAACCACTACACCGACAGCTGACGTAATACGTTTAGAGGCATTTGAAATTAAAAATATTTAAAATTATGTATGCAATTATAGAAAAAGAAACCGGTAAAGAGTTGTATTACAAAGCTGACAACACAGTATTAGATACTGAATTAGCTATAACTGTATTACGTAATGAATATATGGAAAATCCACATTTTGATTTCGAAACTCAAGCTTGGTATGATTTACCTATAAATGATAATACGTTAACGTAATTGTTGATAATAACTTTGATTATGTAATTATATTCTTTATTATAAAGATAAAGGATATACATGACAAAAAAACTAGACAAAGAACATCTAGAAGCTTTACAACAACTTCGAAATTCGTTTGCAGAAAATGCAAATAATTTAGGTGCTATTTCATTAGAACAAATTGCAATTAATCGAAGATTAGAATTCTTAAATGCGCAGCAAGATAAATTATATTTTGAATTTGAAGAGCTTCGTAACCAAGAACAAGACTTGTTAGAAAAAATGCGCGAACGTTATGGAGACGGACAAATCAATATTACAGATGGTACATTTACGCAAACATCTGGTTTAGCACAATAATCCTATATTTATATAAAAAAATCATAGGAGTATTATAATGGCAGAAAGATTAGTTTCTCCAGGCGTATTTACGAACGAAGTAGATCAATCGTTTTTAGCCGGAGGTGTTGCCCAAATCGGAGCAGCAATCATAGGTCCAACACAAAAAGGACCAGCATTAATTCCTACACAAGTACGTAACTATTCTGAATTTGTTGCTACATTTGGTTCATATACAGATGAATCATATGTTCCATTCGTAGTAGAAGATTATTTACGTCAAGGTGGAGGAGTTATTACAGTAACACGTTTATTGTATGAAGATGGTTATAAATTAACCAATGGTGCATTAGCAATTCTAGCAAAATCAGGATCTGGCGCTGGGGCCGTTCAAGTTGTAACACACGTATTGCACCCAACTCAAGCAGTAACATACAATGCTGCAACCAATCTATTTGATAAGACAGTATTGTTGAATGCTGGCTCAGGCTCATTTGCAATTAAAGTATCGGGTTCATTTGCAACTGATTCATCTGTACCAGGCTTCTCAGCATTCCTTGCTGGAAATGGAGCTACGGTATCAGCATCGATCAATCAATCAAGTAATTCATACTTAAGCAAAGTATTTGGCAATTCACCTAAATCATTGGATTATCCAGTTTATGTGCAGTATGAAAATACAACAGCAACAAGTTTATTCAATAACTTAGGCAATGTTACTACAGAATTAGCAATTCTATCAAATTATGAATTTTTGCAAGATTTCCAGGTTGCAACAACACCATGGGTTACATCTCAAAAAATTGGTAGCGCAGTTAAAAACTTGCTTCGCTTCCACACATTGTCTCATGGTAATTCAGTTAACTATGAAACTAAAGTTGCAATTCGAGACATTAAAACTGCAACAGAAGTATCTGATCCAAATGGATATGCAACATTTACGGTAGAAGTACGCAGAGTTAATACTGCAAACATTACAAATTCAATTTACGGTTTGATTTCTGATACAGATTCTTCACCAGCAATTGAATCATTCTTAAATGTAAACTTAGATCCAGATTCACCTCGTTATATTGCTAGAGTTATCGGCGATCGTTATCAAACCGTAACCAACGATGGTGATTTAGTAATTTCGGGAGATTATCCAAATCAATCTCGTTACATTCGTGTTGAAGTTACCGAAGGCGTTTCTAACAAAACAAATGATAAAACATTGTTCCCATTTGGATTCCGTGCTCCAGTTTCTACAATACCAAATGCATCAGGTTCATTGAATTTACGTGCAGCTCAATATGTAACATCACAAGTTGTTTCAAGTCAATTTAGCACAAACAATTTGCTTGGATTTGATTTCAATGTTGCTAGCAACATGAGTTATTTAGGAGCCACTCCTACTTCAGGTTCATCAACAGGAAGCAGTGTAGACTTTTATTTAGGTGACGTATCTCAAGATTCACAAGTTGGTTTCCCAACATTAGCAACTGCATATTCAGGATCATTAGAATCTGCATTAACGGCAGGCACATTTACTAGCAATGTTTCGTTAACAACTCGTAAATTTGTAGTTCCATTCCAAGGCGGCTTTGATGGAGCTCGTCCAAACTTACCAAAATATTCGGGTGCAAATATTACTGAAGGTAACACATTTGGTTTTGATTGTACAAATGCATCATCACCAGGTACGATTGCTTATAATAAAGCATTTGGTTTATTAAGCAATACAGATTATTATGATATGAACTTGTTAGTTACTCCAGGTATTGTAACAAGACTTCATTCAGCAGTAACCAATTTAGCTCAGAATTTAGTAGAAGCTCGTCAAGATACATTCTATGTAATGGATTCAAATGCATTAGGTGATAATATTTCAACCGTAGTTAATCAAGTAACAAGTACAGATAGTAGCTATACTGCAACTTATTGGCCATGGGTAAGAATTACCAATCCATCTAATAACATTCCATTATGGGTACCACCTTCGGTAGTAGTGCCAGGTGCATTAGCATTTAATGACACTGTAGCTCAACCTTGGTATGCTCCAGCAGGATTGAATCGCGGCGGTTTGACTCGAGTATCTGATACATATGTAAGATTGTCACAAGCAAATCGCGATACATTGTATGATGCACGCGTTAATCCTATTGCAAACTTCCCTAATGAAGGAGTAGTAATTTGGGGGCAAAAGACATTACAGGCTCGACCAAGTGCATTAGACCGCGTAAATGTGCGTCGTTTGTTGATTGCAGTTAAGAAATTTATTGCATCTTCAACTCGTTATTTAGTATTCGAACAAAACACAGATGCAACACGTTTGCGATTCTTAGCAATTGTTAATCCTTATTTAGATTCAGTAAAAAATCGTCAAGGATTGTATCAATTCCGTGTTGTTATGGATCAGTCAAATAACACGCCAGACTTAATTGATCAAAATATTTTATATGGTCAATTGTTCCTTCAACCAACTAGAACGGCTGAATTTATTGTATTAGACTTTAATATTCAACCTACAGGAGCTAGCTTCCTTATATAGTATTCAGGTTAAACAAAAGAAAGGTAGGACTTCAGTTCTACCTTTTTTACTTTGCCAATATTTATATAAAAAGAAAAAAGAGGATACAAATATGCCACTAACTCCAACTTTACCAGATATTAGTCAAGACGATTTGTTTAACACTGCGTTTTCGTGGGAACCGAAATATACCAATCGATTTATCATGCAATTAGCTGGTACAAATATTCCTGCATACTTAGTAAAGGCTGCAGCTCGTCCTAGCATCACTAACGGCGAAATTGTTTTAGATCACATCAACATTGATCGTAAAGTAAAAGGCAAATCACGTTGGAATGATATTTCTATTACATTGTATGATCCGGTGACAGCCGAAGGTGCTCAATCAGTAATGGAATGGGTTCGTTTTCATCATGAATCTTTTACGGGCCGCGATGGCTATTCTTCTGATTATAAGCGCAATATTGAATTTTATGCATTATCAGCATTAGGCGAAAAAATTGAAAACTGGACATTAAAAGGTGCATTTATATTAGATGCAAACTTTGGACAAATGGATTGGGGTACAGAAGATGCTGTAACAATCGAGTTAACATTGAAATACGATTACGCAATTCTCGGATATTAAAAATCACAATTCAATGGGGCTTTTGCCCCCATTTTTTATGTTCATATATATTTATAATAAAGTTATAGGAGTTTAAATGAGCGGATTAACAGACCGAGTTTCGAATCAAGATCTAATCTTACTAGCAAAACAACAATATGAACAAGACAAACGCAAAACTATTCCAAGTGAAGTAATACAATTGATTACTAATGGACAAGTTTATCCAAAAACACATCCACTTCGTTCCGGAAAAATTGAAATGCGATATATGACTGCATATGATGAAGATATTTTAACAAATCCATCATATTTGCGAGAAGGTATTGTATTTGATAAATTAATTGAAGCGTTAATTGTAACACCCGTTGAATATTCAACAATTTCTAAAATAGATCAGACCGGTTTGATTATTGCAGCACGTATACTAAGTTACGGAAAAGAGTATCCAGTTACCGTTACTGATCCAAATACTAAGAATAAGCTCAGCAGCACAATTGATTTAACTAAAATACTTCCTAAACAGTTTGAATTAGAATCAGATGACCATGGTGAATTTGATTATACATTAGAATCTGGTACAAATTTAAAATTTAGATTTTTATCAACCGGTGATGGCGAAGAATTAAAAATATCTGAATTTTTAGAGCGAACGATTATGCAAGTTAATGATACTAGAAATTTAGAAGATATCAAAAATTTCATCCGTTATGAATTTCTTGCAAAGGATTCAAAAAAGTTTCGTACATATGTAGTAAATAATATTCCTGATCTAGATATGAAATATGAGTTCGAAGGTGAAGATGGGAGCACCTTCATCGCCGGGTTTCCGATTGGAACAGACTTTTTTTGGTTTTAAGCCAGAAGACCGAGTAGAACTTCACGAAAGTTTATTTAATTTATTATGGTACGGAGCTGGTCGATGGGACTGGGAAACATTGTACAACATGCCCGTATATCTTCGTAGATTTTGGATCAAAAAAATCAACAAAATGAATGAAGATGCACAACAACGTGCTGAACAGCAACAATCTAAACAAAAGTCTAAGCAACAATCTAAAATTGTAAAATCTCCATTGTAAATATTTATATAAAATGGAACAATTTATATGACCAGTCACGCGCAACTTATTATTCGTTTGAAACAAATGCCCCGTCAAGGAAAAACATCTATACAAATACTAACAGAGCAAATTAATAACGTATATGATGCATTTAAAGAAGGCGGAAAAGATGTAATAAGAGCGTCAGCATTTAACGAATTATCTGATTTAGCTATCGGAACATATGAAAAATTAAATGTTCTAGAACAAAGAAACCGCGCGGTAGCAGAAGGTTTTAAAGTATCTACATTACGAGCTGCACAATTGAGTCAAGGATTTGATAAATTAGGCGTAACATTAGGTGTTAATACCGATAAACTTAAACAATATGCTGTTGAATTAAAAGCATTATTTCCAGGCCAAGCTGCATATTTAGCAAACGCTGGCAAATTTGGAACAAAAGTTGCAGAACAGTCTGCATTTTTACGAAACAATTTAAAATTATCTGCAGAACAAGTTGTTCAATTTACAAAAAACCAAACTTTAATGGTTGGCGCTAGCGCTAAATCGTATGAACAAATGCAAATAGATATAGCAGACTATTCTAAAACGTTGCGCGGAGAATATGAAGGAGCATATACCGATATTATAGAATCAATTGCAGATTTAGATGCAGAAACTGCAGCAGTATTTGGAAAAAGTGGCACTAAAAATTTAGCAGCTGCAGCATTGCAAGCAAAAAAATTAGGATTAGAATTAAATAAAGTTTTACAAGTTGGCGATAATTTCTTAGATGTTGAGTCAGCAATTGCTTCAGAATTAAATTTGCAATTATTAGGAGCTAAAGATTTAAATGTAGCTAAAATTCAAGAAGCACGTTTACAAGGAAATGCTCTAGCATTAACTGAACAATTAAATACATTTATAAAAAGTAATGCAGAACAATTAAAACAAAATCCATATTTACTACAAGAAGCAGCATCAGCATTTGGTATGCAAAAAAGTGAAATATTAGGAGCAGTCGCTGCACAAGAAGCAAATTCAAAATTAAGCGAAGAACTAGTCGCTGCACAAAACGCAATAGTCGCTAAACAACAAGCAAGTTCAAAATTAAGCGGAGAACAAGTTGATCAACTTACTGAGCAACAAAAAATAGAAAAATTAATTGCGGCAGAAACTGAAAAAAGGCGCGCCGCTGGTAAATTGAAATCAACCGAAACGATGAGCATTCTTGAGCAAGAACAATATTTAGCAGAGCGGCGGTCAATAGCGGAGCAGAAACAAGATCAAATACAACAACAATATGCTGATAGTATAGATAAGGCAGGCGATCAAGTTACGCAAATCAATAGTTTAATTGGAAATTTAGATAAGGCAACTAATTCTGCACTAGGTAGTGTAGATACATTAGTAACAGCAATGAATCAATCTGAATTTATAAAAGCTCTTATGGGAATAGGCGGAGCGTTTAGCACGTTTGCAAAGATTGCCGAAAACATGATGTCTGGCAAAATGTCGACAGTTGGCCCGGGCGAGCAATCACAAACAACAAAAACAGGCGATTTATTTATTCCAGGCGATGGCAGTAATGTCATAACAGGTGCATATGGGTCTTTCCAAACAACTCCAGGCGATGATATTTTAGCAGCTCCAAATATTCGAGATGCAGTAGGGAGTACCGACACTAGAGCATTAATTGCCGCTTTAAGTAAAATGTCATTTCATGTTACCAATGTATTTGATGGCGATAAAATTAAATCGCAACTAGAAATACGCCAAGGTCAAACTATAAACAATATAAATAATATAGCATAAGGATTTTTTAAAATGCCAAATCAGGTAATATACATTCCAGTTTATGATTATAAAAATCCGTATGGTTCATCTATATTACAAACTGAACAAATTATTGATACTAGAACTACGTATGAAAGTACGCCATATGTGTCTACAGATAATAAACTAGTTAACGAAAAAGATTTTCAAAAACAAACAAACCCTGCAGGCTCTACATATCAATCTAGATACGATATATTACAAAATCGAGGTAATTCTACATTAAAGTCTGCAATAAGTCAAATAGGCAGAAATGCATTATCTGGAGTAGCATCTGGCTTTGGTACTGGATTGACTCAACAATTTGCACAGCCTCAAATAAATAGAATTCCAACACCTGTTGCATCTAATATATTTCGCTTGCAAGGTGACGGTGGCGGCGAAACTGAAAATATGAATCAGCCATATGAATTCACTCCAATATCTAGAATTGATGAATTAGCCAATTGGTCTATAACAAAATACAAAGATTTTAGATCATTTAAAGGACTTACATTTAGTCCACAAAGTGTAAGATTAGATGGCGCTAGCGCAGCAACTAGAAATATACGTAATTTCGATGCATTGGGCTCAGCTACGTCAATAGCATATGCTGCAGCATCAATTGTACCTGGCGGCGCATATACAATATTCAATTTAGAATCAACATATGGTTTTGGTACCCATGGCGATCCGGATGTATTACGTAAAGACTTTACTGCTGGTACACAAGTACGGACCTATTGGAAAGAAAATCAAGCTGGCGACGGCGGCAAATGGGTGATAACAAAAAATCCTGCTGAGCTTGCTACTGAATTCCGTGGTGATAAAGTAAACGTTATAGACTTTTCTCAGAGAAAATTAAAAGATGTTTATAATTGGAAAGCCCCATGGGGTGATGCAACTAATGCATTCAATAGATTTTTAGGTGCAACTGATTTAACCAAAGACTTTATTAAATTCTTTTTTACAGGTCCTAAATTAAATGCAGGTAATGTCGATGATGAAGATGATATAATTGCATTTCGTGCAATATTGGATACATTGTCTGATAATTATAATCCAAATTGGCAAGCAGTTTCAATGATTGGCCGAGCTGATCCGAATTATACATATACAGGATATACTCGAGATATAAATCTAGGATTTACAGTATATGCAACATCACGTGATGAAATGAAACCCATATGGAGAAAACTAAATGCTCTTGCTGGTTATACTACACCAGATTATGGGTCAAAAACTATTGCGTTAAAAGGCCCGTGGATGCGCATAACTATAGGTGATTTATTTTATCAACAACCTGCTATAATTACATCACTGTCATATACATTGAATGACGCAGATACAACATGGGAAATTAACATAGAAGATGATCCAACAATGATGCAATTACCTCATAAAGTAACAGTACAAATGAGCTTTAACTTGTTAACTGATTCATTACCAGAAAAAGGCGGCCGCTTCTATTCATTAGCTAAACAATATACCGGAGCCACCGGCGTTCCAAAACGCGGAGGTCATAATTGGTTAAGTGATTTCGGAACCACTGATGTTGATGACAATATTTTTAGAAGAGCAAGTGTTAATGAAAATAGTAATTTAAGAATTGAAACAACTGCTCCGCAAAAACCAGCAAACACAGATATCGTATTAGGAAATCAAGACGCACAAGTAAATATTGGACAAGGATAATTATGAACAGATACCAAGACATATCAACACTACAAGATAAAAACGGCCGCAGAAAGAAAGCATCTACTATTTATCCTATACCACCATTAACCAATTTAGATACCTATATTCAAACAACTACTATAGAACGTTTAGATATATTAGCAAACAAATTTTATGGTGATATTACATTATGGTGGGTAATTGCTGCAGCCAACGGTTTAGGCAAAGGATCATTGTATGTTCCTGTTGATTCTGTAATAAGAATTCCAGATGCAAATTCAATCAAAGAGTTGATAGAAAGATTAAATACTACAAGATGAGTCAGTTATTTTATTCACAAGTTAATACCGCAGTTCAACGAGAACTTATAGCCCGCGGCACTGTTCGAACTAAAGATAATTCAACAGCTGCATTTGATTTCATGTTAGGTAAAATTGCAAATGTAGAAATACAAGCATTTAATTCTGTGCCAACTGCCGAATCCACACCGATATCAGATTTTGGAACATTGGGCGGTACAACGGTTTTAAATGATTCATATCGTCCAACTGGCCCATTAGGTTATTTAAATGATGCAGTGAGGCCGTCGCATAGAATTCCGCCATTCATAACAAATGTTTCAGTTAGCGTAAACGACCAATCTAAAATGTATATCAACAAAGCAACGATATCAATAAAAATTTTAGATTCAACGACGGATCTAGATCGCATGGAAGAAATATATTGCGCACCAGGACGTTATATTCGAATGCGTATAGCACACCCGGATTATGCTATATTAAGTGGTTTAACATTGCTTGATTCGCAAAATACATCATTACCAACTACTGATAAATTAAAGGAATTATTTCCTGGCGTTGATTTAAGTAACTTAAGAAAAATGAATGAATATTATTTTTCGGGTCGTATATCAACTTTTAGTTATTCATATGTAGACGATGGTTCAATTGATTTAACTATAGAAGCAATTGGTATAACGAATACATATTTAGATGTACAAACAACCATGGCTTCTATAATTGAGAAAACGCCGACTGCGACTGCAACAGCAAATCAAACGGAAAACTTATATACTCTTTTATTAAATCAAATTTCTGCAATTGAACAAAAGATAAATACGGATCAAGGAAAATTAGAATTTGAATATTTAGTTTCAGACACTACCGATCAATCAATATTAATTGGAATTCCATATAAAATTGAAAATTCAAATACACCATCAACCGTACGTATGGTTTCTTTAGGGTATTTCATTAATTTTTTAAATGGCAATTTTATGGAAAAGGTAGGTGCTAAAATCATATGTAATGATGCTGTATGTAATAGCAATACATTTTACCCAAAATTAGTTTCAGCTGATCCGTTACATGTTTTGCTTTGGCCAGGCACTGGTAATTCGTTAACGAATACATATTATTTTGATGCTAGCAACGATCCATCTACTAATAATAGTATTGCACAACAAAATTCAGTAAACCCAGTGCAAACACCATTGAAATTTTTTCCTAATATTAAAGCAGTTACAGGAGGATTTCTTGCGCAGGATGGAAAAGCATATCCATCTAGAATTTATATCAATATTGAATTAATACGAGCAATTCTAGATGAAATTACGGAGAAGAAAGAACCTACGATAAAAAAATTGTTGGAAATACTTAGTGCACATATACAAACTAATACTGGTAATGCTATTAAAATGGTATTAGTACAAGACCCTGTAATAGAATCTGCATTATTATATACAGATTCTTCATATGTTGATACAAATTTATCAGTAGAAGAATTTTCTGTTCCAGCGTTCCCGGCGCTTACCGGAAGATCTGCAATACGAAATTTTTCATTGACTGCAAATGTTCCTAATAGCATAAAAAACATGATATTTGGTATACAGTCTGCAGGTTCTGGGACTCAAAAACAAGTTGCATATACTGGCTATATTTATGCATCTACTGAAACGAAACTAGAATTACAGCAAAAATGGAAACAAGATTATGAAACTCATAATCGAGGTTTGGCAATTGCTAAAAATAATAAAGCATTCAAACCTATTGATCTCGAAGCAACAAAATTATTACAAGCCGCACTAGAAAAATATGTAACATATTTTACGGATGATATTAAAAAATCTATGAATAGCACCAAAGCTATATTTCCAATGGATTTAGAATTTACTATCGATGGAATAAATGGTTTCAAATTTGGAGATATATTACAATTTGATGGATTACCAAAACGATATACAGATTCATATGTATTTACAGTAATTAGTGTTACTCACGAAGTTAATACTAATGGCGAATGGACTACTACACTTAAGTGCAACCCTAGAGTTAGAATAAAATAATGAGACGTAGATTATATTATACCGACAAACAAATTGTTAAGAATCTGCATACAACGGGTTCTGAATGGCAGACTACAGAAGGAAATGAGTATATAGGATTGTATCATACATATGTTACAGGCGAAGTATTTACAGAACCAGAGTGGAATGAAACAAAATCAAAACCTTTGGTAAAGTTTGAAGTTAAAGATCAAAATGTAATTAAGTATCAAGCTGTAAATAATGTACAAGTTAAATTTGAAACTCCTACACCTGCAATCATACAAGTTACAAATGAAGAAAGAACGTCTGGTTATAAAACTAGATACATTGCAAACAAATACAATGAACCAACATTATTTGAAGTAGATAAGTTGCAATTTGATAAATGGTTAGAAAATAAAATTGATCAAAATGTATGGCAAGTAATTCCAGTGCATTGGAAAATTTCTGGACCATTAACAACACAAATACAAGGTGCAGTTACTATAGTAGGCGTTCGTGAGCAAAACACCAAAACAATCATTGATTTGGAATCTAGAATACCAGGTATCTCTAAACTTTTAAATAATCCTATACAATATTATACTGATGTTGAATTTATTGTACCTCGCGATATAAACAGCCGATAAATTGGATTCTTGATAAAATTTTCTTATTATCCATATAATGATAGTGGATACTATAGAAGAGGCACAACAAACGTTACAATATATCAAAGATCGTAAAACTTTGCTAGTGCCTGTATACTGTAGTCCGATAATACATCCTGCAGTCAATCGTTTATGTGCAATATACATTTATACGGAAGATGATGTAGAACGTATGATTCCCATACATCATACAGAACAACTAAGGGGCTTTTCAGAACTTGTCCCGGAGTTTCTGGCTCTGCAGAATATCTTTGTTCATGACAAGAAGCGATGGTTACAAACGGGAGGAAACAATGCCGTATGGGATGTTAAGACATTGTGGTGGTATACATATGGCGAGGCATATGATGAAAGTCATTATCCAACTGCGGCACATCAATTTTATTGGCGACGACACACTGCTTTAGATGCAGTTAATTGCATTGTGCCATTACAGCAACACATGGCAATGTGCCAGAAGATTCGCCACTATGCTTGGCCAATGTGTGTAAATGCAAAATTGTCGGAATCATATTTGCAATTCAATGCAACATATCCTAACGTGTTTGCAAAGATTGAATCGGCAGGCTTAGCAGTTGATGAAACATTTCGAATGCCAGAATTAATGCATGAAGGACGTGTTTACTCACAATATCATTATCACACAACCACCGGTCGTCCTAGTAATGCATTTCGAGGATTCAATTTTGCTGCAATGAATAAAGAAGATGGAACGCGTGCTGCATTTCATAGTAGATTTGAACGAGGTGCATTGGTAGAAATGGACTTTGATTCATACCACGTACGGCTCATTGCAAAAATGATTGGATATGAATTGCCTGCATCATCAATACATGATTATCTAGGCAGATTCTATTTTGGTGTAGATGCATTAACAGATGAACAGCGAGATGAAAGCAAAGCAATTACATTTCGTTTGTTGTATGGAGGTATCGATCGAGAATTTTTAAGTATTCCATTTTTTGCACAGGTAAATGATTTTGTGTACAAGATATGGGATAAATGGAAACGGACTGGTTGTGTAGAAACACCTATATTAAAACGCAATATTTGTCGCGAAGGTTTGCAAAACATGACAGCAAATAAACTTTTTAACTATTATTTGCAAGCAGTAGAAACCGAAGTATCAGTGCGCAAATTGCAACAAGTACAAGAAATGATGGAACCATATACAAGTTGTATGATTCTATATACATATGACTCGGTACTATTTGATGTAAATTACGAAGAAGCACGAGAGTTACTGCCTCAAATCAAAGCAGTATTAGAACAAGGCAATTTTCCGGTAAAAACGAAAGTTGGCGATATTTATGATAAAATAAAAACTATTTCTTTATGAACATTGATTTAATTTTAACAGAGTGGTGTTTTCGATTGCCCAAAGGTTATCCTACATCTGCTAAGGACTATGAAGTACTATACAATGTACTGATAGACAC